>JAEEGL014784426.1_pt1 | contig 42875 bp, 38 predicted proteins | sample 9134231 | NCBI WGS metagenome assembly JAEEGL01 (sample SAMN16246548, study PRJNA631951) | gut metagenome | biome: gut microbiome; feature: rumen; material: fiber-attached | host: Bos | place: Iran: Karaj | collected 2018-10 | reverse complement strand
CCAGGATCCGCGGCAGCGGGATCTATATCTCCGAAAAATACTTTTCAAGACGGAATAAGATCGCTCTGTTGCTTCCCGATGCCGAAAACTATACAGGCCCGGAACGGATCGCCGAATTGAAGAATGCTCTGTCCGCCTACGGGTATTCCCTGGCGGTTTACGAAACCCATGGACACTTTTCAGAAGAACGGACGATCCTTAAAGAGCTCCTTTCCGAACATATCCGGGGAGTCATCACGATCCCTTTCGGAAGCGTACTCCCGACCCCAAACCGTGATCTTTACGAAGCTTTGAAAAACCGACGGGTCCGGATACTGTTTTATCAATCCGCCTACCGCAACATGACGGATCATCCCTGTGTATCCCGGGATGACCGGAGCATCACCTTTGATCTGACCCGGGATCATCTGTCGGCACATCCGGATCTTACGGCATTTGGGATCTTCTTTTCGGATGACCAAAGTTCTCTGGACCGTTACTGCGGGTTCTGCGAAGCCCTTACCTCCCTCAACCTTCCTTATTCCGACGGGAATGTTCTGTTTCTTTCCTCCATGGATCAGAATCCCGATGCGATCGCTTCTTTTCTTAATAAAATACCGTCTTCCAGAGAAGACGGTATCTATATCTGTCATAATGATGAAATTGCCAACCGGGTACATGATCTTCGCCGGTCATATCACGATATCATCCAGTCCTTTGATGACAGTTATCTGCGACGGCTTTCGAACTATGCCTTTGCCTCCTATGCTCCCGATAAAGAACAACTGGCTGTCAGGGCTGCCAGACTTATCCATTCCGATATTCTCGCGGCGACACTCCCTGAGTTTTCTTAAATACGGTGCTGAAATAATGCTGATCCCGAAATCCCACCGCCTCCGCGATCTCTCCGGTATGCCTGTTCGTAGTCTTTAAGAGTTTCTTTGCCAGTTCCATTCGCCTGGATGTTACATACTCCACAAAAGACATATGCATCTCTCCGGAAAAGGTTCCGCTGAAATAATTCGGCGACACGTTACAGTATGAAGCCACCTCATTCAGAGATATGCTTTCATTTGTGTAGTTTTCTTCGATATATTTCAACGCATTCCGCACGATACTGCTGTATCGGCCGCTGTCTTCCTTTTCCCGGTCTGTGGAACCGTTCCCTGTCTTTTCCGTCATCTCCTTTGTGATCACATGCTGGGAAGGCTCGATAAACCGGTAGGAAAACCGATTATTGACTTCTTCATAGCAATCCGACAAACGGCTTAATCTTTCCACGGGATCTCCCGCAGCCACATGCCATTCGAAATCTTCTCCGTAGGACTCACTGATCCGTACCACATTGTTTACACAGCGTTCCGTGTATACGCCGATGCTGTTCTCATCACCCATAATCAGAATACAGTACGTATCGATGTTCCACCTGAAGATCAGATATTCCTTAAACCGCAGAAAATACCGAATGAGCTCATCGGGGTTTTCATTCAGATAAACAAAAACAAGATTAAAGCAGGGAGCGTTCAGATCAATATTGAGGCGGCCGGCTTCATCATAGATCTCCTTAACGGACAACTGACGGTCAAAGACTTTCTCAAAGAAATGACGGATCGCGAGCTGTTCATATTCCCGGTAGTCTTCCCGGAATTTTTCCAGATACTCCTTCTGTTCCTTTTCATTCTCGATCTTTTCCGCAATCTGAGAAAGAACCTTCTGCATATCTGCTCTCGTAACAGGCTTCAGCAGATACTGTTCCACTCCGATGCTGATAGCCTGTCGGGCATAGTCAAAATCGTCGTACCCGCTTAAGATGATGATCCTGGTATTGGGAAGTTCCGCCGATACGATCTGACTTAAAGCAAGTCCGTCCATAAAAGGCATCTTGATATCCGTGATCAGAACATCGGGACGGGTCTTACGGATCAACGGTAAAGCCATTTCTCCGTCGGATGCCTCTCCCACGAACTGATAACCGTACTGTTCCCAGGGGATCCCGTCACGGAGTCCCTCCCGCATGATACTCTCGTCTTCCACCAGAAATACCTTTAACATCGATTAATTCCCCTGTTTTTTTCCTTTTTTGAACAGTATCCCGAATACGGCCCTGATATATTGACACAGGATCCGAAATGCCTCCGAACGGAAAGAGGTCAGCACAAAAAGAAGTGTCGAAACGACTACGCTTAAGACTCCGCTGACCAGGATCAGCAGGATCCTGCTGCCGATCAGGGAAGCCAGAAGGCGGGTACCGGCAGCGGACAATACTACCGCAGCTGCCAGGATCAGCAGACGGATACCAAAGGTCAGATATTGAACGACAGGCTTCCTGTCTATGTAATAACGATAAACGACCACTGTCCTTCCGATATAGATCAGAATATGTCCCGCTACGGTGCCGACCATGACACCGGTGATCCCAAAGCGGATCCCGAGAAGGATCGATAACACGATATTTACCGTTGCTGCGGCGATCATGTAATTCCTGTCCGCTTCAAAGTGCCCGAGAGAATTCCGAAAATATACAATGGGATTGTTGCTGATGGCTATATACATATTTACAGCGATCAGAATCAGAAAAGCATAGGGAAGAAGATATTTTTCATTGTGCAGCCAGACTACGATCACCTGCTGCCCCACCGTGATGAGGCCTGTGGCGGATACCAGTCCCATAAAGAAGCCGGTCAGATCCAGTGCATGGAAAAAGCCGACTCCCTTGTCCTTATCATTGTCGTAGACCAGATTTCCGATACTTGCCTGAAGGGAATTAAACAGCGACAGTACAAGTTCGTTGATCTTGGAGGTCAGCATCTTGTAATTATCGATCAATCCCGTGGTTCCGATCCCCAGGATCCTGGTAATGATGATATTGTCCGAGGCACCGTAAACCGTTGTTGCGATCCTGGTCACCAGCATGTTCTTTACTTCATGTCCGAGATTCAGTTCTCTCATATCTTCCCGGTCGACATGGATGGAAGTAATTTCCGGATATTCCTTTTTGGACAGGATCGTAATGATCAGATTGGTCAGAATATTATTCAGGATCGAGATCAGCAGATACAGAATATAGTTCCGCCATTTCAACAGTACGATCATCTTGGCGATCACACAGACAATATTGACTGCCGTATCAACCGCAGTACAGACATAGATCCTCTGGTGGGTGATAAAGAGGATCCTCCTGTAAGCCAGAAAATACGTACACAATGTGGCGGTCAACTGCAGAAAATAGATCGTATAGATAAAGGTCCAGCTATCATGCAGCTCCTGCCCTTCCAGAATGAGAGGCAGGAACAAAGATGCCAGAAGACCAAGCGCAAGCACCAGAAATCCGATGATCCGGTAGATCAGTTTATAAATATAGAGAAGTTTGCGGATCCGGAAAATATCCTTCGCAGCGATCTCGCTGTACATATGGTAGGTGATGATGGAAGCCACACCCATCTCGGAAAGACTTAAAAAGGAAAAGATGGAAGTGAAGAGACCGTCGTATCCAAGATAATCGATGGTCAGCACATCCAGGAAGATCCGTCTGACCACAAAGTTCAATACCACGATCAGCAGATACGCGGCATAAATATAGAACATATTACGCATGGAATTCTTGATACGCATAGCGATAGTATAGCACAGATGCGGGAAAAGTGATATGATAGCGGACGATGAGGAGGGTTCTATGGATCTTACGATAATAAAGAAAAACTATAACCGGTTCGGGATCATATATCTGATCGGTTCCCTCACCGTCAACCTGCTGATCACATGCGGTATGGCCGTGGCAGATCACATCAGTCCGAGTCTTCGGTTCCGTTATGATCAATACTTTCTGATCCAGATGGGAATTCGTTTTCTTATCGGTTATCCCATCTTTATCCTGCTGATCCGCCGCATGAAGCCCATGAAGATCCCTCAGCATAGATTCGGCTTCGGCAAACTCCTGGCAGCTTTTATCATGACCTATAGTCTCGGTCTTGTTTCCAATGTTTTGGGATTGGGGGTAACGCTGGTGGTTACCGTGATCAGGCATATCCTCTTACCCGGCGTACCCGGAGGGGGATTTGACATGCGTCTTGTGGAGATGCTGACACAGCTCAATCCGGCTTTCGGCTTTCTCTTTACCGTCATTCTCGCACCGATCTTTGAGGAACTCCTGTTCCGCAAACTTCTGATCGACAGGATCTACGGATACGGGGAGCTTACCGCGATCCTCCTTTCCGGACTGATGTTCGGACTTTATCACGGAAATCTCCAACAGTTTGTGTATGCTTCCACCCTCGGATGCTGTTTTGCCTATATCTATCTGAGAACAGGACGGATCCGCTATACCATGATCCTGCACGGTATGATCAACTCTGTGGGAACACTTTTGGGAGCCGGCCTGCTTAAGAATATCGATCTGAAAGAGTATATGGAAAGCGTCGCTTCCGGGAATATGTCCCGGATCATGGCTTTCCTTGAGAAAAACAGTACACTCATCATGACCATGTTCCTGATGGAACTTGTGATCTTTGCGCTGGTCATCACAGGGATCGTTCTCTGGATCGTCACTCTGGCGCAAAAGAAACTGCACCTGGTTCATTATATCCATGAAGTTCCCCGCGGAAAGGGCTTTTCCGTGGCTTTCCTGAATCCCGGGGTCCTTCTCTTCTTTCTGATCTATACGGGGATGATCCTCTACCGCCTTCTTTTCGGTATCATGGGTCAATAGGCCCTGCTGTCCAGGAAGGGCGCCACATTATCCTTGGTAAAGATCTGTTCTTCCACAAAGTATTCTTTTTCCACGGGAAGACCGTCTTCCAGCATCCTGATCACATCGGAAATATATTCTCCCTGGATCGGATTACATTCTATATCCAGATTGATGATCCCGTTATAAACCATGACAAGAGCTTCATGACATGCATCGAAAGACACCACGATCACGTCTCCGTCGACTCCCGTGGTGATCCCGCGTTCCCGCATGGCTTCAATGGCGCCGAAAGTCATATCGTCATTCTGCGAGATCAGAACATCGATATCCGTTGTTTCTCTCAGGATCTTGATCATTTCCTCTTTGGCTTTGGTAGTGGTGAACTCCGCATCCACGGAAGCGACGATATTCCAGTTGGAATGCTTCCTGGCGATCTCGTCAAACCCTTCACTCCGTCCGCGTTCCGAACTGGATCCCTCCGTTCCCTTTAAAATAACGATGTTAACGGGCTCGTTCCCGCTTCCGATCCGCCGTTTGATCAGTTCCCATTCCAACCATTTTGCGGCTTTGACTCCTTCCTCTTTCATGTTGGATCCCACATGAGTCACATAAAGGGAATCATCCTCCACATTCACGGTACGGTCCATGAGAATGACCGGGATCCCCGCCTCTTTGGCTTCCATCAGTACGGAATCCCACCCGTCCTCCGTTACAGGGGAAAAGACGATATAATCCACTCTTTGGGAAATAAAGCTGCGGATGGCACGGATCTGGTTTTCCTGCTTCTGCCGTGCATTACTGAAGATCGGAAAATACCCGTTCCTGCGGGAGATCGCATCCTGAATGGATTCCGTATTGGCGGTTCTCCATACGGATTCGCTTCCCAACTGGGAGATCCCCACCACAATAAGATCCTCACCCATATCATTTTCCGATTTCTCGCCGGTAATAACGGGCACTAGAAAGAGTCCTTTTTTTTCACCGTATATGATCGTTCCGATCAGAAACAGCGTCATGAATACGGAAAGAAATAAAATGATCTTCTGTTTATTCATCTTCGGAACCCTCCTGGACCCGGACCGCCGGGATACGGATACTTACCATGGTCCCGATCCCCGGCTCCGACTCGATCTCCATGCCGCAATCGGATCCGAAAACCATACGGATCCGTTCGCTGACATTTGCCAGACCGAATCCTGTCTCCGTATCTTCACACTTACGGGTGATCTCTTCCCGCAGTTTATGCAGAGTATCCGGATCCATACCCACACCGTCGTCACCTACGGTCAGTATGATCGTCTCTCCCTCCATATAACCGTTGATCCGGATCGTTCCCTTTGCCCGTTTATATTTGATGCCGTGATAAAGGGAATTCTCTACCAGAGGCTGAAGTGTCATTTTCTGAATGGCATAGTTGTGGATCTCCGGATCGATATGGATCTCATAATCCAGAATATCCCGATAGCGGACCTGCTGAATATCCAGATAACTCCGGATATGACGCTCCTCATCCCGGATCGTGATCAGTTCCCGTCCGGAACTCAGGACCAGACGGAAGAATTCGGAAAGGGTTTTTACCACATGGATCGCTTCATCCGATTTTCCGCTTTCCACCAGCCAGATGATGGTATCCAATGTATTATACAGAAAATGCGGATTGATCTGCTCCTGCAGAAGCCGGAGTTCCGTGTGCCGCATCTTGGCTTCATCGCTTTTGATGGTATCGACCATTACTTCCAGATGCTTTGACATGTCATTGACGGATTCCGCAAGTGTCATGATCTCATCATCCGTCTTCAGGGCAACCCTGCTTTCAAAATCTCCGCCGGCGATCCGGTCCGTTGCTTCGCAGAGTTCATTGATGGGCTTAACGATACCGCGCACGATGATAATGGCCATGACTACCACAAAAAGTGCCGTCACAGCACTGACCACGCCCCAGAATACAATAAACGAATACACCCTCTGATGAAGTTCCTGCTGCAGATTTTCGATATCCCGGGTCTGATAGTAAATAAAATACTGGATATCCTCCTGGATCAGATCCGTCAGGATATAGATATCCTGATCGAGGATCGACATGTTCAGGTCATATTGACCGCCCTCATTGAGGTTTTTCCTGATATCGGAAACCTTGCCCTCCAGGGTATCCAGGTTGCGCAGAAGACTCTGCAGCCAGATCCTGCTGTCTCCCTCCGTCACACCGGTCAGACCGGTAAAATCCCTGCGCATATCCTGTAACATACTCTCCGGATCCCGCAGAGACGGATCTTCGTCAATGTTATCAAAGGTTACATAGCCGACAACCAGCTTATACAGACTCTCGTTCATGTTTTCCCGAAAGAAGATATTATACTGGTTTGCAACCGTCATGTTTGCGACGATGGATTCATAAGCCCGGCTGTATACCAGCAACGAATAGATCAGGTAAGAAGTGATGATGAGCAGCGGAAGCAGCGCCATCAGAACCAGAGTAAGCAGTTTATGCTGGATGGGATATGAGATTTTGGACTTACCGTCTTTTTTCATGGTTATATTTTAGCACATCCATATGTGCTATACTATCGATATGGAGGGAAAGGGATCCGGAAAGGAAAAGGGTTACAAAAGTCGTTTTCATCTGTTATGGTTCTTTCTTAACGGATGTAAACGTTTTTTTGTTTTAAGCATTTGTTTTGCGACGCTGGTGGCTCTGTTCGACCTGTTTCTGCCTCGTATCATTGCCTTTACGGTAGACAGCGTGCTGACGGATGCCAGACCGGATCTCCCGGATATCATCGGATCGATCCTTCAGGGATCCGGTGGGATCCCCTTTCTCAGAACCCATATGTACCTCATCGCACTGCTTATCATCATCGTGGCACTCTTCAGAGGGATCAGCCGGTATTTCTTTCAGTTCTTTAACGCAAAAGGAGAAGAATCTCTGGTCAGACGCATGAGAAACCTCCTCTATGAGCACATCATCCGGCTTCCCATGAACTGGCATAACGAGAACAGGACAGGCGATATCATTCAGCGATGTACTTCCGATGTGGACACCATTCGAAACTTCCTGTCGGAACAACTGACAAACCTGGTACGTGTCGTCATTTTAATAACACTCGCTATTGTATTTATGCTTCGTATCCATACCGGCCTGACATTCGTTGCCATCGCTCTCGTTCCCGTCATTATCGGTTACTCCCTGTATTTTCACAATAAGATCGCGGAATCCTTCGAAAAAGTGGATTCCATGGAGGGTCGCCTCTCCGCCATGGTGCAGGAGAACCTGACCGGTGTACGCGTAGTCCGTGCCTTCGGCAGGGAAGCCCACGAGAAGAAACGTTTCTGCGAATATAACGAAAAATATATGAATACCTGGATCCGTCTCATGCAGTTACTGTCCGCATTCTGGGCTTCCGGAGATCTTGCGGGGGGCATTCAGGTCCTTCTGATCGTCACCGCGGGATGTGTGCTTTGTGTACGCGGCACCCTCTCCGCCGGCGAATTCATCGAATTCATATCCTACAATGCCATGCTGGCCTGGCCCGTGCGTATGCTGGGTCGTGTGATCTCCGATATGAGTAAGGCCGGAATCTCCGTTGACCGTATTCTTTACATCATGAATTCACCTGTGGAGTCTGACCCGGAGGAAATCATCGCACCCCCGCTTGACCGTGACATCGTATTTGATCATGTATCGTTTTCATACAACGGCTCTCCCTCCGACTCCCGCATGGTCCTTCATAATGTGAGTTTTACCGTAAAGGCGGGAAAGACCGTGGGGATCCTCGGTGGGACCGGCTCCGGAAAATCAACTCTCATGCATCTGCTTGACCGGCTCTATGATCTTGAAAAGGATCAGGGCAGCATTCGGATCGGGGGGATCGATATCCGCGATATACCGCGTTCCCATTTAAGAAAGCATATCGGGATCGTTCTGCAGGAACCTTATCTCTTCTCGGGTACCATTGCGGAAAACATAGCCATCACATCACAGGAGATCCGGATGAAGGAAGTCCGTGCGGCCGCCAAAGTCGCATCTCTGGACGATACGGTCCGGGAATTCGGTAAAGGATACGAAACTTATGTGGGAGAACGGGGAGTCACGTTATCCGGCGGACAGAAACAACGCACGGCTATCGCTCAGATGTTGATGAAAAATGCTCCGGTCATGATCTTTGACGATTCTCTTTCTGCGGTGGACGCCGAAACGGATCACCGCATCCGGGAGGAATTGAAAAAGGTCTCCGAAGGAGCCACTACGATCCTGATCGCTCATCGGATCGCAACGATCATGCATGCAGATCATATCCTCGTTCTGGATCACGGACGGATCGCGGAAGAAGGCACCCACACGGAACTGCTGAAACTGAACGGATTATATAAAAAGGTCTATGACCTTCAGATGAATTCATGAAAAGATCGGAAAACGGCAAACATCATACTCTTCCGTGGTATGGGATCCCCGCTATCGCAGGGTTTCTGAAACCCTACCGGAAACGCATGATCCTGATGGCTTTTTTGGGGATCGTAAGCAGTCTGATCGATTCCCTTTACCCTGTTTTCAACAAATACGTCATCAATCACAATATCGCCCTCAAAACCCTGGATACACTGCCTTTTGTAGTAATCGGTTATCTTCTGGTCCTGGCATTTCAGGTGTGGGATAATTACTATACCTGCTGCCTTTGCTCCCGACTGGAGCTTCATGTGAACAGGGATCTGAGAAACGCTTCCTTTAATCATCTGCAGACCCTTTCCTTTTCCTACTTCAATCAGAATAATGTGGGATACATTCATGCCCGTGTCATGTCCGACTCCGGTAAGATCGGCGAACTGGTCAGTTGGAGGCTTATGGATTTCGTATGGCATTTTTCCTATATCCTCTGCGTGATCATCGTCATGTTTCTGACCAATCCAAAACTCGGACTCATGATCTTTCTGCTGTTTCCGGTGGCTGTTCTGATCATCGTCTTTTTTCAGGCAAAACTCGTTCCCTTAAACCGCAGGGTCCGGGAATTGAATTCCACCATCACGGGGGATTTCAACGAAGGGATCACCGGAGTTCAGACCATCAAGACTCTGGCAGCGGAAGACCGGATGAGGTCGGAGTTTGAAAAAGACACTTCGGACATGCATACGGCGGCCGTCAGAACGGCGCATCATTCCGCACTCTTCAGTTCCACTGTCACCCTTCTTTCTTCCGTTGCCCTTTCCATTGTTCTCTGGCAGGGCGGCAAACTGACGCTTCAAAATGCAATGCTCATCGGAACATTATCGGTTTTCATGTCCTATGCGGTGGGCATTATGGAACCGATCCAATGGATCATCAATACCCTGACTTCACTGGTGACGATACAGGTCAATATCGAGCGCATTACGAACCTGCTTCACACGGAATCCGATGTGGCTGATACAAAAGAAGTAATGGAACGTTACGGGGATACTTTTCACCCGAAATATGAAAACTGGGAACCTCTTTACGGGGATATCGAATTCCGGGATGTTTCTTTCCGGTATCCGGACGGTGACGAATATGTTCTGACACATTTCAACCTGAAGATCCCGCAGGGCTCTGCCGTTGCCATTGTGGGGGAAACCGGAGCCGGCAAATCCACGCTTGTCAATCTTGTCTGCCGCTTCTACGAGCCCACTGACGGCACTTTGCTCATAGACGGAAAGGATGCCCGCCTTCGATCCCAGTTATGGCTCCATCATCATATCGGATATGTTCTTCAGACGCCTCATCTCTTTACGGGAACCATCCGGGAAAACCTTTGCTACGGAAAACCGGACGCTACGGATGAAGAGATCATGAAAGCCCTTACGCTCGTGTCTGCGGATTCCCTTGTCTCAAATCTGGATCAGGGGCTGGATGCCGAAGTGGGAGAAGGCGGCAGCAATCTGTCCACAGGGGAACGTCAGCTGATCTCCTTTGCAAGAGCCATCATAGCGGATCCCCGGATCCTGGTACTGGATGAAGCCACTTCCTCCATCGATACGGTAACGGAAAAACAGATCCAGAAAGCCGTCAAAGCAGTAACCGAGGGCCGAACCTCCTTTATGATCGCACACAGGCTTTCCACAATTGTAGATGCGGATATCATTCTGGCCGTGAAAAACGGCAGGATCGTAGAACAGGGCACACACAGGGAACTGATGGCCCGAAAAGGTTATTATCACGAATTGGTAACGGAACAGACGGAATTCTGAATGTCTCCCCCCAGAGATCTTCTCAGAATCCTTTCCACATCACTTCCGGAGGAAGATGCAAGCCAGAGCTTCATATAAAAGGCAATGGGAGCAATACCGGATACCGGACTGATCTTCAGTTCTTCGAACTGTTTCGTACTTTCATAGGGAATTCCATCCGGGATCCCGGTTACATACACCCGGATCTTTCTCCGATCCATTTCCCGGAAAAACTCCCGGTATTCTTCACAATCCGTATTGATGGTTCCGGAATGGAATGATTCCATGATCAGATAACGTACTTCTTCGTTGATCTTCGGAAAAACCATTCCGGGACAGGCAGATATTCTCATGATCCCGTGGCATGATTCCGTAAGGCCCTCCGCTTCCAGGGGCTTTGTTTCATCCATGCACTCCCTGTAATCCGGATTCATCGAAAATCCGTTGGTCTCATCATAAACGGCCCGGAAAAGGTCTTTCATACTGGAAAAACGGTCCGAAAACGAAGGGGAAGATAAAAGACGCGTAGCCCGATGCACCGTCACGAAAGGCTCGGAGGGATTTCCGTAAGGAACAAAAACACCTTTCCCGAAAGAACGCCGGATCAGTTCAACGGCGCATTTCAGATTAGAAAGGCCGTTTGCTTCCGGATCTTCTATCGGACGATTGCTTGCAACAACACAGATCGGGATACAATCATTTCCAAAGCAATAACCGAGAGCTGCTGCCGTATATTGCAGTGTATCCGATCCGTGCAGGACGATCACACCGTCAAACCCCTCTCCGATGCGCTGCCGGATACAGGATACCAGTTCCCGGATGGTCCTGCCGTTACTGTTCTCGCTCAGGATGGTATAAGGCTGAACCGTTTCGGCAACGAAATCCGATCCGTATCTTTCCCGGTATGCTTCCAGGATACGATAGGATTTGGAAGGATCCGGAACGATATACCGGTCCGATACCGTACTGCCGATGGTTCCTCCCGTAAACACAAACAGAATCTTTACCACGTGAGAACCTCATGCCCGTCTTCCGTGACTGCCACCGTGATCTCCCACTGTGCCGAGGGCAATCCGTCATCGGTATATACCGTCCAACCGTCCTCATCATCGATGTAGATCCTGGCAGTTCCCATATTGATCATGGGCTCGATGGTAAATACCATCCCGGGTACCATCAGCATCTCCGTACCCGCTTTCGTGACGTAGCTTACAAAAGGTTCTTCATGGAAGTCGAATCCGACGCCGTGTCCCCCGATGTCGATCACCACACTGAAACCGTTCTCTTTGGCATGATCGTTGATCACCTGTGCCATATCTCCGAGAAAATTCCAGGGCTTTACCATCTGAAGACCCAGATCCACACATTCTTTGGTGACTTCCACAAGTTTCTTCTTTTCCGGCGTAGTCTCGCCGATGATATACATTCGTGAGGAATCGGAATAATATCCCTTGTAGATCGTTGATACATCCACATTGATGATATCTCCGTTTTGCAGGATACGGTCCGGTGAAGGAATTCCGTGACACACCACTTCATTGATGGAGGTGCAGACACTCTTGGGATATCCCTCATAATTCAGGGGGGCTGCGATCCCTCCCATATCCGCTGTCATTTTAACTACAAGATCATCGATATCCTGGGTGGAGATACCTTCTTTGATCATCTCACCCACCGCATCAAGGATCGCCACATTGAGTTTTGAACTGTCCCGGATTCCCTGCAGATCCTTTTCGTTCTTCAGGATCTCCCGGGGCGGCACGATATGTCCCTGAAGTTCATACTGGCGGATCTTCTGATCCATGGCCATATGACAGGTTTTGTATTTTTTACCGGACTTACACCAGCAGGGGTCATTCCGTTCGATCTTGATATCTCTTCGCGTAGCGGGTCTTTGACTGATTGATCCTAACTTATTGGCCATAAATGATTCCTCCCGGGAGTATATTTTCCGTATAAAGGTAACGCAGGCAGTACCGATGGGTAACTGCCTGCGTTAGAGAAGGTATTTCTTTCTTATGGGGTATAGCAAAAACTATAAAAAAATGTATTGGGGGGTTACAAGAAGTATAATAGCACCCGACCCCTGTTGTCTCAATACCTAGATTTCACAAATTTACTAAATTGCGGCAGTAATTTTTGTATATATTTACTAAATTGTTTCGGGTTCCGCCTTTGTAAAGAGCTGTTCGAACTCCTCACGACCGATCTTTTCCTTCTCCAGGAGCAGATTGGCACAGGCATGAAGCACATCCATATGTTCCTCTATAATGGATTTTGCTTTCTCATAGCAACGGTCGATAATGGCCTTTACTTCACGGTCGATCTCTCCCGCCACCAGTTCACTGTGACTCTTCGTATGAGCAAGATCACGGCCGATAAAGACTTCGTCTTCATCATTCTCATAATTGATCATACCCAGTTTTTCACTCATACCGTAACGTGTCACCATATTTCTGGCCGTCTTGGTTGCCTTTTGTATATCACTGGACGCTCCGGTAGTAACATCATCAAAGATGATCTTTTCCGCGATCTGTCCTCCCAGCGATACCATGATATCCTGTTCCAGCTTCGACTTGGTGATATACATCTCATCCTTCTCCGGAAGCGGCATGGTAAATCCTCCCGCCCCGAGTCCGGTGGGGATGATCGAGATCATATGCACGGGATCCACATCCGGAAGTACATGGAACAGGATCGCATGTCCAGCTTCGTGATATGCCGTGATCTTCTTTTCCTTTTCGGAGATCACACGGCTCTTTTTCTCCACACCGAGTCCTACTTTGATAAAGGACTGGTCGATATCTGCCTGCACAACGTATGCCCGATCGGCTTTGGCCGCACAGATCGCAGATTCGTTCAGCAGGTTTTCCAGATCGGCTCCCGTAAATCCTGCCGTAGTCTGTGCAACCTTCTTAAGATCCACATCTTCCGCAAGCGGTTTGTTTCTGGCATGGATCTTCAGAATATCTTCTCTTCCGCCCACATCCGGCCTGTTCACGGCGATCTTCCGATCAAAACGTCCCGGACGCAGGATGGCGGGATCCAGGATATCCACACGGTTTGTGGCCGCCAGTACGATGATCCCGCTGTTCTCGGAGAATCCGTCCATCTCCACCAGCAGCTGGTTCAGCGTCTGCTCTCTTTCATCATGACCGCCGCCCATGCCGGTTCCGCGGCGTCTCGCAACGGCATCGATCTCATCAATAAAAACAATACAGGGTGCGTGATGCGTCGCATCCTCAAAGAGGTCACGTACTCGGCTTGCTCCCACACCGACAAACATTTCCACAAAATCCGATCCGGAAATACTGAAGAAAGGTACGTTGGCCTCTCCCGCAATGGCCTTGGCCAAAAGAGTTTTACCGGTTCCGGGTGCGCCTTCCAGAAGTACGCCCTTCGGGATCCTTGCTCCCACCGCCGTAAATTTGGCGGGATCCTTTAAGAATTCCACGATCTCGTTCAGTTCTTCTTTTTCTTCCTGCAGTCCCGCCACATCCTGAAGGGTGATCTTATTCTCCGTAGAGATCCTGGCACGGGACTTACCGAAATTCATCATCCGGGCGTTGGCACCGCCTGCTCCGGCCCCGTTCATGATACTGAACATGAAAAATACGATACAGACGCAGATGATCAGCGGCAGGATCGTAGTCATGAACCAACTGTCTTCATCCGCTTTTGTGACGGCAACATTGATATCCTTATCCATGAGATACTGTTCGATCTCGGATGCATTCGTTACATACAGGATATGACGCGCTCCGCTTTTCGTCTGAATATTGACCTCACCGGCAGGCGGAACCTTTCCGGGTGTCACGGAGGCCTGTACGATATTACCCGCGGAAATATCCGCTTCCAGGTCATTCCTGGTGTAGGTTGCCTGTTTGCCCGAAAGCAGGCTCGGTATCAGCAGCATCGCTGCAACTATGAGGATCAGCAGAAAATACAGGCTGAATCCCCTTCTCGGATTATTGCTCATCTTCTTCCTTACTCCGTAAAGTCCAGAACTCCGACATACGGCAGATTTCTGTATTTCTGGTCATAATCAAGACCGTATCCGACGATAAACTTGTCCGGAACCACAAATCCGGTATAATCTGCCGTCACTTCGGTCACCCGGCGATCCGGCTTGTCAAGCAGGGTACAGAGCCGAAGGGATTTCGGTTTCCGGTCCTGTAACAGTGTCAACAGGTAGGAAAGGGTTCTTCCGGTATCAATGATATCTTCCACAACGATCACATTTTTGCCTTCAATGGGGTGGTCCAGATCTTTCACGATCTTGACGACTCCCGTGGAATTCGTTCCGCTGTAACTCGATACGTCCATAAAGTCAAGAGATGTAGGTACCGTGATCCTCTTCGCAAGATCGACGGTAATAAACACTCCGCCTTTTAAGATACTGACAAGATGTACCTCTTCCCCTTCATAATCCCGGCTGATCTGCTCACCGAGTTCCCGGATCCTCTTGTCTACTTCCTCCTCCGAAATAAGAACACTGATCTTTTCCGCCATGCCTGTCCTCCGTAACCGTAACTTCCAACACCTGAACCGTCTGTTGTGTCACTTTATAATATTCGCTGATACGATGTCCCACAACCCACATGATATGGCTTCCGTCTGCCAGAAGCGGTATGTTTTCTCTGAGATCCGCAGGGATTTTTTCGTTGATGAGATAATCCTTGAGAGACTGTCTGCACAGGTCCCGGTTGATGGTGATATAGTCTCCCGGCCTGCGCGTCCGCACCGTAAAAGCCTCACATATTTTATCATAATCAAACCATTTCGTATAGAGACCGGTGGGAATTTTATCCCTGTCAAAATCCCGAAGAATCCTGCTGTTTACCGTATATCCCGGGATATTTTTTACGCTGTCCTTCTCCGTGACCCGGAGTTCCCGGTAGATCTTTTGGGCCCGCATTCCATAAGGAAGATCGACGGATGCGCTCCCATTTCCCCGAAGAAGCATATATACGGCATTCACGTGTTCCTGTGTAATATCCTTTTTCCTGCCGGCGGCTTCCGTGATCATCCGGTACAGGATCCTTTTTGCAAGCACCGGTTCCATGGAAAGCAAGCGCTCCGTATCATAGACCGGTCCTTCCTCGTTTCGGATCAGTGCCTCTTTTTCCGCCTTTAGTGCCTCTTTTTCGATATAGGCATCGGCTTCCAGGAGCATCTGTGCCGCACGTTCCATGTTCTTCACGGAATTCGGATTGATCTTTTCTTTTGCGTAGGACAGGATATGATGACGGATCCTGTTCCTCGTATAAGAGTCGGAGAGATTCGTTTCGTCCGTCACAAACCCGATATTTCTCTCATTCAGGCAGGATTCGATTTCCGAACGGGTCACATAAAGAAGAGGGCGTATAATATCCCCGTTTACCGGCTCGATCCCGGCAAGCCCTTTGAGTCCGGCTCCCCGGAACAGGTGAAAAAGCATGGTCTCCGCCCGGTCATCCGCATGATGTGCCACTGCGATCACACCTTTTTTCCCGTCATCGGCATCCGTAAGATTCCGAAGCACCTCCCGGAAGATCTCGTAACGTCTCTCTCTTCCTGCTTCCTCCTCGGAAATGCCGAGTTTAGCCGCCCTTTCCGGAATATCTTCCCGATATACGCGAAAACCGACAGATGCCCCGGCACAGAATTCCTCAGCGAATCTTTCGTCTCGGTCTGCGGTCTCACGGATCCCGTGATGCACATGAACCGCCTCGATCCGGATCGGACATATCTTCCGGTATTCACAGAGCATCTCAAGCAGGCAAACGGAATCGGCGCCGCCCGAAAAACCCACCACTACGGTATGAACACCCTCAAGCATATGAAATTCTTCGATAGTTCTGAAAACCCGTTCCTTCAACATCGCACAAGAAAAAAGTGCCGCAAGCGTTTCTCTTCACTCACGACACCTTGCAAACCTTAATTTTCGTCTTTGAAAAGGATCTCACCCTCATATACCAGGCCAAGTTTGTCACGGGCGATCTCCTCGACATAGGCCTTAGTCTGGGTATAAGTTTCATACTCGGCAATTTCGGCTGCCCGTTCCTCCTCTGCGGCGATCTCTTCAGCCAGTTGCTGTTCTCTGGCAGCGTAATAATCCCGCTTCTCCCGAAGTTCGATGCTCTTGATCAGTATCACCGTAACCAGCATGACAACGACGAAACCGATCAAAAACATCGCGGTCCTATTCTGTTTATTTCGCTTTCTTGCGGGTAACATAACTTAATTTTATATAATATTATGCAAACCGTCAAGCGGAAAATCGTTGATTTTTCAAGGTTTTCCGGCGTTTTGTATAGGTTTACATAAACGTACTACATCTTGTATCTTAAGTTATTTTCACCCACAAGATAAAGTGGTTGATGCAAAAAAAGTTACAGATATTCGAATAATTCTTTTGCTTCTTCCTTCTTCACGGTCTCCTGAACATCCAGGACCCGTACTCTGACATCCTTATTTCCGAAACTGATGGTGATCTCATCCCCGACCTTTACATTCGAGGATGCCTTTGCCACGTTACCGTTGATCGTGACTCTTCCCGCATCACAGGCTTCATTCGCTACGGTACGGCGTTTGATCAGTCTCGAAACCTTCAGGTACTTATCCAGTCGCATCTTCTTCTCTCCGTATCTCTTTATACAATGAGAAAGAGCCTGCACCCGGCAGGCTCTTCCATCAATAATGCTTCGGCAAAACTAGTTAACTAAATCCTTTAAAGCCTTACCAGCCTTGAACTTAGGTGCCTTGGAAGCCTTGATCTTCATCTCAGCGCCGGTCTGAGGGTTGCGGCCCGTTCTTGCAGCTCTCTTGGTAACTTCAAAAGTACCGAAACCAACTAACTGAACCTTGTCACCCTTCTTTAAGGTCTTGCCAACAGTGTCCGTGAAAGCCTTTAAAGCCTTCTCAGCGTCCTTCTTGGAAAGGCCGGCCTGCTTAGCAATAGCTTCAACTAATTCTGTCTTGTTCATTTTGAACTCCTCCTATAAACTTACTTTTACTTCTTCGGCATGTCTCAAATGCCTATACATACTTATAGACTTTTTGGCCCGAAAAGTCAAGGAAAAAATGCCATTTTTCCTTGATTTTTCAAGGTTTTTCGCACTTTTGAGTTATGTAAATCATATGTGGTCAAAAAGGAATGATTATGGTAAACCGATCAGTGGGAATTCCAGTATTCTTCCGTATATCCGTACTTCTCCAAAGCCTTCTTTACCCGGATCTTATTTTCCCGGAGGAATGCGGTATTTTCGTATTTTCCGCTTTCAAGCTGGTTCAATACCGCAAACAAACCTTCCTCGCTCAGGTTCTTCAGATCATCATCCCATAAAAGATCCGTGCTCGCCTTCGGGAAGAATTCGGTACCGGGCACAAGCGTGTTTCCGCTGACCGTGGTATTGATCCTGTCGGAAGAGGTATTGCCGCTGACCGTGTTGTCTCCGGTTCCGGAATTCGAAACATCGTTTCCGCTGACGGTAGAGGACGTTTCCTCTCTTTCCATCTCGGGGAAATCAAAGGCTTCATCCTTACCGTTATCTTCCATGATCACCGAATAACTCACAGTCTTATATCCGTTCCTGCGCAGGGTGATGACATGGGTCCCGGGGGTCTTTTGATAATTCACCGGCGCCATCCCCTTATAGATGTTGTCTTCATAAACCTCCGCTCCCTGGGGAGTGTTCACATGAACCACGGTATACAGAGACCTGCTGATACTGTTTTCGGATACCGAGGAAGAACTAAGCCCGCTGTAGGTATCATCATCCAGGTGGATCCGAAGAGTCTGATCTGCCCCCGTCACCTCAAAATATTCCGTTACGGAAGAATACCCGGCGGCACTGACCGAGATCTCATGCAATCCCACCGGAAGACGGATCGCATAGCGGGTATCCACATAACTGCCGTCCACATAGGTTTCCGTCCCTTCGGGAGTGATATCAAAAAATACGACACCCTTATCCGGCTCCACCGCAACGATATCCGACAGATCAAGTTCACAGACCATGTTTCGCTCGATCGTCACATCCCGGTATTCTTCGATCCCCGTATTGGTCAGCCGTACCCTGTAAGATCCTTCCGGCACGGTAAAGAGCATATCATCCATCACTTCGGAGATCACAGCCTGACCTACCTCGATCCATCCTCCGATCAGGGCATATTCATTTTTAAGTTCCAGATATCCGTGACCGCTGTCCACGCGGATCCCCAGAATATTTCTGTCCCGTCCCAGAACGGTGATCACATCCTGATCGATGATCTCGTTTAAGCCGATCTCTTCACCCCTGGAAAAAACATGGAGATTGGGATCGATACTGTACATGTCATCTCCGATCTGCAGACTCTGACCGTTCTCCGAGACCGTATAACGGGAGATCCCGGAATTACTCCAGGTGTTTTCGTCCATATGGATATCTCCCACCTTGCTGATGGTGCTGTTATACAGTACATGCACGAGGTCACCGGGCTGAAGCTGGGATGCAACCATAGGCTGACCGTAAGCATCCGTGATCGTCGTGGTCCCGTCAAAGATCAGGGTCTTGACGTCGGAACTTCCCAGTACGTAAAAATCAATGATCTGCATCTCCGGATCGACATAACGAACCATGGCATCCGCAGCGGACACGTAGATGTTTTCGGCTTCATCGTCTATTTCGTAATTACTTTCAAAGGATTCTTCCCGTGCAAGTCCGATCGAACTGCACCCGGTAAGGACTACGGGCAATAGAAGCACCGTTCCGAGAAATGCCTTCACAGATATAGATCTTTTCATTCATAAACTCCCGCCGAACCGTATGATCCGTCATACGATCGGTCTGTGCTTAACACATCCGCTCCGCGAGATGTTTCTTTGCTAATTGTAACAAAATATCCTTTTGATTGAAAGAGGGCTCATCCAGCACCGTCTGCAGCAGACTCTGCAGTTCCTCTCCCAAACCGGGTCCCGGTCTGTAGCCTTCCTTGATCAGATCGCTGCCTGTTACCGCAAGATCTTTCAGCGAGATACAGTCTCCGTCTTTGATGATCTCATGATATATTTCGGTCAGTTCGTCCAGATCGGCAAGCTTTTGTTCCCGTTTATATTCACTCTGTCCCAGGGTATCGGCGCGTTTCAGCTCCAGTACGGAAAGAAAAAGGTCTTCCCCTACTTCATTCAAGGCTTTCCGGACGCTCTTTTTATCCCGGTTCACTTTATAATCATGATACTTAACCAGCCGGCATACAATGTCCGTGGTAGTATTGTCAAATTTGAGACGTCGCATGATCCCGTGGCACAGTTCCCGGGAGATTTCCGGATGTCCGTGAAAATGGTCGATGCCCTCTTCGTCCGTGGTCCTGGTGGCAGGCTTCCCGAAATCGTGAAAAAGCGCCGCAAGACGAAGCGGAGCGGTGTTTTCGATCTTACAGATCACGCGGATCGTATGTTCTCCCACCGAATATAGATGATGGGGATTATACTGTTCACAATGCATGATATCATCGAATTCCGGCATGAACACTGCCGTCAGGCCGCATTCATAGGCCGTCCTGAGTACTTCCGGATGCGGTGACACCAGCAGTTTGACAAGTTCCGTTCTGATCCTCTCTTCACTGATCATGTCAAGCTTTCGGGAAAGCTCTTTCATGGCATATAAGGTTTCTTCCTCTATGGAATATCCGAGCTGTGCGGCAAAGCGAACTGCCCGCATCATCCTCAGGGCATCCTCGGAGAATCTCTCTAAGGGATTACCGACACAACGGATGATCCTTTTTTCCATATCTTCCCTGCCGCCGAAGAGATCCACCAGTCCGTCTTCATCATTATAGGCCATGGCGTTGATGGTAAAATCACGGCGTTTCAGGTCCTCTTCCAGGGATCTTGTGAAGGTGACCTTGCTGGGATGCCTGGAATCCTCATATTTTCCGTCGATCCGGTAGGTTGTGACCTCATATCCCGTTTTGCCGAGCATGACCGTAACGGTTCCGTGCTCGATCCCCGTATCGATGGTACGCCGGAAGATCTTCTTGATCTCCCGGGGAGATGCGGAAGTGGTGATATCATAATCTCCGGGGGTTTTTTTCAGCAGGCTGTCACGAATACAGCCGCCTACAGCATAAGCTTCGTAGCCGGCTTTCTTCACTTCGTTTATGATAAATCTGACGTCTTTCGGTAACTCGATCTTAATAAGCACGTCCCCAATAGACCATTTTCTGCGCCTTCTTTCCGCAGTATACGCAGGTATCCGAAAGATGTTCCTGCTCAAAAGGCATACAGCGGCTGGTCACTGCCATATCTTCTTTGATCTTTTCTTCGCAGGCGGTCTCTCCGCACCACATAGCCTTTACAAAACCGGATTTCTCGGTAAAGAGCTTCACAAACTCATCTTTGTCATGTGCCACATAGGTATGTTCGGCCAGGTGCTTCCTGGCACGCTCCAGCATCTCTTTCTGTATGGTATCCAGAAGGGTCGTCACGGTTTCTGTCACTTCGGCAAGAGGCGTTTCCGTCTTTTCCCCCGTATCCCGTCTTACGATCACGCAGCATCCCTTCTCCATATCCTTCGGTCCGATCTCGATCCGAAGCGGGATCCCGCGCATCTCCTGTTCGCTGAACTTGAATCCGGGAGACTTATCCGTATCATCCAGTTTTGTGCGGACGCCGGCTTTTATAAGCGCTTCTTTTAACTCAGAGGCTTTTTCGAGAACCCCTTCCTTCCTCTGCTGGATCGGGATCACCATGACCTGTGTCGGTGCGATGGCAGGGGGAAGTTTCAGACCGGAATCATCTCCGTGAACCATAATGATGGCTCCGATGATACGGGTCGACATTCCCCAGGAAGTCTGGTGTACATACTGAAGTTTGTTTTCCTTATCCGTATACTGGATTCCGAAAGCTTCCGCAAATCCCGTGCCGAAATTGTGGGAAGTGCCTGACTGAAGCGCTTTTCCGTCATGCATCAGAGCTTCGATGGTATAGGTTGAGGCTGCTCCCGCAAATTTTTCCTTTTCCGTCTTACGTCCCTTTACCACCGGGATCGCAAGCACTTCTTCGCAAAAATCCGCATACACGTTCAGCATCTGTTCGGTCCGTTCCACGGCTTCCTCTTCGGTGGCATGTGCCGTATGGCCTTCCTGCCAGAGGAATTCGCGGGATCTTAAGAAGGGTCTTGTCTCCTTCTCCCAGCGGACTACACTGCACCACTGGTTATATACTTTCGGCAGGTCACGGTATGACTGGATGTCACCTTTATAGAAATCACAAAAGAGGGTCTCGGAAGTAGGACGTACGCACATCCGCTCCTGCAGCTCATTCAGACCTCCGTGAGTAACCCAGGCAACTTCCGGGGCAAACCCTTCCACATGATCCTTTTCCTTCTGAAGCAGACCTTCCGGAATGAACATGGGCATATAAACATTTTCGACTCCGGTCTCTTTAAATCTCCGATCCAGTTCCCTCTGGATATTTTCCCATAATGCGTATCCCGCAGGCTTGATCACCATGCAGCCTTTAACGTTCGAATAATCGATCAACTCCGCCTTCAGTACAACATCCGTGTACCATTGCGCAAAGTCTTCATTCATGGATGTGATCGCTTCCACAAGCTTTTTATCTGCCATTGCTCATCTCTCCTTACCCCGGGGTTTTAGATTTCTACCGCACATTTTATCACAGGTTCGGTGTTTGTTTCATCTTTTTTTATATCTTTTTAATGGTTTCCCGCCGGATGCAATGATACAATAAAATATCATGAAAAACATTCTGTATGAGGACGACCAGATCCTGGTAGTCTGCAAACCTTCCGGAATCGCTACCCAGACCGCACGTGTCGGGCAACAGGACATGGTTTCGGAATTAAAAAACTATCTTGCGAAAAAAGAAACGCTCCGGACCGGGCAGGAACCCTATCTCGGAGTGGTCCACAGGCTGGATCAGCCCGTGAGCGGACTTTTGGTGTTCGCAAAGACCAGATCCGCCTCCGCCGCTCTCTCCCATCAGATCTCAACGGGACAGATGCAGAAATACTATTATGCCATCGTATTGGGAAAGCCGGCGCAATCACAGGATGTTCTGGTAAATTATCTGTATAAGGACGGTCACAATAACCGCTCCTATGTGGTAAAGGAAGACTTTCCGGAGGCCAAAAAAGCCGTTCTGGAATACCGGACCGTAAAGACGCTGATCGCGCTGGAAGAAAACTGCGAAGCTACGCTTTTGGAGATCAAACTCATGACCGGCAGACATCATCAGATCCGGGTCCAGCTTGCCAATGCGGATATTCCCATCCTCGGAGACAGTAAGTACGGCAGTATGAGATCCAAGGATTTTAACAAGGATTCTTCGTTACGATCCCTGGCCCTGTGTGCCTACAAACTCCGTTTTGAACACCCTCTTACGGGCGAAGAACTCACCTTCGAAAGGAACCCCGAGGATGAAATCTTTGAAGCTTTCCTTTCCTGATATCCTGCATGCTTTCTGTAACGCATATCTGATCCTTCTTTTTTGTGTATATCCCTTTTACATGAAGAACGGATATGTGGATATCGGAACCCATAAATACTATTTCTTTTTCTATATTTCCGTGGGAGCGCTGTTATTGCTTCTGCTCTCCGGATCCCTTCCTCTGATCCGCGGGTTTTCCGCAAACTCCCTTCATGTGACGGAGATCTTTGTTTCCCTTTTTCTGGTGGAAAGTCTGATCACCTTTGCTCTTTCCTCATATAAAAGTGAGGCTTTGCGCGGAACCGACGGCTGGCACATGGGACTGCTGACATTTCTGCTCTGTTTCGGTCTCTATCTGATGATCTCCCATCTTGCATCCGTTCCGGCCAAAATGCTCATACCGATCCTGAGTGCTTCGGTGCTGGTCTTTGTTCTGGGCATTCTGGACCGGTTTTCGGTTTATCTGATCCCCCTGAAACTCCGCAATCCCTCCTTTATTTCCACCCTGGGTAATATCAACTGGTTCATGGGATATTATGTGGTGCTCTCACCGGTGGGCATCGGTGCTTTCATGTACGAGATCGGAGATTATGCCTACGGTACGACAGACCCTGCAAAAAAACCCGGCCACGGAATCCGGATGACTCTGTTATCGGTGTATGTCCTGATCGCCTTTATGTGCGGCCTTTCTCAGGGATGTGAAAGCGTATTTCTCTTCTTTGCGGCACTCTTCGGGGGATTGCTGTTCCTTTGCGGAAAAGGGATCTTTCATATGGAGCACTGGTTCCTGCTGCTGGGATTCTGGGGCATCGCTTCCCAGGGAGTCCGGCTTTTACGGGTCATGCTCCCGGAAGGATATAACTATGAGACGGAGGGATTCTGTGCACGGGTGACCGGTAATGACGCAGCCTTTGTCATCGGGATCCTTGCCCTTCTTATCTGTTATGCATTACGGAATTATCGAAAAAGACCGGAACTTTATGACCGGATCTGCCGGCACATCCGCAGAGGGATCTTTCTTGCCATTCCCCTTTGTCTCATCCTGTGGATCCTGGCCGGAATATTGAAAACACATTATCACCTGTTCCCCGCGCTCACGAACAGCCTGTTTTCCTTTAACGAAGATTTCGGATCCGGCCGGGGAAAAGCCTTTCAGACCGCTTTCGCCGCCTTTCGGAACATGCCTTTGAAAGCAAAACTCTTCGGTGTCGGGCAGGATTCCTTCGCAGCTTACGTCTACTCCGTCCCGGAGATCGCGGAAGGACTCCGTGCCTACTGGCCCGATGACCGATTGACTAACGCTCACTGCGAATTCCTTACCATGCTGGTGGATCAGGGGATCCTGGGAGTACTTCTGTATTTCGGGATCTTTGTCTCCTGCATGGTCGAAACCATCCGGTGTCTGAAAGACAAAGAAAAGGACAGCACCATGACGGTCCTGTCCTCACTTGCCGTATTCTGTTATCTGATCCACAATCTGATCTCCTTTACCACGGTATTGAATCTGCCCTTCCTGGTCATGATCATGGCTATGGGATACATAAAAACGGAGAAAGAAAAAGCGGAAGTCCCGTAATAAGGACTTCCGCGATCTTTGTGCGGAGAAGGAGGGATTTGAACCCTCGCGCCGGTTGCCCGACCTACACCCTTAGCAGGGGCGCCTCTTCGGCCTCTTGAGTACTTCTCCCGATTCCGAATGAAACTACACTGTCAATGTGTATGTCCAAAACAAAATGCAAAAATAATTATATGCAAGAGCAATTCTTTTGTCAAATCATACTGAGGATATCCCTTACTTGATACGCTTTCTCCACATAATCCGGAATGACCGTTTCCAAATGGCTCCGGATCTCGTCTTCCCGTTCAAGCAGACGACGGAAGGCACGGGTCAGATCATCGGCTTCTTTTAACTCCTGTACCGGAAGAACAAGCCCTTCCTCCTTTCCTTCCGGGAACAGATCCCTTGCGATCCCGCGGGATTTGACAGAATATCCCACCACCAGTGTGGGAACACAGGAAGAGTATGCGGCAATGGTTGCATGGGTACGGGCTCCCACAAAAAACCGGCACCCGGCGATATACCCCTTCAGGGTCTCGCAATCCCCATCAGGGATCACGCAAACGCGATCCTCCCATCCTTCTTCCTTTGCATAACGGAATAATTCTTCCATGGGCTTTCGGTCATCGTTATGATCCCACACCACATGAGGGATCAAAGCGATCCCGAGATCCGTATTCTCAATGATATACCGGATCATGTGGCGGTAAGCCTCCATGGTGATCCCGCTTTCCTTTTCATGGGTACTGATCAGCGGACTCACATTGATCCCCACGGTCTGTTTCGGAATAAAGGCATCCGGCAACTCCGGATCTTTCTTTGCGGGAAGGGTAAATGCGGGATCCGGGATACAGTATAACTGCGGATGATCACCGGTACCATCCCCGAAAGCCTCTTTCAGGGCCTCATAGGTGATGCTCTCTCTGGCAATGATGGTATGATAGGCACCAAGATCCTCCCGGATATCCGCTCTTTTCAGCAGTTCAGGTTCAATGGAACATCCCAAAAGCACCGTTTTTGTTCCCTGTCGGTTAAAGGCACTGTTTGCCAGACGAAGATCGTTCAGCATCACATCATAGCAATAGTTGTCTCCGCCTATGGATACGGCTACGGGATACGCTTCCGCTCTGTTCTTTGTGGAAAGGAGATCTCCGTACCGGTACCGGATAAAGCTTTCCCTGTCTCCCGTCAGTTTTCGATACAGATAATACAGGATATGGGCAGCTTTATGATCGTCAAAACTTCTCTCTCCGTATATGGTGCACATATCCTTCAGGGAATACGCCCTGTCCTCATCTGCCCGGTAGGAGATCAGGATGGTGTTATTCCCATTTTCCGTCATGCGGATCAGGCTGTTTACGATGGCTTCACAACCGTGATTTTTGCTTCCCGCATGCATATAGAGGATCATTTTTTCTTTATTTTCCGGCATAATACACCTTCATGGCCAGACGGAGAACCGTGATCGTAAACAGATTCGGTGTGGTAAGCACCGTATAAAGAAGCCGGTTGGAAAGCTCCGACACCCGGATCGAAGACCTGGTCCTGTCAACAATGTCTTTGACTTCCCTGCTCCTGCAGATCCTGCGGATCACGGATCGATAAGAAGGATCCGGGTTTCTGATCTCGTTTTTCAGGACATACAGCATCAGAAAGATAAATTCCCGGTCCAGCCTGTCATACATATAGGTAAGACGCTCTCCTTCAAACTTGTGTCCCAGCATGCCCTGCAGCACCGCATACAGACTTTTCACGTTCTCGAAGGAGTTCGGGTCGTACTGATGGATCATGGAGCTTTCCACAAAGTCATAATGATAATAGGCTTTATGATCCATGTTGAAAATGCGCTCCGCATCCATGATCGCCGGAAGGGTGATGGTGGAATCCTCCCCCATCCGGATCTTTTCGTCACAGAATCCCATATTGTCTTCGATGAGCCGGCGGCTGAAGAGTTTCATACACCTGGATGCCGCGATCAACCGGTGTTCATTTCCCATAAGTTCCGGTATGAGATCTTTCCGGATCGCCTCTTCCTTATATTCTCCCGGAGCCAGTGTCTGATACACATATTCCTGAGACTTTCCCTTTTTACCGGTTCTTTCTATGACATAGTCGCTGAGGATGATCTCCCGGTCACTTCCGGAAAGGTGCTCCGCCATCTCGGAAAGCATGGTCTTATCCACCCAGTCATCACCATCCACGAACATCACATAGGATCCGGATGCGTGATTCACTCCCGCTTTCCAGGCGGAGATCAGTCCTCCGTTCTCCTTATGAAGGACCTTCACGAATTCATAGTTACCGGCATATTCATCACAGAGCTTCCCGCTCTGATCCGTGGAACCGTCATCCACCAGAAGGATCTCCTTATGCTCATAAGACTGCCCGATGAGGGAGTCCATACACCGGGGAAGATAGGTTTCCTTATTGTATACGGGAACTATGACACTGATTTCGTAGCCGCTCATCATCCGTCCTTTCGGAATTCTTCGATGGCAGTCTCATAAAGATCCTTACCTTCGCTGTCGATCACAACAATGGCGGGAAGATCCTTAACGGTCAGTTTCCGGATGGCCTCCGTTCCCAGATCATCGTAAGCGATGACCTCCGAAGCAACGATCGCTTTGGAAAGAAGCGCTCCCGCTCCTCCCACTGCTGCCAGATACACGGCCTTATTCCGTACGATCGCTTCGTGTACCTCCGCCGAACGCTTTCCTTTGCCGATCATCCCCCTCAGACCGAGATCCAGCAGTTCCGGCGTATATTTGTCCATTCTGGTCGCCGTGGTAGGACCTGCGGATCCGATGGGATTTCCCTCTCTTGCAGGTGAGGGGCCCATATAGTAGATGGTCTGATCCTTGATGTCAAAGGGCAGTTCCTTCCCTTCGTGGAGCCCTTCAGTCATCCGCTTGTGGGCAGCATCTCTTGCGGTATAGATCGTTCCCGAAACATACACGTAATCACCGATCTTTAATTCCTTTACCGTCTCTTCGGAAAAAGGTGCCGTAATATGCTTTTCCATCCTTATATCTCCCTGACACAATGCCGGTTCACATGACAACAGATATTCACCGCTACCGGAAGACCCGCGATATGTGTGGGATAGGTTTCGATGTTGACTGCCAGAGCGGTAGTGCTTCCTCCCAATCCTCCCGGTCCGATTCCGGAACGATTGATCCGTTCAAGCAGTTCCTGTTCCATCTCCCGGATATGAGGCAGTTCCGACCTTGTATTGACCGGTCTGGTTAATGCTTTTTTCGCAAGCAAAGCACACTTCTCGAAGGTTCCCCCGATCCCGACTCCCACAACCATGGGAGGGCAGGCATTGGGGCCCGCGTCACGTACCGCGGTTAATACCGCATTCTTCACGCCTTCCGCACCTTCCGCGGGTTTGAGCATAAAAATACGGCTCATATTCTCGGAGCCGAATCCTTTCGGCGCGATGGTGAGCCTTAAACGGTCACCCGGAACCGGTTCAAAATGGATCACCGCGGGTGTGTTATCTCCTGTATTGACACGAAGCAACGGATCGGATACCACGGATTTACGTAGATATCCTTCGGTATAACCCCGGCGTACCCCTTCATTGATGGCTTCCGTCAGGGATCCGCCTTCGATATGAACCTCCTGTCCAAGTTCCACGAAGAAAACAGCCATTCCCGTATCCTGACAGATGGGGATCATTTCCTTCCCGGCGATATCCAGGTTCTCCTCCAGCTGGGACAGGATCCGCCTGCCAAGTTCGGAACACTCTTTTTCTCCGGCTTCGGCAAGGACCTGCTTCATATCCGGTGTCAGGAAATGATTTGCTTCGATACACATGTCCCTGACGGTGCGGATGATCTCTTCCGCCTGAATATTCCTCATTGATCCGCTCCTTTGATGGCATCACGGATCTTCATGAATTCCTCGGAAGACAGTTCCATGGGACGATATTTCAGGACACCCTGGTCACCCTTGTAACGGGGGATCAGGTGCATATGATAATGGAATACGCTCTGATCTGCGGCGGGTTTATTGTTCTGCAGAATATGAAATCCGTCTGCCCCAAGGGCATCCGTCATCTGTACCATCAGTTTTTTAGCCAGACGGAAAGCACCCACGGCGATCTCTTCCGGAATATCGTAAAAATCGCTGTAATGCGCCTTCGGAAGGATCAGGGCATGTCCTCTGGTGGCGGGGCCGTTATCCAGGATCACCTTGTAATCGTCATCCTCATAGATCGTGTTGGAAGGGATCTCCCCTTCTATGATCCTGCAGAAAATACAATCGCTCATGCTTATTCCTCCTTAAACGCAAACAGGATATCCAGTGCTCTTAACAGCTGGAAATCACCCTTGGTCTTGATCAGTCCACCCATAAATGCCCGCTGGAAGGTCATTCTGGCATAAATGATATCATCCAGCGTACCGGGACTGATGCTGATCTCAACATCCGGATCCTCCACGGATCCGTAATAATATTCCGCCTTGGGACCGTCCACCTTGATGATCAGAGGCTTCTTTTTTCCTTCGATGGTAATCCTGTAATTGGATTCGATCCCGGGCTGAGGTACAAAATGGGCACGGAAATCCTTAATATACTCATCACTGTCTTCCTTGTCCGCATCAAAGCCCATCATGTCACGATACATACTTGCAAGTTCCTGCAGGTCTTCCTTGGTATGGGTCACAAAACTGTCATCGGAAGCATACAGGGACAGCTGCTCCGACTCCTGGGGAGTAAGCGCGATGTTCTTGTTCACGGAGACCATCTTTCTGACGGCCTGATTGCTGGCAGGCAGGCTCTCCAACTTCTGATTGATGGTCCTGTAGAGATTCTCCGCCTTCTTTTCGATGATGGTGTTGTAACTCTCATTCCGGTCAAATACGGAAGAATCCGCGATATAACCGCAGATCCCACTGCAGGGCAGACCGCCCAGGATCTCCCAGGCAACGGAAAGATCCAGTTTGCCTTCCCGTTCTCCGTAGGTAGTGGACATGACGATGGGACACATATAGATCTTTGCGATCTTTTCCTTGTCCCCGTATAGCCAGCAGGCATCCAGGAACTGGGTCATAAATCCGCCGATCCCGTGCCATTCCACGGTGGTGGCAAGTACGATCCCGTCGGCATTCTTCAGGGTCTGGGGAAGGGTGGTGATGCTGTTCTTGAGTTCATAGAGATTGAATCTCTCCACCTCCACATGGAGCTCTTCCAGCACCGACTGAAGCTTGTTGATCACATAAAGTGCCGGATCGTCGATCAGTCCTCTTCCGCCGTAATATATGTTGATCTTCATAATCGTTACGCCTCTTTCGTGTCTGTTATTACCGTGTTAATGATAACACAAGACCAAAAGGGATAGCAATCAGCGGTAGATGAATTTGAGCTTCCCGAAACCGATCTCGTCCCCGGGTGTGATCTCCACCTGTTCATTGGGATTTAACCGGATCCCGTTATGAAAACATCCGTTGGTGGAGTTCATATCCGTCAGATAGTATTTCCCGGATTGTCTCGAGATCTTAGCATGAAGTCGGCTGATCCCGGGATCATCCAATACCACATCCGCAACTCCGGCCAGTTTCCCTATGGTGAAAGGAGCCCTGGTCAGGTCGATATGGTATTTGTTTTTTCGATCAGTCCCGTACAGTTTGTGTTCACTGTTCTCCATCCAGGGAATGAACACAGTCACGCCTTCCGTTTCCTCCCGGGCATCGGATCCATACTCTCCGTAGGGTTCTTCATCCTCAGAGATAAACAGTTCTTCATTCTCTTTTTGTTTTCCGAAAAAGAATTCCCGGATCAGTTCCCACAGACCGCGCTTTTTGTTCTTCTGCTGAGTGACAGGGACTTCCATGACCTGCTCTTTCGGTCTTTCCGGTTCTTCAACGGGCTTTCGGTCCGGCAGTACCGGTTCCTCTTCCTCATCTTCCGCAAACTCACTCCGGAACCAGCGTAAGGCTTCATCCATGGAATAGTGACCGCGATTGACCACATCCGCCATCTGATAGACTGCCTCAACCGCCCGCATATCCTCACTGTCTGCATGTTCGATCAGAAAATCCAGCAGCGGCATCAGATTCATCTCGGATTCTTCAAACGGATAATACAGGAATGAATACGTTCTGCTTTCCGGATCCAGATAAACATATTCCGGATTCAATACCAGCCCTTCTCCGTACAGCAGATATTTCTGCATCCGTTCGCAAAGATCCGTCAGTTGATCAAACAGTTCCCGAAGCCCCGCGATCCCGATCCTTTTTTCTTCAAACAGCATCGCCAGCGTTTGACGCGAAGAAATATCGTAATATAAAAGACCTTCTCCGTTGATCATCCGTTCCTGACATTCCAGCAATCCCGGAACCTTATTTTCCGTGATCATTTTCACCTGATAATGATCCTCTATCACCCTGTCATCCTGAATGACCAGGTAATTATGCTTGTAATCTCTGGCAAACCCCGTTACCATCAACGATCAACCTCCCGTTTAGATAGATTTCCGATCGGATCCAGGATCCTGATCTTTTTTACACAATGATTTGCACCGATCCGTCCTCCCCCCTCCGTTGTAACCACGGACAGTTCCCCCGTATTCCCATAGATCCCGCTTTTCTGCGTATATACCGGATATGTCTGTCCGATCTTTTGCAGTCTCGGCAGGATATACGCTCCGACATCAAAGACCTCTTCCCTGCCGTAGATCACTTCTCCGTAGCCTTCGCATCCATCGGTAAATCTGGCTCCCCGCAGAGCCAGGATCGAATCGTTCTGAGATGTCAGGCACCGGGATGTGAGTAAAAATCCTGTCATAACGACCAGAAAATAAAGCAGGATCAGTAACGGAAAGACAAAAGAAGCCTCCACCGTCATATAACCGTTAAAATGCATTTTTCTGTCACATCCGTGAAACATAGATAAGTATCCCCACAATCTGTCCCGCAAGTAAAAATGGTAAAAACGGAATTCTGCTGTCCTTCGATATCTTCTTCTTTCCGATCCGGCAGAATATGATCAGTCCGAGAGAAAACAGTCCGGACAGCATGATTCCGGACATTATGGCAAAGACCGTTCCTTTACAACCTATGAGCCCTCCTAATGAAAGCATAACAAGTCCGTCGCCATAACCTATCTTTTCACCGCTGACCCGGGCAATGACCAACGAAACGGCGCCCGGCACGGCGGAAAGAACGAATTGTACGGGATCTCCCCGTAAGATTCCCCACAGGATCCCGCAGACAAGAAAGGGATACAGGATCACGGTGGGGATCCTGCGGGTCCGGATATCCTCAACGGAAAGGATGATCTGAAAGACCAGGCTAACCGCATTTGGAACAAGGAGTATATCCATTCTCCACCGCCTCCTTCAAAGTCATGATATGAACCGTTCTCTTTAAAGAGGAACAGCCGGGATCGCTATGATATCTGTCTCCCTCCGGTGTAAGGAATATCATTCCTGTACCCGAAGGACGACATCGTTCGCAGGGGTAATATTTCCCTCCGGATCGATTCCTCCCGTCCTCAAGATAGGAGGCATCCACAGCCATCGGCCGGATCCGTATATAGCTGCAGTCAGGGTCACAGTGATATTTTGTTCCCGTCTCCGTCACGTATACATAATCCTCCGTGGCTTCCGACGTCTCAAACCCCGTCCCCCGAACATATCCGGTAAACGCATGCCCGTACAAACCGTCACGGATCCCGATATTTCCCATCATCCGGTACTCTGCTTTCAGATACAGGATCCCGTCAGCGGAAACTGTCGATGCATCTTCATAGGAAATGTTCCCCTTAACGATCAAACAGGCGTGGTCCTGTTCTTCCATATAGGATTGCGCCGTTCCCGTGCCGCTTAAGGACAAGCCGTTGTCATAAACCGTGCAGATACCCTCATAAAGCGACTCCAGTACATTCGACTGCAACCTCACCGCCTCTATCGACATAAGCAGTGTCATAATGAACCATAGGAAGAAGGGAACCACGCAGGATGCTTCCAAGGCAATACTTCCCGACAGGGATCGGTCCTGTTTTTTTATGTCCCGATCAATAATATCCATAAGTCCTGTCCAGTTCGTAGATCCCCGGGCCACCGCCTTTGGCTTTCAGGCTGACGCGAACCCTTTCCACACATCGATCCATAAGAAACCTCGGATTGCCGCTTTGTCTCCGGATCTCCAATTCCATGAGGTCCATGACCCGGAAATTCAGCAATTCGTCGCTCATCAGACTTAAGAAACAGATCAGAAACTGGCGATAGGTCAAGCCCTCTCCGCCCCCTCTGATATAACGGTTTCCCGCCAAAACATCGGAAACATGCATGGAATGGCTGCTTTTTATGACCGGAATACGTCCGCCGCCATACAGGATCTCCATATCGCTGAGTGTTTCCAGAAAAGCACATGCATAGAGGATCGAAAGAGCGACCGGATCTATGAAAGAGGCATCATAGGCGCATATCTCCAACGCCTCCGCTACTCCGAAAGCTTCGCTTTGCAATCCTCCGTCTCCCAACGCAAGTCGGAGATTATCCGCAAAACGGATCATAAAGATCCTTTCCGCGACATTTCGGAAATTGGCATAGTCGCTGTTTTCTCCCGCGATCATGTATTCCGTTTCCAGTTTCAGCATCCGGTCCTTTTCATTCCGGTAACAGCCGAAATGATCAGTCAGATAACTCAGAAAACTTTCTTTGTGTGAACTTTCCCCTGCTGTTCCCGACATTCTATCCCCGCCTCCGGGATCAACATTTCCCCTTTGGGAAAGGAGCAATGATAGATCCACCAGTGCACCCGATACGGAGCCGGGATCAAGGCGGGCGCTGTACAGGATGTCGCTTCCTCCGAGACCGTAAATACCGTCTGCGGGATTGTTGACTTCGATCTCTCTCAGTCTGCCGTCCTCATCTTCCACCTTCGGTTTTTCCTTTCCCGCAATGAATTCCATTATGCTGCTCCACTCCCCCATGGGATCTGATCCCTCTGCCTGTAATACGCCCTCCGCGTTTAATAAGGCCTGTGCAACCTCAGATCCGTATATGCCGGATGCCCCTGATGATTCCGCTTCCCGGACAGCCTGAGATCTCATGGATCCACCACCCTCATAGGCAGCTGTCCGGTATTCGTCGATCTTCACGGTATCCGTATGCAGATATCCCCAGGGTGAATGAGGGTTTCCATACCTGTCATCCGTATTTCTTTTCATATATCCCCGAAGATGCTGCTCCACGTTTCGGATCTCCGGATCAAGCCCCAGATACGATGCATCTATATATAGAAGTCCGAATTCCCGATACAGGTTCTTTTCATACTCACCGAATATTGCTCCGAGACTTACATCGGAAGCGATCTCAAAACACTGTTTTTCTCCGTTGATTACGCATACGCTTGCAAGAACCGAGATCAAAAGCAGAAAAGAAGACAGACTCAGTGACAGAAAGATCGTTACGGATCCCCGCATTCTCATGACATCACGGCCTGTGAATCCACTGCGATCTTTTCAAATACCGTTCCGGCAAGTTCCACGATCTGCGTTTTAAAGATCAGAACAAGGGAGATCAGGACCACAATGATCAGGATGATCTCCACGGTTCCCATTCCACGGTTATCTTTCATAAAGAAACTTTTCATCACATAATCCTCCTTTTTTTGTTTTCTACAGGATCCCCAGGTATGCTGGAAGCATGATCAGCATCATGACGACCAGAAGCATCAGCATCATTGGAAACAGCATCCTGACTCCCGCTTCATCTCCCTTCTTTCTGGCCAGTTCTCTGCGGGACTCCTGGGCCTTTACCACTTCCTCCTCCAACAGTGTCAGCAGCTTTTCGTTCCCCTGCTTCAGATTTACCGAAAGAAGAAAGCTGAGTTTTTTGTATGGACCTCTGCATTCATTTCCCCAGGCTTCATATACCTCCTCTTCTCTGACGTGATTCCGAAACCGGTGACAGGCGGTCTTTAAATGTGAACACAGATCCCGATATCGCTGATCCTCATATTGCAGGTAATGCTCCGTAATTGCTAAAAAGGCTTTTTTCATGTTCAGACCGGAGATCAGATACAGCTTCAGCTTGTTTGCAAAGGAAGCATAGAGCAGAGACAGATTCTCTTCTTTCTTCCGTATGGATCTCTTTTCATCGTATTCCGCCGCCATTCCCGCTACCAATGCCCCGGCTGTTCCGAAGACCAATGCATAGATACTGTTGTTGCTTCTCATCCGTCTCCATCTGATCTGCCGGTCTTCGATCTCTTGCGGCAGTATAAATTCCCGGTCCGTCTTTGTCTGCTCCATATTTTCACGGATCTTATCTTCCAGTATCAGCCGGATCCTTTCATCATTACTCAAAACCGGCGGAACGATGGTCAGGAAATAATCCGTTTCGTAGCGATATTTTCCGTAAAACAAAGTGCAATGCAGGGTGAGCGGGTGATCCTCCGTCCGGAGAGGATCGCATAACAGTTCTCCGCTCCCGTTCATGAGGGAATCATCGGAAATATCGTATCGGATCTGAAACGGATAGCCCTCCATGTTGAGCGGAAGATGGATATCCCCGGATATGTGATCCAGATCCGGGTTTTCTCCCGGGATCATTTGCTCCAGTGCCGCAAACGCTTTTTCCGCAAGAATATCGGATTCCTCTTCCGTGTATTCCCGTTCCGGGATTCGGATCAAATGTACTTCTTCCGCAAGATCTTCATCTTCAAAACCGGCTTTCATCCTGATCTCGTAAGCTCCCTTTCCCCACTCATTCCTTGAGATTTCCCCATCCGGATCCAGCGATTCTTTTCTGAGATCTCCGATCAGTATGATGACGGATGCGGCAACACCTGTTAACATGACCGTGATCATATAACGATACTTTTTCTTCATACTCTGATCTCCGCGATCTTCAGTCCCCAGACATATGCAAAGAGATAGATACCCATGGCGGCGCTCATGATCAGGATGCCGACGGGATTATGGTACATTCCGTCAAAATACCCTCTGCTGGTGATCCCGATATAAAACATGATCAGAAAGGGCATCAGATTCATGATCTTCATTTCAAAACGCCTTTCATTCAATGACTGCCTGATGGCTTCCTCAAGTTCCGTCTTCCGGATAATCTCCGAAGATGTTCTGTCCATGACCGTCGACATGTTTCCGCTTTTTTGGTAGGCAAGTTCATAGACAAACCCGAATTCCGTGATCTCTTCGATCTGCATCTGATTACCGGCTTTTTTGAATACTTCCGAAAGAGAGCCGTTATTTCTGCGTACGTTTCCGATCTCTTTTAACAATTTCAGGATCACACTGTCATCTCCGTACAGAGTCCTTAAGTCCGGAGCGCTTTTTAACATCGCATTTTCAATGGAATAGCCCGCCCTTAAGCCCGTGGAAGAAAGAAGCAGGAGTTCCCGGAATTCTTCTCTTACCCTGTTTTTCCTGTTTTCCATCATTTCTTTTCCGGCCTGCTTTATGTAACAGACTCCGATGACACTCAGCGGGATCAGTGCCATAAAAGATCTGTAAAAGAAATAATCCAGAATGATCATTGCAAGAATTCCTTTCACCAGGAGTAATCCTTTCTCCCGCATACTCAGTCTGATATATGCATTTTTATTTTTCCCTGACAAATTGATAACCTTCATCCGTCTGCCTTCCGGTAAAAATACTTTCCATGACAACCTCTCCTTCGATCACGGCCAGAGGTCTTGCCACTTCCGCAACCCTCCGTGACCCGTCCGGACACCGTCGAAGGTGAACCATCAGATCAAATCCCGATACGATCTGCCTCCGTATGGCGGAAACCGGTATATCCATTCCCATCAGCACCATGGTCTCCAGTCTGCTCACTACATCTCTGACCGAGTTGGCGTGCACCGTTGTCATGGCGGAATGACCCACATTGATGGACTGCAGCATATCCACCGCTTCCTTGGATCTGGTCTCTCCGACGATGATCCGGTCCGGGCGCATACGGAGACTGGTTTTGATCAGATCCCGGATCGTGATCTCCTCACATCCGGAAGCATTGGAACTCCTGGTTTCCATCCGTACAATGTTGGGGATCTCCTGCAACTGTAATTCCGCGCTGTCCTCGATGGTTATCACCCGCTGGGTTTTCGGTATAAATCCTGAAAGTACGTTTAACAGCGTCGTCTTACCGGTTCCCGTACCGCCGCTTACAAGTATGTTCAGACCTTTCACCACCGCTTCGATCAGAAAATCCGCACATTCTTCGGATATACTCCCCATCCGGATCAGATCCTTCATCCGGATGGGTTCCGGAGGAAATCTCCTGATGGTAAGGATAGGGCCGTTTAATGCTACGGGATCCAACACAACATTGACTCTGGCACCGTCACTTAACCTGGCATCCACAATGGGATTGGCGTCATTGACAGCGCGATTGCAATCAGCCGTGATCTGCCAGATCACTTCCCTGAGTTTTTCCTTCGATCGAAACCCTTCCGGGACCCTGCTCAGTTTTCCCTTCTTCTCGATAAAGATCCCGTCAATTCCGTTTACCATGATCTCAGTGATCTCGGGATCATCGATCAGATCCTGCAGTACATCCAGCTGACGGATACTGTGATACACATCGGACCGCAGTTTCTCCCTTTCTCTGATGCTGATCGATACTTTTTTACTGATTCTTTCGATCTCCTGATCGATCAGATCCATGATCTGGTCATCGCTTCTGCCAACGGACAGATCCAGGTTGTTTAAGATCTCATTCTGCCAGTTTTTTTGATCCATACTCCGTATCCTGCTCCGTGCTTTTCACGGGATCCTCATCGGGATCCGGTACCGGTCACAGATTCAGAACATCTTCCAGGATATTCTCTCTGATGTAACCGGCCATTTCTCCGATGGTCAGCTCGTCGAATTTCTGTATCAGGTTCCGGAATATCGGGAATCTGCACTTTTTGGTTTTGTGAAGGACGTCCTCATAATCCCTTTCCTCCAGTGCCCTCTCATACTGATACAGTTTTGCCAGTGCGATACTGTCACCTTTTGTGATGGTGTACACGATATCGCAGTTTCGCAATACCTCCCACAGTTCAAGAATTCCGTCACTCAGATCCAGGATCAGATATTCATATCCCGTGTTGCTGCCTACTTCCGAGAACAGTTCGATCCACTGATCCGTCCGGATATCCGCGATATTGGTAAAGATGCTGGCGGGAGGGATAAAGTCCAGTCCTCCGATGTTTTCCACGATGGTGTCCAGCTTATAGGCCAGCTTTTCCCTGGCGCATTCCAGATAATAGATCAGATCTGATACGTCTCCGGAAAAATCTCTTTTCAACAAAGTGGAAAACCCGGAATACCGCTCAAAATTCATATAGAGTGCCTTATGCTTTCGGCTTATCATCTGTCCAAGTGTAAGCGCAAAAGTAGTCTGCAGACATCTCCCGACCGGTGTGTAGATCCCGATGATCTTCATTCTGCCGGCACCGGTCCGGAGTTTTCTGTCGACACTCTCGGACTCTTTGGTATAGTATTCCAGCACCTCTTTGTAGATGGTTTCGCAGGACTGATATTTATGAATATGATGCAGAGTCTGATCAAGGATATTCCCGCTTTCACTCAAAATAATGATATGCGGGATATCGATCTTCTCCTCATTGCCTTCATAAATGTGCTCCGATATCAGAAGACACTCGATGTCTTCCTTTTTCGGGTACGTCAAAAAGCGTTCCTGATCCGTGAACACGTGAATACGAAAGGGCAGATTATCCTTTCCTGACATGTACTCCATCAGACCGTTGGCATAACGGGACTCACTGTCACAGATCGCAAGGATCTTTTTATTCAATTTTCACCTCTCCTTAATTCATTACTCTCTCATGAAATGACGGAAGGAAATCTTCCATTAAGAATCGGGCCACGAACGTGGTTCACAGGTTGTATCTGCGAGTATAAAGAACCGGTCCCGGTTTGTAAAGACCTTTTTTTGAAAAATTTATTTTTTGTGAAAAGTGCGCATAAAATGGCCTGAAATTTCTTCTTGACAGCCGCTTTACCGCGTGGTTGACACATTTGTATGTGTCAAAAGATTTTTTTCTCTTTTTATCATAGAAGATACACTTTCGGACATGAAAAAAGGACTGAGAATTTTTTATGATTCAGGGTCCTTTTTCATGTAAACAACAATGGATTGTCGGAGGTTTTTCAGATCTTATATCCCCGGTTGGGATCACCGGTATGAACGTTTACGATCAGATCGTTCTTGCTGTAGGTCAGGCCCGCATAAACAGGCTCCGTATTTCCCATAACAGGTTCCGAATGATCGTCTTTTACGCTCTCTTTATATGTCTCATAGAGTTTTCCTGTAAGTTTCCGAACTTCCAGGATCTCCGTGTCTCTGTGATGAAGATCCGCCGTAGCCAGCTGCTTCATGCAGTAAACATAGATACTCAGCAGATTCCCGGACAGTTCGTTTTCCGTCTTTATGGAGGCCACCAGTTCTCTCAGACACCCCGTGGCATGACGGATGCTCTCATGAAATTCATCAATCTTTTTTTCGGCAAGATGATCCAGTGCCTCACCCAGATAATAATTCAGGATCTCATAAATGATGACCACCATCTGGGTCTTGTTGGCCTGGGATATCCGTAATGTGAATTCCTGCTTTAATTCCTTCGTCATGGCTTATTCTCCGCGGATCACTGCAGTAACTGTAATACCTGGGAAGGTCTTTCGTTTGCCTGGGCCAGCATGGAGGTGCTTGCCTGTGTCAGTACCTGAAGTGTGGTATATTCCGTCATTTCCTCGGCCATGTCCACATCCATGATCCGGGAGTAGGCACCCGTCAGACTCTCTTCGGAGATCGCCAGCGCGCTGGTGGTATGCTCGAGACGATTCTGATAAGCACCGAGATTGCTTCGTGCAGCAGATACGTATTTGAGGGCATCCTTCAGTTTGCCGATGGCGATATTCGCATAATCCTGTCCGGATACCAGCACGTCTCCGGATGTATCATAATCGGCCGTAACCTTGATGTTGGCGATACTCATGTTTTCCAGAGACATCTTGGGGATACGGATTGCAAGCTGCTGCCCTTCGTTGGCGCCGATCTGGGTATCCATGGCACCGAAGCCCACCAGATCCGCGGTCACGTTACTCTTGCATCCCTCAAATATTTCCAGTTTCAGTTCGAATCCGCTGTTATTCCGGAGAGTAAGCGTATTGCCCTCAAAAGCGGTCTCGGTAATGGTTCCGGGGAATGTGGTATCATCCCGGAAAGCAACGGTAGGGATCCCGGTCAGTCCGGAAATGGTACCGTCCGCATCAAAGCTCACATTCAGGCCGGTGATATCGTATTTTCCGTATTTTGCATCATCGCTGTAATAGGCAACCTTGGTATTGACATCATCCGTATATCCCCGAAGGTCAAAGGAACCGTCCAGGATGGGCTGTCCGTTAAAGGAAGTCTCTTTGGAGATCCGGGTGATCTCTTCCTTCAGCTGCTGCATCTCCGTGTCGATCAGGGCACGGTCATCCTCCGTAATGGAACCGGTAGCTGCCTTAACCGCCAGCTGATTCATTCTCTGGAGCATTTCCGTGATCTCCGAAAGTGTCCCGTCGGCGATCTCTATTACGGAAATACCGTCGCTGGAATTGTTGTTCGCCTGCCGTACACCGGAGATCTGGGCGTCCATTCTCTTTGCCATCGCAAGCCCCGAAGGATTATCCTTGGGATTGACGATCTTTAATCCCGAAGACAGTTTCTGAAGGGAAGAAGTAAGTCTGTTATCTGCTCTGGTTAATGCGTTGTTGGCTCTGATCGCCGATGAGTTGTGGCTGATATACATAGCGTTCTCCTTTTCTTATGCTGCGGTGTTACGAACAAATTCGATGAATAACTTGGCTGCTCTGTACAGGGTTTCCGTGGAGATCTTACCCTCATCTTCGCTGCGGTCTCTGGTCTGTTTCAGGTTGAATTCCGCAAGATCGAGTTTTCCGTTCTCCGCAAAATCCATTCTGCGGTAAGGGATCTGTTCCCGGTCAAAGGCTTCCCTGAGACCCGGCTCATGTTCCCGTAACCTTGCGGTTCCTTCCGGTGTGCTTACGCTGCAAAGACCGGATAACCCGTCCCGGGTCATGTCAAAACCGCATGCTACTTTGCCGTAGGTTGCCGATTCAAAGGAGATCGCCACTTTCGTATTTTCGTTACTGTTGTGGATCACCTTCAGGTTGATGGCGGTAAGTTCTCCTCCGATCTGCGTCGGAATCTCGTAGTTTTCTTCCTGAGCCTGACGGTCAAGGAAATCAAGATGCCGGTAGATCTCTCCCATTCTCCGGATATCCATGGAACGGAGCATGTTGATCTCTTCACCCTCTCCGAACACCTTTTCTTCAAGGAATTCCTTGATATTTCCGGTAAATTCGCGGAAGCTTTCCTGAGCTTCCTCTTTGCTGTCAAGTCTGATCCCGTGTGCTGCGCGGTAACCGATATCACGTAAGCGTTCAAATACGGATCCCGGCTCTTTCATCATCAGTTTCATATCCGCCAGGTTGTCCGCGCTTACCGGTGTTCCCATCCGGATGAGTTCCTCGATCACTTCCTCTTCCGCTTGATAGGACTCCCGGATCCTCCGGTATTCTTCCTGCTCGTACTGCCGCTGTGCCTCACGGTTTCCGGCTTCATCCAGCATATTCCTGAGCTCGGATATATCCGATACGAATCCCTTTGCGATCTGGCTCGTGATGGATTCGATCCCCTTATCGATAGCGGATACGCCGCCGAAGGTATCGTCCACTTTATAATCCATCGCCCCGTGTTTCCTTGAACGGAGTGCGCTCAGCATATTCTCGAGGTTGAATTCGGATTGCATCTCTTCGATGGCACCGATGGAAGCGTAATCGGACTTTTCAATCTGTCTTACCAGTCGGTAGATCCCGATATATGCGCTTTTTTCTTCTTCGGTAATGTCGTTCTGCTGTTCCAGTTTATACAGGAAACGGCTGTAGGACATCATGTCTTCCTTTGTGGTATCCTGCGCTTTCAGATACCGGTCCAGTTCTTCCATGGGCATTCTGATCGGATTTACATTATCACGGATCATTCCCAGAACTCTGCCCGGTGTCAGTTCCCGAATGGTTTCGGTCAGAAGACGGTCTTTTTCACGAACGGTGGAAATATTCTGTGAATTGATCTCCATATGGTTGTACCCAAGGATCCTGACCGCTCTGCGGTTCTCATCCGTAAGTGCTTCGTTCGCTCCGGTAAGAAGATCATCCACATTGGCAAACGCCTTGCGGATACTGTCTCCGAGATCCGCTCTCGGCGCCGTCATCAGTGTTTCGTAACTTTCGCTTGCTTTCGCAAGATCCGCTTTCAGGACATCGGCCTTTGCGCTGATACTCTCCAGGGTTTCATGGTACTCGAACCTGTAAGAGATACTGATGGGGGCGGTCCTGATATTATCCAGGACACTTAAGGTATCATCAAAGATATTCTTTTTACGGACCGCATCGATCTCGTTTTCATCTTTCATCAGGTTGATCGCGAATTCTTTCTCGATCTCCTTCAGATTGTGGATCAGATCTTCCATCGGTGCGGTATCTATGGAAAAACCGCTGCGCAGAAGCTTTAAGTTTGCTTCCACCGTCATGGAAAGCCTTACTTCTTCCAGGACCCTGCGTCCCCGGATGGTTCCTTCCGTCTGAACTTCACGGTAGATCTCGGCTGCTTCCTGTCTTAAGGAGGTTTTCCGGGACAGATCCGCCTGCTTCACCGGGATCCCGTCTGCAATGGCATCGGTGGCGTGATCCGCAAATTCCTCAAAATTCATGGGAAGGTTGACGGACTTTATATTCTGCATTCTCCCGAAGGTTTCGGAAGTAAGAGGAATGCCTTTTTCCACCAGGAAGGCTGCATCTTTCACGGTTTCTTCCGTTACTTCGTAACCCGCTTCTTCGATGATCCCTTCGATCTGGGGCATCAATGCATCAATATCCACCTGATCCGGCTTTTTTGCATAATATCCGGCAATATCACCGGCCGAATAGTATCCTCTTCCCTGTGCTCCCGCATTCGTTCCCGATGCATAAGAGGCTTTATAGAGATGCTCCACGGAAGGAGCAAGGTCGTT
>JAEEGL012818979.1_pt1 | contig 42877 bp, 39 predicted proteins | sample 9134231 | NCBI WGS metagenome assembly JAEEGL01 (sample SAMN16246548, study PRJNA631951) | gut metagenome | biome: gut microbiome; feature: rumen; material: fiber-attached | host: Bos | place: Iran: Karaj | collected 2018-10 | reverse complement strand
GCCACCAGCCTGTGGTAAGACATATGTATCTAAGGCAATTGCTAAAAAGTTAGATCATGTTGTATATCTTGATAAGGATACGCTCATTGTTCTTTCTAAACAGATTTTTGTGGTTGCTAATCAGGAATATAACCGCAGTTCAGATTTCTTTGAAGAGCATATCAGAGATTATGAGTATTATGCGGTGCTTGATTTAGCCTTTGAGGCTCTGGAATACGAGGATAATGTTCTTATCAACGCCCCGTTCACCCGGGAAGTAAGAAATCCGCAGTATATCGCAGATCTGAGAGCCAAGCTCGCAAAGATCGGAGCCCGTCTGGTTCTGGTGTGGGTGGATACCTCTCCGGAAACCTGCCACGAGCGCATGATAAAGCGCAATTCCAGCCGGGATACCTGGAAGCTGGAGCACTGGGATGAGTACATCTCCCGCTGCAATTTCACCATGCCGGAAAACGTCGGCGATGTTTTTGTGTTCAAGAATAACAATGGTCAGGAGTTCGATGAATCTCTGGATCGCATTGCAGATTTTTTAAACTGAAAACATTGGTTTTAAAAAAGATAAAGGAGTCATTGCGACTCCTTTTTTGTTTCCTGGCAAGCCGGGATCAGTGATGCGCGGGAGGCTCTGGTTACTCCGAAGAAACCGGAGCCTCATTATCAGTTAAATCCATCAGTTAAAGAAGGAATCCACCAGGATGCTGGCATTTTCATAATAATTGAATTCAGCACCGAACTTGCAGGATTCCACCGCTCCGAAAATACCGATAATCCCCAGAATTCCGCCAATAACGGTCATGAACAGGAAATGACGGGCCAGCCTGATCTCTGACAGCCGGTCAATGATAAGCAGCACCGGCAGCAGACTGAATGGGAAGATGACATTAAGCTCATCGGAAGTCAGCAGTATGGGAGCAAAACCGGCAAATACCATGGTGGCCAGGAGAGCAAACACAGCGACTATGGAAATATAGCCGGAGTCGCTGTCCGGTTTCTGTTTGGTAAGAAGCTGTCCCCGGACATCAATAATTGCCGCCCAGTTGCCCAGAATGCTCCAGAGCATGGTCAGGAGGCCCGCTATGCTAACGCCCGCCAGCCACATTATCCGGAATATCTGTGCCAGGATTTCTGAAGCGCTTACCCAATTAAAGCCGGTTTCCAGTACCAGGTGATTTTGTCCCAGCATGGAACTGAATCTCAGCCAGTAAAGCGCGGATTTAAGCACCGGATAAACATGGGTTATGCCGTATCCCGGATAGCCTTCATGGAAGTCGTGGGTCAGATACATGCTGGTATTAGTTTGCGCAGCCTGAATTCCCAGATAAACCAGAAAGCCGGCCGATGCGGTTCCGATAATGGTTCCCGGAATGCTGACGAAAAGAACTTTTCTGAACATCAGTGCTATGGACAGCAGGCACAGGATGACTCCCGAGTAGTGAAAGTGGAGGCACCAGCCAATGGCCAGAATATGCAGAAAGCTCCAGATGAAGCAGGAAAAAAAGCCCTGGGGGCGGTTCCGGAGCTTTACCAAGGTCAGCAGGTAGAGAGCAGCTCCGATTTCCATGTATGACGTGTAGGAGAAATGCGTGTTATACAGAAACCATGGTGAAAGCAGATAGATGATTGCGGCCCAGGCCAGGGTAACCCGGGAGACGAAGCCTTTGAGAGCCCAGACAAGAAAGCCCAGAGAACAAAGCCGGAGCATTATCAGCAGGAAGAGCGGCGAGAGGACGCTTTCATAAATTCTGAGGGGAGCCGATATTACCAGAGTCAGGAGATTGTTGCCGCTGAAGTCATTCGCATCCTGGAGATAGTGCACGGCAAAACCGTTCTTAAGAATCTCCGCGGCTTCGGCATTAATGTACTGGTTGTTTCCATAGATAGCCGCCAGCACCAGGTAGAGAAGGATCACGGTACCGGTGATTAAAGTCAGTTGCAGACGGGACATCTCAGGTTCTCCTGTTCTTGTTAGATTGTCGGAATGCTGCCAGAAAGCATCCGCGCGGCATTGTCTCAGTCCCTGGCGGTTCTGCCGGGCCCGGAACTGCACAGCTCCCTTATTTGAAGCGTGTTTGAAATCTTGAGCCCGGATACAGAGTTAATACAGCCAGGGCCGGCGGTTTTAGTCAGCGGCGCTGTCATTTTTGCTGTCCGAAGCTGTCCTATTGTAAGATCATTAGCGTAAAATGTAGTCTTTTCTTTATTTCTGTTCGGAGCATCTGAGGCGCGAGTCTCACCTGCGGAACGGTTCAGGGCCTCCCGGAGCAAGATCCGGGACATCCGGGGACAATTTGCCGCTAACAGAGTTTATTTCCGAACATGCATTGTGTGTATAATGCTCTTTACGCAAGATCAATGCCTGCTGATGCCCATTTGCTCAGGACTCCATGCAGGGTATCCATGTTTAATTGATTCATGCATAAAAGGTATTTTTGCGTTATTCCGGCTCTGTGATCATATCACAGTTGCCTGTGACTGAATCAGACGGGGAAACAGATATGCCGATAAAAATTCCGGACGCATTGCCTGCAGCGTCCATTCTTACTGCCGAGAATGTATTTGTTATGACGGAAACCCGGGCCGTGCATCAGGATATCCGTCCGCTTCATGTGCTGATTCTGAATCTGATGCCCAAGAAAATCGAAACTGAAACTCAGTTCATGAGGAAGCTTTCCAATTCTCCGCTGCAGGTGGCGGTGGATCTTCTGCGCATTGACAATCATATTTCTAAAAATACTCCCAAGGCGCATCTGGATACCTATTATCAGAATTTTGCCGCAGTCAGGGACAGATTCTATGACGGCATGATTGTTACCGGGGCGCCCCTGGAGCACGTGCCTTTTTCTGAAATCAGCTACTGGAATACCCTTACCGAGATTCTGGAGTGGTCCCGGGAGCATGTAACCTGCACCAGCTTCCACTGCTGGGGGGTGCAGGCGGCGTTTAAGGTTTTTTACGGATTGGAACCGCAGCTCAGGGAAGTCAAGCTGTCCGGGGTATTCCGGCATCATACGGCCAGAATTCCCGACCCTCTGATCCGCGGTTTTGATGACTTCTTCCTGGCGCCTCATTCCAGATACATGGACTTTAAAACCCGTTTTATCGAAGAAAACACCGATTTGGAGGTGCTGGCTGATTCCGATGTGACCGGAGTGTATCTGGCGGTATCTCCGGACAGACGGCAGGTCTATGTCACCGGGCATCCGGAATATGATGCCAATACTCTGGACAATGAGTACCGCCGGGATATCAATGCCGGACTGAATCCCGTGATTCCGGAAAATTACTATCCGAACAACGATCCCTCCAATGTCCCTCTCTGCACATGGAGAAGCCATGGCTTTCTGTTGTTTTCAAACTGGCTTAACTACTATGTCTATCAGGCGACGCCGTTTGATCTGAATGCCAAACGGGACTGAGGACTGTTGAGGAACTGAAAGGAACGGGGAACGACAAGTTGGACAGCAAAATAAAAGACGATATGGCAAAAACAGAAAGAAATGTCAGGGAAATCATTCTCCGTGAGATGGCGAAACGCATTCTGGTCATAGACGGAGCCATGGGTACCATGGTGCAGAGCTTCGGTCTTACGGAACAGGATTTTCGGGGAGAGATTTTTAAGTCCAGTCCGGTGGATCTCCGGGGCTGCAACGATGTGCTGTGTCTGACCCGCCCTGATGTGATAAAGAGCATTCATACCGCCTATCTTGATGCCGGTGCTGACATTATTGAGACTGACAGCTTTAATGCCACTCCGGTTCCTCTGGCGGACTATCAGCTTTCAGACCGGGCCTATGAGATTAATATGAGGGCCGCGGAAATTGCCGGAGAGGCCCGGGATGAGTTTAATGCCCGCACCCCGGAAAAGCCCCGTTTTGTGGCAGGAGTGCTGGGGCCCACCAACAGAACCTGTTCCATATCTCCGGACGTGAATGATCCCGGAGCCCGGAATATCACCTTTGACGAGCTGGCCGATGGCTATGCGACAGCGGTTCGGGGCCTTATGGACGGCGGGGCGGATCTTATTATCATCGAAACGATTTTTGATACCCTGAACGCCAAGGCGGCGGTGTATGCGGCGGAGACGGTGTTTGCGGAAAAGAACCGTTCCCTCCCCATTATGATTTCGGGCACCATTACCGATGCCTCCGGAAGAACCCTGTCCGGACAGACCCCCGAAGCCTTCTATAACAGTCTGCGCCATGCCAAACCCCTGACCTTCGGCTTTAACTGCGCTCTGGGGCCGGCCGAGCTTACCGGCTATGTGAAGGATCTCAGCCGTTATGCGGAGACCTATGTGGCGGTGTATCCCAATGCGGGACTTCCCAATGCCTTCGGCGGCTATGATCTCACCCCGGAAGACATGGCGGCCGCCATAAGAATCTGGGCGGAAAGCGGACTTGTGAATGTAGTGGGAGGCTGCTGCGGCACCAATCCCGATCATATCAGGGCCATTGCCCGGGCTGTTTCCGGGCTTAAACCCCGGGCTCTTCCGGACAATATTGCTCCCGCCTGCCGTCTGGCCGGCCTGGAGCCTCTCACTATCGATGATAACTCCATGTTTATCCATGTGGGCGAGCGCACCAATGTTACCGGCAGCGCCCGCTTCCGCCGCCTGATAAAATCCGGCGCGTTCGAGGAGGCGGTGGACGTGGCCCGGCTCCAGGTGGAAAACGGGGCTCAGATTATTGATATCAATATGGATGAGGGCATGATTGACGCCGTGTCCTCCATGAGAACCTTTTTGAATCTGATTGCTGCTGAGCCGGCCATTGCCAGAGTGCCGGTAATGATCGATTCCTCCAAATGGGAGGTGGTGGAGGCCGGGCTGCGCTGTGTTCAGGGGAAGCCTGTGGTTAACTCCATTTCCATGAAGGAGGGCGTGGAAAAGTTTCTGGATCATGCCCGGGAAATCCGCAGATTCGGGGCGGCAGCGGTAATTATGGCCTTTGATGAAAAGGGACAGGCAGATACCTACGACAGAAAGGTGGAGATTTGCTCCCGGGCCTACAAGCTGCTGACGGAGGAGATCGGCTTTCCTCCGGAGGATATTATTTTTGATCCCAACATTTTTGCCGTGGCCACCGGCATCCCGGAGCACGACGGGTACGCCCTGGACTTTATCAATGCTGTCAAAACCATCAAGGAGACCCTGCCTTATGCCAAAATATCAGGCGGCGTTTCCAATGTGTCGTTTTCCTTTCGGGGGAATGAGCCTCTGAGACAGGCCATTCATACGGTGTTTCTCTATCATGCCATTGCAAACGGCATGGACATGGGCATTGTTAATGCGGGGCAGCTGGCAGTATACGATGATATTCCCGCAGAGCTTCGGGATCTGGTGGAGGCCGTGGTGCTTAACACCTCTTCTGATGCCACCGAGCGTCTTTTGGCGGTTGCGGAAAAATACAAATCCGGCGGCAGTCTTAATAATCCCGGACATCAGGAGGAGGATCTTTCCTGGAGATCCGAGCCCCCGGAGAAGAGGATAGAGTATTCCCTGATAAGCGGCATTGACAAGTATATTGAAGAGGATACCGAAGAACTCCGCAAGCTGCTGCCCCGGCCCATTGAGGTTATTGAAGGCCCTCTTATGAATGGCATGACCCGCGTGGGGGATCTTTTCGGAGCCGGCAAGATGTTTCTGCCGCAGGTGGTTAAATCCGCCCGGGTTATGAAAAAAGCCGTGGCATTTCTGGAGCCCTATATCCGGGAGGAACAGAAAACAGCGAGTTCCAGCGGCAAAATCATTATGGCCACAGTCAAGGGGGATGTTCATGACATCGGCAAGAACATCGTCTCCGTGGTGCTGCAGTGCAATAACTACGAAATCATTGATCTGGGCGTAATGGTGCCCTGTCAGGACATTATTGATGCCGCGGTGCGGGAGCATGCTGACATTATCGGGCTCTCCGGGCTTATTACCCCGTCTCTGGACGAAATGGTGCGCGTGGTGCAGGAGCTGGAGCGGCGCGGACTTCATATCCCGGTCATGATCGGCGGGGCTACTACTTCAAAGGCTCATACGGCAGTTAAGCTGGAAAAGGAATATGCCGCTCCGGTGGTTTATGTGTCAAATGCCAGCCGGGCGGTTACCGTGGCGCAGTCGCTCCTGTCTCCGGATCTCCGGCCCGCATATATTAAAAAGCTCCGGGAGGAGTATGCCTTTGAAAGGCATCTTCACGAGCTTAAGTATGCCCGGATGGAGACTTTGCCCTTTGCTGAAGCGGAAATCAGAGCTATTTGTCCGGATTTTGCCGTATCGAAGCCGCCGCGTCCCAGGTTTACCGGCGTAAAAACGCTGGATCTCCGGCTTCAGGACATTCGGCCGCTGATCTTCTGGCAGGGCTTTTTCAATCTTTGGGAGTATCGGAAGGACTATCGGGAGCTCCTGAGTCATCCTGAGACTAATCCTTCGGCGGTTAAGCTTTATGAAGAGGCCAATGCCCTTTTGGATGAGCTTGAGAAAATGACGGATTATCGGATTCAGGCGGTGTTCGGCCTGTTCCCGGCGGAACGTTCCGGCAGAAATGCGGTTAAGGTTCATACCGCTTCAGGGGATCGGGTGTTTAATTTCCTGAGATCTCAGATCGCCGGAAAGAGGGATAATCCGCGGAATGGCTGTCTGGCGGATTTTGTGGATACCGAAGATGATGCTCTGGGACTTCTGGCGGTGAATGCCGGATCCCCGCATCTTCTGGAAAAATACCGGGCGGAAAACGATATTTACGGCAGTCTTTTGCTGCAGTCTCTTACCGACAGACTGGCGGAAGCCGGGGCTTCCTATCTGCACTACCTGATCCGCACGAAATACTGGGGGTATTCAGCTGAATCCTCGGATCCGGAAGAAATTTTTCAGGAAAAGGCTCCGGGCATTCGTCCGGCTCCGGGCTATCCCTCTTGTCCGGATCATCATGAAAAGCAGCTTTTCTGGGAAATTCTGCATCCTGATGCGGCTATAGGTCTCCGGCTTACCGAGAGCTTCATGACCATTCCGGTGAGCTCGGTAACGGCCTATGTTTTTGGAAACAGCGAAGCCGACTACATTACGGTCAGCGGCGTGGGACGGGATCAGCTTGCGGATTACGCCCGCCGCACCGGCAGAAGCCTGCAGGATCTGGAAAAGGAGCTGGCCTCCTGTCTTGGGTACATCCCCGAAGGCCTCAGAAGCTCGGATTAGCCTGACAAAAAGACCATGAAAAACGGCCCCGGGATGAGCGGGGCCGCTTTATGCGGAAAATGATGAGGAGACAAGGCACGGTAAATAAGGGCGAAATCAGCAGCCGTCGGTGAAGACGCGGAACTGCACGCCGTTCACATTGCCGTCAAACTTGGAGTAGTTAGGATCCTGAAAACACGGAGTGTTATAAAAAATGTAGCACTGGTTCTTATAGGTCCATTCGTCCTCGGACTGGAAAGCGTCAGGAACGGGCAGCCCTTTTTTGGTCACCAAAATCTGAGTGGCATCCTTATTCCATTCCTTGTATACGTAAACCCATGGGGTATCCGGATCGGGTTTGTCCTCTTCCTTTAAGCCGATGTTAAAATCCATGGCCCGGATGATTCCGTCCGGGGTGGCATCAGGGAAACCGCATCTCATTTTGATTTTTTCATTATCATTGCATATGGCTCCTTCGCCCTTGGGGCAGAAATAGCCGTTGGGATTAACGTGTCCCGAGACAGCAGCTTTGGCGTAAACCATATCAGCGGTGTAGCGCATGACGCGAACCATGGATTTAAGGTTTTTTTTGATGGTTTCAGAAGATTTGCCGACATCATGAGACTTGTTTTCAGCGGAGGCTTCGGGCAGCAGAACTGAAAACGAGAACAGGGCGGCAGCGACAGTGATATTTTTTAAGGAAAAAATCTTTTTGCGTGAACCCATATTCAGCTATCCCTCTGATCATGAAAACCGATTTCCGGCTGATGGTCGTTGTACGAAGAAAAATGACATCCCATCATTGGAATCATTGGAATTCTATTCGCAGGGAGAACAGCGATCCACGTTTTCATGTCTGATTTATGACTGAGGCACCGATTTTTTTCCGGGGAAGTCCTGATTCAGGCAGGACAGCGGCAGGGCATAAAAACAGAAACCGCCGCAGGATCGGCGGCTTCAGAAAAGCAGGAAAGGAGCGGAATTACTGTTCAGGATTGGAATATTCAAAATCCCGGAGCAGATCTTCATCGGTGACAATGTTGCAGTCATTCTCTCCTACCGGGAAGATGGCATATTCAATGCCGGAGGCATTAAGCTGCGGCAGCCAGGATTCCAGAAAGATTGCAAGTCCGATGGCCGTCGGCCGATATCCCTGAGCGATTTCATTATTTTCAGCATAGTTGAGAGCAAAGCGTTCGTGGCTCCAAAGGGGCAGGACGCTGATGGTTTCGCCGTTGTCGCCGTCAGTTTCCAGAAAAAGAATGTCATCTTCGTCCTTTTTGAGGACAAAAACCTCAAGTCCCTTTTTGGCGCCTTGCAGGAAATTGTGATACCGGTACTCAGCATTTAGCTTCAGGGCGGCATTGTACTGGATGTCGTCTAATTTGAAAGACATAAGGAAATCCTCTGTAAATACTTGAATTCTGCTTCTGTCATTTTAAATATTTTTTCAGGAATTGTCCTGTATATGATCCGGTTTTATGGCAATCTCCGGCAATTTCCTCCGGGGAACCGGCCGCGATAATCATGCCGCCGCGATCTCCTCCCTCCGGCCCCATATCCACAATATAATCGGCGCTTTTAATCATATCCATGTTATGCTCGATAACCACTACGGTATTTCCCAGATCCCTGAGGCGGAACAGCACGGACAGCAGCATTTGGACATCATGAAAATGGAGACCGGTGGTGGGTTCGTCCAGAATGTAAAGAGTGGAGCCGGTCTGCGGCCGGGAAAGCTCCTTGGCCAGCTTGATCCTTTGCGCTTCGCCGCCTGAAAATGTTGTGGCGCTCTGTCCCAGGGTGATATACGAGAGTCCGACATCCCGCAGAGTTTCCAGCTTCCTTTTGAGCACCGGATAGTTCTGGAAAAACTCCAGGGCTTCCTCGGCGGTCATATTAAGGACATCATTGATGTTCTTGCCCTTGTATTCGATATCCAGTGTTTCGGGGTTATACCTTTTGCCCCGGCATTCCTCGCATTCCACATAAACATCGGGCAGGAAGTTCATTTCCACCTTGATAAGTCCGGCTCCCTGACAGGCTTCGCAGCGTCCCCCTTTGACATTGAAGGAGAAGCGTCCCGGCTGATAGCCCCGGGCCCGGGCTTCCCGGGTGTCGGCAAAAATGCTTCTTATGGGAGAAAAGAGATCGATGTAGGTTGCCGGATTGGATCTGGGGGTGCGGCCGATGGGGGACTGATCGATGCTGATGACCTTGTCAAAATAATCAAGCCCGGAAATCATCGCATAGGGGGCGGGACGTGCCAGCGCGGCTCTGTTAAGCAACTGTTCCGCCGCCGGGAAAAGCGTATCGTTTATCAGAGTGGATTTGCCGGATCCCGAAACCCCGGTTACGCAGGTGAACAGTCCGGCGGGGATCTTCAGGGTGACATTTTTAAGGTTGTTGCCGGAAGCTCCCGAGAGCACGAGGAAATTCCGGCCGGGCTTTTTTCTGGCTGGCACTGAGATGGTTTTTCGGCCGGACAGGTACTGACCGGTAAGGGATTCCGGGGCTTTGATAATTTCCTGTACTGTTCCTTCTGCGATGACGCTGCCGCCGTGAATTCCCGCGCCGGGGCCCATGTCAATAATATGGTCAGCCCTTCTGATGGTGTTTTCGTCATGCTCCACCACAATTACGGAGTTTCCCAGATCCCTGAGATGGAAAAGGGATTCCAGAAGGCGGGAATTATCCCGTTCGTGAAGACCGATGCTGGGCTCGTCCAGCACGTACATAACTCCGGTAAGACCGGAACCGATTTGGCTGGCCAGCCGGATTCTCTGACTCTCGCCGCCGGAAAGAGTTTCGCTGGAACGGTTCAGGGTGAGGTAGTCCAGTCCCACATTTATCAGGAAGGTCAGCCGGTTTTTGATTTCTCGGAGAATCCGGGAGGCGATCTTCTGATTCTGCTCCGACATCTCCAGAGTATTAAAGAACTCCAGATTTTCCCGGATGGTCTGATTGCCCAGAGATGATATGGAAAACTCCTGTCCGCCGGAATCCCGGAGAAAGACATGACGGTAGCCCTCCCGGAGGCGGGTGCCCTGACAGGAGGAGCAGGGGAGAGTGGTAAGGTATTTGGTGTAATCCTCCTTCTGCTTGTCAGAGGCCTCCTGATATTTTCTGGTGAAATTGGGGATTATGCCCTCGAAGGGCGCTGTCTTGCGGAATTCCCCCTCGCCGAAGCTGAAGGCGATTTTAATTTCCTCTGTTCCGGTGCCGTAAAAAATACGATGCAGATCTTCCGGGGAAAGATCCCTGAGCGGGGTGTCCAGGCTGAAGCCGAACTTTTCGGAAAGTCCTGTGATGAAGGCAAAATTGTAGCTTGAAGAGGGGCTCCAGTATTTTATGGCGCCCTCGTTAAGGGATTTCCCCTTGTCGAGAATAAAGCTTTCCGGAATAAAAACCTCCCGGACACCCAGGCCGTCGCATTCGGGACAGGCGCCATTGGGGTTGTTGAAGGAGAAGTTCCGGGGTTCGAGTTCCGTCAGGGTATAGTTGCATACCGGGCAGGCGTATTGCGCGGAAAAGTCCATATCGGGAAAGCTGTTATCCATGGATACGGCCCGGGCGCGGCCGTCGGCCATTTTAAGAGCCAGCTCCAGAGCATCGGCTGTCCGCTGCCTGATTTCGTCAGTGGCTTTTATCCGCATCCGGTCAATGATCACTTCAATGGTGTGTTTTTTGTGGAGATCCAGATCCGGAGGATCGGAAAGCTCGCAGTTTTCTCCGTCAATGCGGGCTCTGATATAGCCCTGCCGGGCCAGATCACCCAGAAGCTGCCGGTATTCTCCCTTGCGGTTTCTCACTACCGGAGCCAGAATCATAATTTTGGATTCCGGAGGCAGGGCCATGATGGCCGCAGTCATCTGCTTCACCGTCTGCGCCTTGAGTTCGCAGCGGTGCTCGGGACATCTGGCAATGCCGGTACGGGCATAAAGAAGGCGGAGATAATCATAAATTTCGGTGATGGTGCCCACGGTGGAGCGGGGGTTGTGCGAGGTGGCCTTCTGCTCGATGGAGATAGCCGGAGACAGCCCGGTGATGCTGTCCACGTCCGGTTTATCCATGAGATCCAGAAACTGCCGGGCATATGCCGACAGCGATTCCACGTATTTCCGCTGTCCTTCTGCGTAGAGAGTGTCGAAGGCCAGAGAGGATTTGCCGGATCCGGAAAGGCCGGTAATGACGCAGAATCTGTTTTTGGGGATTTTGACGCTGATATTGCGGAGGTTGTGGGTGCGGGCTCCGGTTACGACTATTTCCGCCGTCATGAGAAACTCCTTGAAGGCTGCCCTGAGGGGCGTTTATGGTAAAAAACGGAGCCTGAGCTCCGTTTTTGAAAATAGCTTGCTGCCTCAAAGCGCTGAATTAAAACGGCAGATCATCATCTTTGAAGGGGCGGTTTTCACCGTCATCAGAGAGATCCGGTTCGCTGGCGGGAGCGCCGGTGTTTTCCGGAATCTGGAAGCTATGAGGATTTGGCATGGGCTCATGGGGAGCTGCGGGTTTTTCCGGCAGATCCTGCGGCTGGGGATTCAGCGGCACTGCCCCAGCCGGAGGAGCGTTCCTGAAGCTTCCCTGGGGAGCATTGTTTGCCGGGGCATTAAAACCGCCGCGCTGCTGATAGGAGGGATTGCCGCGGTAATTTCCCTGCGGGGGCTGCTGCTGAAAGCCGCCGTTATTAGGAGCCTGAGAACTGTATGCCGGCTGCTGCTGATAGGCAGGAGCCTGCTGATAGCCGCCCTGAGGGTAGGCATTTTGATTCTGATTCTGGAAGCCGCCCTGCTGCGGATAGCCCGGGGCCGGATAAGGGGCTCCGTTTCCGGCCGGCTTCTGAGAGAGCAGATGAAGCTCGGTAACATGAATTTCAGTGGTATATCTTTTTATCCCCTGCTGGTCGTCATAGGATCTGGTCTTGATTTTTCCTTCCACGTAAATCTGGCTGCCCTTTCTCATGTAGTCCCGGGCGATTTCAGCAGTGCGGCCCCAGAATACCAGACGATGCCACTCGGTTTGCTCCTGCAGATTGCCGTTCTGATCCCGGTAGCTCTCATTGGTGGCCAGGCCCACAGTGGCAATGCTGGTTGATCCGTTGGCCAGAACTCTGAAATCCGGCTCTGCTGCGGTGTTTCCCAGCAGAATGACTTTGTTTACTCCGCGTACCATAAATATTTCTCCTTAAACATCCTGCTGACGGCATTTGCGTGCGGAAAACCGTCAGCCACTATCTTAATGGTCTGCCCAAGGGCAGAACCTTGTGCTTTTCTTGCCGCGTATTATAACTAATTTTATGAAAAATAAAAAGTATTCCTTAGCAGTAAAACTTTTTTTGATAAAACTCCGGCCGAAAACGCGGGGTTAATTCTTATGGTTTTGCCCGAAAAATTCAAGATTTTCATCAGGTTTGCATGGAAAAACGTATTCCCAGTCATTTTTTTGCGGGAAAAACGGAGACGGTTTCATCCCTGTCTGCCGGCGGAGATGCCGCAAAATTATAAAATCGTAAAGGCAGATCTAAAAATATGACTTTATCTTTAGAAACATGCTTTCAGTCGTGCTAAAGTTCTGTAGCTTGAACTGAGAGATATGGGTTATTTTATGGCAAAGAAAAATCTGCCCAATGTGGCCGTAGCCCTGAGAGCTGACGGAGTGTGGTTTCTTTCCCTGAACCGCGACAAAAGCAAAACGGATTTCAAGGCCTGCAATTCCACTCAGGACTGGATAGTTGCGATAAAGGATCTTTTTGGGAAAAACGGCGTGCATGCCAAGGATCGGGTTTGCGCGATTCTGGACGTTTCCCTGACCAGTTCCATACAGCTGCCGCAAAATGAGGCTCTGACTGACGAGGAGCTTCACGGCATTGCCATGTACAAGGATCTGGAGGGAGCCGTGGCCGGCAAGATTACCGACTACACGTGGGATTATTATCAGGCCTTTACCGGCAAAACATCCCGTCCGATGCTGAATTTTGTGCTGGTGGAGAAACGTCTGATTGCTCTCATTGCCGATGTGATTAACAGCATTGCCATTCTGGATTCCATTTCCATAAGCACGCTGGCCATGGCCGATTTCATTTCCTATTATCAGTACGAGAGCGTTAAGAAAAAGGATTCCACCATTCCCCTGAAATACGTGGAACAGCTGGCGCTGCTTCTTTATCTCGAAAAGGGCCGGGATTTAACGGTATACGGCGTGTATAACGGCGAGCTCTGCTATACCAGAGTGATGCGCAATTACCGGGGACTGGACGGGAATGTTCTCATGGGAAGCGAAGCGGGACTTCTGGAGCAGCTCGACATGGATCTGCTCCGGCTGTGCGATGACTTCTTTACCGCCCGGCTGGGGCTTCCTCCGGTAACCAGAATGGTAATTCTCATGGATACTGATCAGGTGGAAAGCATTGCTCAGGCTCTGTCGGAAAACCGGAGGTACGTAGAGGTGGTTCCCAGCTCGCGGCATCTTTTTAAAAATGCTAAGCCGTCGTTTTCCGTATGCGATAACAAACCGGTGTGCGAGCTTTGTGATGTCGGAGTGCAGTATCTTCCCCTTTACGGGGCTCTTAAGGGAGGCAGTCTGAAAAGTGCGCAGGAATAGACTTGATTTATACCGTCCGGAGTTCCGTCCCAAGAAGGTGATGCTCAGTCTTGAGCATATGTTTATTGTGTGGATCTGCGTGGCCGCGGTCATGGCCCTCATGATTATGAATGCCAGGGACGAGAACGCCAGGGTGAAGCAGCAGGATCAGGAAATGAATGATCAGCTGAGCGAAACTCAGGGACAGCTGGCTGAGGTGCAGGCCCGGGTGGCGGTGCAGCAGCTGGACAAGGTTCTGCAGAAAGAGGTGCAGGATCTTAAGGTGCTGGTAGACAGCAAAAAGAAAATGTACGAGCTCATTAACTCCAATGACAAGCTGAAAAGCCGCGGCTATGCCGGTTTTATGCGCGGTCTTGCGGAGGTAAGCTCATCTGATGTCAGTGTAACCTCCTTCAGTCTGTCCGGACTTAATGCCAACATTTCCGGAGTGGCTGCCAGATCCGAGTCCGTGCCGCAGCTGGTTTCGCGTTTCGGATCCAATGAGAATTTGCAGGATATCACCTTCGGGGCTCTCAAGGTCGAGACTGACAAGGAAACCGGCGCATTGCGCTTCAGTCTTTCCGATACGAAGGAAGATGATTCCGCTGATGACGAGAAGGGCGGCAGAAAAGGGAGCAGGGGAGAGTCTTAAAAATGAGCTACAGAGATTTGCAGAAAAAGGTCAGCTCCCTCTCCATGCGGGAACGGGTGATGGTTTGTCTTGTGGGTGTGGCTCTTTTTGCTTTTCCGGGGTATCTGTCCTTTGTTGACAGGTACAAGACAGACACCAAAAGAACCCAGGACAGCATGAATGCCCGGCAGTCCGAGCTGGCGGAGGCTCAGGAGGAGCTGGCAAAATGGCAGGGCATGCTCACCCAGAACCCCAATGACGTTCTCCGCGCTGAAAAGGAAGAGTACCAGAAAACTCTGACGGAGCTTGATGAAAGCCTTGACAGGGAGACCATGAATCTTATCAGCGCCTCCCAGATGTCAGGAATTCTCTCGGGAGTGCTGGCCGGAAATTCCGCGGTGCGGGTGACTAATGTGGCATCGCTGCCGCCCCGGCTTCTTTTCCACAAGGATGACGTAAAGCTGTATCAGCACGGCGTGGTGGTTACCCTTAACGGCAGATATATGGATATCATGCATTATCTTGAGGGGCTGGAGGGCATGAAGACCAGCTTTTTCTGGAAATCCTTCAGCTACAGGGTTACCGGATATCCGGAGGCTGAAGCGGTTTTGGAAATCTATACTCTCAGCATTAATAAGGACTTTATTCGTGGTTAAATTAGCATTTGCGCTGGCAGCTTTCCTGGTTTTCCTGACCGGAAGCGCCGAAGCCGGGGCTCTCCGGGATCCCACAGCTCCCCTGTTCGGAGCTGTAAAGTCCGCAGCGCAGAATTCAGACAAGGGCAGTCTCCGGCTGCAGGCTGTCATGCGCGGATACGGCCGGGATCGCGCAGTTATAAACGGACAGACCTGTTACGTAGGGCGCAAGTGCCTGGGATATGTCCTGATATCATTAACAAAAAGCAGCGCTATCATGGTAGCGCCGCAGGGGGATGAAAGAATTGTGTTATCCCTTTACACCTCCGGAAAACGTGAGACTAAAAATGAAGATAAGTAAATTATCAGTGCTGGCGCTGGCTGTGGCGCTGACTATTACATCGGGCTGTACCTATCGTCATCCGGCTCCTGCAGAGGTTCAGACGGAGCTCCAGAAGGCTTATCAGGCATCCGGAAAGCTGGCAGTGCCGGAAGAGGTGCTGAATGAGCTTAATCCGGATCTGCCGGTTCAGAGCGAGTCCTCTGTCGAGGATTCCCGGAGAATCAGCGTAGCGGCTAACGAGGTGCCGGCGGCCGAGTTTTTTGCCCGGCTTATGGATAATTCCGGAGCGTCGGTGGTGGTGCATCCTGATGTTTCCGGATCCATTACCGTAAATCTTGACAATGTTACCGTGGATCAGGTGTTTGATGCGGTGTACAGGATGTACGGCTTCCGGGCTGAGAAACAGGGGAAGATCTATTATGTCTATCCGGCAGGCGTTCATACCGAAACTATTCCGGTGGATTACATGCTGCTGACCCGGGAGTCCACCACCAGCGTTTCCATCAGCAATAACTCGCTTAAAGACGGGGATTCCGGCTCTGATTCCTCCGATTCCTCTTCATCGTCTTCCTCCGGCAGCGATTCCGGAGACAGTTCTTCCGACAGCAGCGGCGTTACTATGAGCACCAGTTCCAAGAGCGACTTCTGGACCGAGCTGGAAAAGACCTTAAGCAAGATCCTGGGCGCCGGCGAGGGCCGGATGGTCAGCGTGAATCCCCAGGCTGCCACCGTAACCGTCCGGGGCATGCCTTCGGAAATTCAGAATGTCCGGGATTATCTTAATCAGACGAAGAATGCCCTCAGAAGGCAGGTGGTTATCGAGGCCAAGATTCTTGAGGTATATCTTAACGAGGATTATGCCCAGGGCATTGACTGGAGCGTGATCCTGGGAAATCCCAATGCGCTGCACGGGAAGAACATGTCAAATTACTCCCCCAATACCAGTCATATTGAGGGCAGCGTGTTTTCTCTGTTAGGCGGCGGCTTTAAGTTCAGCATGTCCGATAAGAGATATGCCCTGCTTATCAATCTTCTGCAGACTCAGGGCGATGTTACCACCTTGTCCAGCCCCCGCATCACCGCGCTTAACAATCAGCGCTCCGTGATGAAGATCGGCAAGGATTCCTACTATCTTACCGATATCAGCACTGATTCCAGCACCTCCACCTCCGACAATAATATTGTGTCCTCCTCCTTTGACTTTTCGCCGTTTTTCAGCGGCGTGTCTCTTGACGTGCTGCCGCAGATCAGCGAAGACGGCCGGATTCTCATGCATGTTCATCCGGCAGTGGTTATGGTGCAGGATGACAACAAGACCATTGATCTGGGATCCGGAAAGCGCATGGAGCTCCCTTTGGCCACATCTGATGTCCGGGAGACTGACACTGTAGTGGAAGCGCAGTCCGGAGACGTGATCCTTATCGGCGGCCTTATGAGACATGAGAAGGGCAGCGAGGTTTCCAAGGTGCCGGTTCTGGGCGATATCCCGGTGGTGGGCGAGCTCTTTAAGAATCGTTCCATCTACGACCACAAGACCGAGCTCGTCATTCTGCTGCGTCCGGTGGTAGTGGGCGGCGATACCTGGCGTCAGGAAATCAGAAGAAGCTCGGATCTTCTGGAAAAATGGTATCCCGAAGATGCTGATGAAAAGCATCGGGGCTTCGTGATGCAGGGCACTGACTGATCATATGTATGAGAAGTTTTTTGGTCTGGAGCAGAAGCCTTTCGGACTGACCCCTAATACCAGCCTTTATTTCGGACTTCCCCCTCATGAGGAGGCGGTTCAGGTTCTTGAGGAAGCGCTCCGGGAGGGGGAGGGTTTTATCAAAATCACGGGAGAAGTGGGCACCGGCAAGACCATGGTGCTCCGGCTTTTTCTCTCCCGGCTCACTGACGATTTTGAGCTGGTATACATTCCCAATCCGGTGCTGAGTCCGGACGAATTCAAGATCTCCATAGCCCGGGAGCTGGACATTGATACGGCTAACTGCACCACTCTTTCTCTTAATGACGACATAAACAGAAAACTTCTGGAAATTCATGCCGCCGGAAGGAGAACCGTTCTGGTTATCGATGAGGTGCAGTCCATATCCGAGGACACTCTCGAAGCTATCCGTCTTCTGGGAAATCTGGAGACGGAGCATGACAAGATCATTCAGATAGTTCTTTTCGGGCAGCCCGAGCTGGATGAAATGCTGGATAAGCAGAATTTAAGGCAGCTCCGGCAGAGAATTGCCTTTTCCTATAATCTGCGGCCCCTGACGGCAGATGAAACGGAGGCGTATCTGAATTACCGCATGCTGAAATCCGGTTATTCCGGAAAAGCAGTATTCGGCCGCCGTCCCGCCCGGGATATTTTCAGATACAGCGGAGGGATTCCCCGTCTTATCAATGTCATAGCCAATAAGAGTCTGATGCTGGCTTACGGGTACGGAGTGCACGGGGTGTCCTGCAGCATGGTAAAAGAGGCGGCTCTTGATACCGTGTCGGTAAAGAAGAAAAAAAGGCCGGGCCTGCCGCTTTATATCGGCCTTGCGGCGTTTTTGCTGCTGGCCGCTCTGGGCGGACTGGTTTTTGCCAGCGGAGTGTTAGAATGAGTGTTATAAATAAAGCCCTTTCCGAATTGGATAAAAGAGAGAAGGGGAACGGGGCTCAGTACGGAAAGTATGTGCCGCCGGAAAGAAAATCCTCGCTGACCCCGGCTCTGGCCGGAGCCGGCATTATGGCAGCTTTGGCTGTCGTGGCTATCGGCTGTTACTGGTATTTTTCATCAGGAAAGAGTCCGGCGGCTCCGGCTGCCGCGCCGGTGACGGAAACCATTTCGGCGGAACCGGCTCCGGCAGGCAGCGGAACTAAGTCTCCGGAACCGGAAAAAGCCGCTGAGACTGCTGCCGCGGGTTCGGCCGCCGTTACTCCTGCAGATCAGGACGCTTCCGGAGATACCGCTGACAGTATCGAGCTTAGGCTCATGGCTGAGGGAGCTATGAATCAGGAAACCTCCGGTGAGACCGTTCTGTCTCCGGACAGCGAGACCGCTTCCGGGAACGCTGCTTCTGATGAGTCGCCCCGGAACAAGCCGGTTTCCCGGGAGCAGGCCGGAAAGAACAGCAGCGGAAAGAATGAAGCCGGAAAGAAGACGGTTCCCCCGCCAGCCGCTCCGGCTCCGGAAAAGAAAGCTCAGAGATCCCGCGAGAGTTCAGCGGAAAGAACAGCTGAGACCGTGCAGATTTCGGACATTGCCGCACCGGAAATCATTATTGATGACAATGCTCCGGAGAACTTTGTCATTGTGGAGGAGGCCCGGGCTCCGGCGCGCAAATCCTCGGCCATGCGGGTAAAGCAGAAAAACCTGTCCCCCAAGGAGGAAGCCGATCTCCTCAGAAAAGAGGCGCAGAATTCCCTGCTGCGGGGAGACAGCGACGGAGCTATCCGCTCCTATGAGGTGCTTCTCAAAAAGAATCCCGGAGATGCCAGAGCCCGGGAGAAGCTGGCCAGTCTTTATTACGGAAAAGGCCGTTCCCTGGATGCCATAAAGACTCTGGATCGGGGCATTCTCATGGATCCGGCTCATTACGACTACCGGCTTTATCTCGCACGCATTTATTCATCCCAGGGGCAGGATGCTCAGGCTATAAAGGTGCTTCGGCAGGCTAATCCTCCGGCCCGCGGGAATATGGACTACTACGCTACTCTGGCCGGACTGGCCCGGAAAAACAATGACCATGCCGGAGCGGCATGGGCCTATGAGAAGCTGGCTCAGGCTGAAAAAAAGGATGGCAAATGGTATCTGGGTCTTGCTATTTCCCTGGAGGAGCTGGGGCGGCCCGGAGACGCTCTTAATGCCTATCGCAAGGCTGCCGCTCTCTATCTCTCCGCGCAGTCCCGGAGCTGTTCGGAGCAGGTAATCGGAGTGCTGGGAGGTAAGAAATGACAGAAAATGAAAAACCGCAGCAGAAGCGTCTTAGAATAGGCGACGTGCTGGTGCAGTCCGGCGTTATCACCGAGGATGACGTTACCAAGGCCCTGGCCTACTCCCGGGCCCACAGCATGAAGCTGGGCCAGGCGGTGGTGGCCATGAAGCTGGCTTCCGAGGGCGATATCTGCAAGGCGCTGGGGCAGCAGCTTCGGATGACGGTGTTTGACGATCTGTCCAAGATTAACATTGATTCCAGCACGGTGCAGCTCTTGCCGGAGGCCATGGCCCGCACTCTGCATGCTCTGGCCATTTCCCGCAATACCAATCCGATTTCGGGCAGCGACGTCATTACGGTGGCCCTTTCGGATCCTCTGGATTACCCGGCCCGCGACAAGATCATGGATCGTCTCAATCAGTATGACGTTGATTTTGTCATCTCTCCCGAAGCAGAGGTGGTTCGCTGCATTTCCATGTTTTACCGGAATACGGAGGCCATTGCCAAGTTTGCGGATCAGCTCCAGACTCAGGTAGCCAAAAATCCCTTTGAAATTAATACCATCGAAACCCTGGGAGAGGAGGGCGGCTCTGATGCTGCGGTGGTTAATCTGCTGCGCTCCGTGTTTGAGGATGCCATTAATTCCGGGGCCTCGGATATTCATATCGAGCCGGATGCCAACGTTCTCCGCATCAGACAGAGAATCGACGGCAGCCTCCGGGAGCAGGTGCTGAACAACGTGGAAATCGCTCCGGCCATTTCCCTGCGTCTCAAGCTGATGTCCGGCCTGGATATTTCCGAAAAACGTCTCCCGCAGGACGGACGTTTTCCGGTGGTTATTTCCGGAAAGAACATTGACGTGCGTCTTTCCACGCTGCCCACCCAGTACGGCGAGTCCATGGTAATGCGTCTTCTGAACCAGTCAAACGGTCTTCTGTCTCTGGACAAGACCGGCATGCCGGTGGAGATTCTGAACCGCTTCCGCATCCAGCTGCACCGGCCCCACGGGATGGTGCTGGTAACCGGCCCTACCGGTTCGGGCAAAACCACTACGCTTTACGGTTCCTTGAATGAGCTTAACGATCCCTCGGTAAAGATTATTACCGCCGAGGATCCGGTGGAATACCGTCTGCCCCGTATCACTCAGGTGCAGGTTAACGAAAAGATTCATCTGGACTTCAATACCGTGCTGCGTTCCTGTCTCCGTCAGGATCCGGATGTAATTCTGGTGGGCGAGATGCGCGACCAGGAAACCTGCGAAATCGGCCTCCGGGGCGCTATGACGGGACACCTGGTGCTGTCGACCCTCCATACCAATGATGCCATTTCCAGCACCCTGCGTCTTATGGACATGGGAGCTCCGGGCTATCTGGTAGCCGGTTCCCTCCGGGCGGTGCTGGCCCAGAGACTGGTGCGGCGCATCTGTCCCAAATGCAGCGCGGAGTGTCCGCCGGATGAGGTGCAGATGAACTTTATTCAGGATGCTCTGGGGATTCCGGTGGAGGAGCAGAAGCTTTCTCACTTCCGCATGGGCAATCAGGGCCGGGGCTGTCAGTACTGCAATTTCACGGGCTACAAGGGCCGGGTGGGCGTTTTTGAGCTTCTGGTGCTGGATCAGAACATGATGGATGCTTTAAGGCGCAACGATAACGAGGGCTTTGCCATTGCCGCCCGGGAATCGGAAAACTATAAGCCTCTGGCTATGATGGCTTATGAGTTTGCCCAGCAGGGGCTTACTTCCATCGAAGAGGTTATGAAGCTTGCGGAGATCAATAAATAATGCCGGTGTACAGTTATAAGGCCAAGGATTCCGGAGGCGGATACAAAACAGGCCGGGTGGAAGCGCCCACGGAGGCAGATGCCATCGATGAGATTTCCCGCATGGGACTTCTGCCGGTGTCCCTTGAGCAGGGATCCGGCATGCCGGGACTCTCTTTCAATCTGGATTTCAAGGAGCTTATGCATGGCCGGGTGGGCTTGCCGGAGCTGGTGATGCTGTGCCGGCAGATGTATTCCCTGTCCAAGGCCGGCGTGCCCATTATCAGAGCCATTGGCGGCCTTGCGGATTCCACGGATCATTACGGCCTTAAAAAATCCCTCTCCGCCTTGAACCGGGATCTTATCGGGGGGCGTTCCCTGACCCAGGCCATGGGGGATCAGCCGAAGATTTACAATTCGCTGTTTGTCTCCATGATAAACGTGGGGGAGAATACCGGCCGGCTGGAGGATGTGTTTTTTCAGCTGGCGGAATACTTTACTCTGGAGCAGGAAACCCGGAAAAGAATCACCAGCGCCATGCGTTATCCCTTCATGGTTATTATTTTTATCGGTGTGGCCATTGCCATTCTTAATATCTGGGTTATTCCGGTTTTCAGCACCATGTTCGGCAAATTCGGAGTGGAGCTCCCGCTTACCACCAGAATTCTCATCGGCACCTCGGCGTTTTTTGTGAGCTACTGGCCCTATATGCTGGGCTTTATCGTGGCGCTGCCCTTTCTGATCCGCAGGGCTCTTAAAATCAAGAAGGTGCGGTATCACTGGGATCGTCTGAAGCTGAAAATACCGGTAATCGGATCCATTCTCCGCCGAGCGCTTCTGGGGCGTTTCTGCCGCAGCTTTTCGTTAATGCTCAGAGCCGGCGTGCAGCTTAATATGGCTCTGACTCTGGTAGCCAGCGCCATCGATAACCGGTTTCTGGAGGATCGGGTAAATGCCATGCGCCGGGAGATCGAGCACGGCAATTCCCTGGCTACTGTGGCGATGCAGAGCAATATGTTCACGCCGCTGGTGCTGCAGATGTTTGCTGTCGGAGATGAAACCGGCCGGGTGGACGAGCTTCTGCTGGAGGCTGCTCTCCATTATGAGAGAGAGGTTGACTATGAGCTTAAGGCGCTTACTTCCAAGATCGAGCCCCTTTTGCTGGTTTTTGTGGCTCTCCTGGTAGGCGTTCTGGCGCTGGGTATCTTTACCCCCATGTGGGATATGTACGGCGCCATGCAGGGTAAGTAAGCATGAATCAGGAGGAGCGCGGCAACGAGAAGCTTTTACGGCTCTGGCAGTCTCTGCTTTGGTGCGCCGTGGTTATGCTGGTGATGTATCTCTTTGTCCGCAATTTTATTCTGCCGCAGTCTGACCGGACTCTGGAAACCTCCATGAATACCATGGCCCATAATTTCGGAGAACGGCTGGCTCTGGTGCACAATTTGTGGCTTCATGACAACCGCCGCAGAAATCTCAAGGTTCCCTCCTGGGTGAATCTTTATGCCGGGTCTGACGAGAGCAAGCTGGGCTTCAGTCCCGACCGGGTGATTTTTGTGATGAGTCCTCAGGGCTGGCCCATGGATGTCCGGGGCATGCCCGGCGACAGTCAGGATCCCTGCCGGCTTATCTGGCTGAGTCTTCTGGGCCGGGACGAATCGCTTTTTATTACAAATGTAAGAGTTGTGGCAGAGCCTGCCAAAAATGAGTGTGTGTTCACTACAAGCGTGTCCGGATTCGTTTATAATTATTCTGATGGTTCTGTAAACGGTTTCTTAGCTGAATAGCTTCAAAGGGAATGTATATGATTAGACGGCGAACCAAGGGTTTCACATTAATAGAACTGATTATTGTAATAGTAATTCTCGGCATTCTGGCCGCCACGGCGCTGCCCCGCTTTCTCGATGTGACAGAGGAGGCCAAGAAGGCCAGCGTTGAGGGGCTGGCGGGTAATTTTGCCACCGGAATTCTTCTGGTGCGCGCTCAGTGGGAGGCCAAGGGCCGGCAGAAGGTGAACAATATCAACAGCACGCTGTATGATGGCACCCGTTTTTATCTGACAACTCCTACCCCTACCAAGGTCGAAGAAGGCACCATGAGTCCGGGCTACCCTATTATGGCCACCACCGCCGGAGCCACCAAGCCGTCCACCATTACCGATGAGAGCGCCAATGGCTTTTCCGTTCCCAACAATCTGGACAACTGCATTAATATCTGGGAAAAAATGCTCCAGAATCCCCCCAGAATCACCGGCGACATCAACGCTCTTAACAAAAAGGATATTGACTACAAATATTTTGTAACCTACAGCACCGGAGCCGTTGACGGTTCCACCGTATCCGGCTACGGCATCTGCCGCTATTATCTGGTGCTTTCTCTGGAGAAGGGCGACACCGGCTCCTACAGGGTTCCGGATGCTGACAACCATGATCGCTACATGAGCTTCAGCTACATTCCCGCCCTCGGGCTGGTACAGCCTCATATAAACAGCAGCGCTAACTAGAGGCGCCTATGAGTCGGGGGTACGGCTTTACTCTGGTGGAACTGGTGACCGTGCTGGTTCTTATCGGGATTCTGGCAGTCACTGCTACCGCAAAGCTGACCACGTCAAACGGTCAGGAGTACGTGGCCTGCCGCGAAGCTGTAACCCGTCTGGCATCAGTGCAGTCTATAAACATGAATCAGGGCAGTGCCCCTGATTTGCGTTTTTTTATCCGGAAGGACGGTGTTTTCGGGTACTGCATGGGCCTAGACTGCGCCAATGATAATACCAAATGGCATGGCATCGGCGGCGGCAATCGCGTCAAGGGCAGCACTGACGGCTATATCGGTTTTGACTATCTGGGAAGAGTGCATACTGACAATACCACTCTGAGCATAAAGCCAGAAGGCTATTATCAGTTTGAGTTCCGGCCGGATCAGGGCACTGGCGGCTGTCAGGTGCGGGTCTATCCGGAGGGAGGGATTACATGGAAGTAACCCGGGGCTTCACACTGGTGGAACTGGTAATCGGCATTGTGGTTATGGGCATTGCCATAGCCGGTATTACCAGCGTGCTTTTCACCTTCGCGGTTTCCTCTGCCAATCCTGTTTTTGAAGTAAAGTCCTCTCTTCTTGCTGACCGGATTTTCCGGGAAATCTCCGCTCAGGAATATGATCATAATTCCGACCATCACGGCGGCGTGTGCCGCTGCGGGGAGCAGGTTTCCTCGGGCACGGAAAGGCTCTGCGCCATCGGTTCCTGCACGGCGGAGGAATCCTACGGCCCCGATACCGCCGAAGAACGGGGCGCTCTCTATGCCTCGGCCTTCAGCGATGTGGATGACTTCGATACCACCAGATTCTGCGCCAAGAAAACCAGCGGCATTGTGTGCCGGGAATATCCGAATCCGGATTACTGCAACGGCCTTCATTCCTGCAGCGGAGTGCCGGCTGATTTTTTCCTGGGAAAGAACTATGCCGAATGGAAGGCGGCGGTGCAGCAGGATCTGCCTGATGCCGGATATGCCGATTATTATGTAACCATCAGAGTTACTCCAATTACTGTCGGCGGCATGACCTTTAAGGAAATCCGGGCCACCGTCCTGGATCCCCGGGGCGGCGTTTACCGGCTGTCAGCCTTGAGGGGGAACTACTGAGATGCGCAGATATTCGGGATTCACTCTGATAGAAATTGTCGTGGTCATGGTGATCATGGGCATTACCGTGGTCAGCGTAGCCGGCTTTGTTTCTCAGGGAGCCCTTCTGATGGCCGAGGCCTCGGCCAGAGTTACGCTGGCTCAGTTCACACGCAATATCACCGAGAGAATTTCCCGGGAGATGGCCGGGAGCATTCCCTATCAGACGGCGGTTTCCCGGGATAAAAACGGGAACGGCGTTCTGAGCTTTCGGGAACCTCTGTATGTTTTGCGGGTTTACCGCGTTACCGAGGAGAGCAGCCCCACGTCAAAGAAATATGCCTATGTTTACCCCTCCAGCGGCACTGATTTTGCCTGCAACCGCATTGCCTCCTCCGGGCAGGATCGGGTGAGCCTTCTGGGGGTTATCAGAAGCAACGGCAATCTGGCTGAAAAAAAACTGTCTTCAGGGGACTGCGCCGTATCAGGCAACCTTATTCGGCTGGATGTGACTGAACTTGATACGGATCTGGGACTGGATCGGGTCTACCTCATGAATGACTGGAGCCGGGTTTCCTACACCATCGGCACGGACGGCTATCTGTTTTATCACCGGGGCTCCAGTGTCACTGTTATCAACGCGGATGGTCGGAACAAGGTTAAGAAGATGTTTTTTGAAGCTCCGGACGGTTCCGGTCAGCAGACTGCCTCGCATCTTAACAGCGTGTTCATGGCTCTTTTCACGGAGACCGATACTGAGACCATGAGCGTGGAACAGCTTCTGGAGGCGGAAAATGTGCTTTAGAACCTTAGCGGGAGCCCGGGGCTCGCTGCTGATGACAGCTGTTTTTGTGCTGGTGGTGTTTTCCGGCATTGCCGCCGTGCTGGCCCAGATCCTGATTCAGGATCGCCAGGTGCAGCTGAATGCCGTTCTGGGCAGTCAGGCCCGGCTTATGGCTGAGAGCGGTCTGGAATACGGCATGTCCTCGCTTTTTCCTCTGAACCGCGAGAGCTCCTATGCGGAAAGTCCCAGCGCCAGCCGCGTGTGGCAGGCTATCAAAAACGACATCAAAACCTCCGGACACGCAACCTATGACTTCATTGCCAGCGAAAGCGGAGTTTTTGGGAACTGCAAAAGAGAGGCCACAGGATCCAATACCTATTTCTGCAAGGATCTTTATTCCCAGTGCTGGCTTTCCCGGCTGACCGTGGAGGCCGTGGATCTGGCTTTCCTCAGCGACGGTTCAAGTCCGGTTTCGCTGGATTCCCGCATTGAATATACCGTGGTCTCCGAAGCCTCCTGCGAGATCCCCATATTGGATGATGACAATAACAGTTCCGCTGATTCCTATGTCATTACCAGAAAGGCTGAGATCACCGCCGCGGATTTAAGATATTCCGGAAGCTCTATTTCCAACTGATCCTGCTGAGTTCCCAATTTCGGAAACGCATTCCATCCCCTGTTTTTGCACCCGTTTTCCCGCCGGGAGCGGGCGGCGCCTCGAGGCTGCCCGTGAAGGCAAACAATTAAAATCGCCGTTTTTCTATGCTATAATCCGCACCTGTCATAAGAGGGCGGATTCTGTGTTCAGGATCCCGATAATCAATTCCGGAATTTGTATATGTTTAAAAAACTCAGAGGCCTTTTTGCTAACGACCTCTCCATAGATCTGGGCACTGCTAATACACTTATATACGTTAAATCAAAAGGCATCGTTCTCAATGAACCCTCCGTTGTTGCCGTTACTGACGGCAGAGGCGGGGGACTTTCATCCGTGGCAGTGGGAAAAGTGGCAAAACAGATGCTGGGCAAGGCTCCGGAACATATCAAGGTGGTGCGTCCCATGCGAGACGGCGTGATCACCGACTGCAAATACACCCAGAAGATGCTGGAGGAGTTTATGCGCGCCATCCAGCATAAAACCAACAGATTCCTGGGGATTATCAAGGGAGCTCCTCGGGTGCTGGTCTGCGTGCCCTATGGTTCCACCCAGGTGGAAAGAGCAGCCATTAAAGCGGCAGTTAAGCGTTCCGGCGCCAATGAGGTATTTCTTATCACCGAGCCCATGGCCGCAGCGGTGGGAGCTGAGCTTCCGGTTACCGAAGCCCGGGGTTCCATGGTAATTGACATCGGCGGCGGCACCACCGAGGTGGCCATTATCTCATTAGGCGGCGTTGTGTATGCCGCCTCGGTGCGAACCGGCGGCGACAAGTTTGATGAGGCCATTATTTCTTATATTAAGGATAAGCACCGGGTGGAAATCGGCGAGGTTACTGCGGAAAACATCAAAATTCAGATCGGCTGCGCCAGCGAAAACGACGAGGATGAAAAGCTCTCCATGGAGGTTCGCGGTCAGAGCATTATCAATCAGGTGCCGATGTCGGTGACCATTACCTCGGCAGAGGTAATGGAGGCAATTCAGGATCCCCTGAAAAACATTCTGGTAACCGTGCAGGATGCTCTCGGCAATGTGCGCCCGGAGCTTTCGGCGGATATTTCAGATCAGGGAATAGTGCTTACCGGAGGCGGAGCTCTTTTGCGCAATCTCCATCGCCTGATCCAGGAAAAAACCAATGTGAATGTTCGGGTGGCTCAGGATCCTCTGACCTGCGTGGCCCGCGGCGGCGGCAGGGCCCTGGAGCTTTACGATTCAACCGGATATTCGCTGTTCGAGCGCGGATAACTCATCGGGATCAGCCTCGGTAACGGGGCTTTTTTTCAGAGGTACTGCGGCATGCCTGACAAGCTGAATTACACCATTTCATCCAGCGCCCGTTTCATCATCTGCGGTATTCTTTCTCTTATTCTCATCGTGTGCGATTCGCACTTCAATTATTTTAAGAATCTGCGCTACACGCTGGAAAGCTGGCTTACCCCTGTTTATTACGTGGCAAACATTCCGGCGGCTTTGAGCCGGGGTGTTTCCGAAAGCCGCTATTCCTATCAGGAGCTCCTCCGGGAAAACAATTTTCTGAAAAGCGAAATTTCGGATATCAGGGTTGATCTTTTGCGGTATGACAGCCTGATGGAGGATAACGAGCGCCTGAGACGGCTCAGTAATTCCCCCTTGCAGGATGATTTTCGGAAAATCGGGGCCGAGGTCATTATGGTGGATACCAACCCCTTTTCCCTGACGGTAATGATAAACCGCGGGCTTAATGACGATGTTTATGAAGGACAGCCGGTGGTAAATGAAGAAGGGGTGGTGGGACAGGTTATCAGCGTTTCAAAATCCGTTAGCCGGGTGCTTCTGCTGTCGGATCAGAATCATGCCATTCCGGTGGTAGTGCTGCGAAACGGCATTCGGGCCATTGCCTCGGGCACCGGAGTGGTGAATGAACTCAGCATTGTCAACATGCCCCGCAATGTGGATATCAGAGAAGGGGATCTTCTGGTTACCTCCGGACTGGGGGGCAAATTTCCCCGGGGGTATCCGGTGGCCCGGGTGTCCGCCTTTGATCGCCGGGAAGGCCTGCAGTTTGCTGAAATCAAGGCGCAGCCCACGGTATATCTGGATCGGCTGAGACATATGTTTTTGTTATGGGTGCCGGAATCCGAAAGAGAGGATATTTACCGGGGGCTTACGCCGGCGGCGGACGGGGCCGGCGAGGGCCGGCGCGATAACGCAGACGGCGCGCAAAAACCGGAAAATGCCGGAGGACAGCCATGAATATCAGAAATACCGGAGCCTTCTTTGTGATCTGGGGATCCTTGCTCCTGGGACTTTTGCTGTCTCTTATCAAGCTTCCGGCGGCTGCGGATATTATCTCCCCGAATTACGTGGTCTGCGTGCTCCTTTACTGGGTGATTGCGGTTCCGGAAAAGGTCAATGTAGGCATCGGCTGGCTTACCGGACTTCTGTTTGACTTGATGCTGGGATCCACTCTGGGAATACATGCTGCCGCCTATGCCTTTATGTCCTGGATTGTGGCCTGCCAGTTCCGGAATATCCGGTATTATTCCCTGATCCAGAAAACTCTGGTGGTAGGATCGGTAAACTGTCTGGGGCAGTTTCTGCTGTTCTGGGTTGAGCATATCTTCGGAGTGGTTACCGCAGACTATCATGTCTTCTGGTCATGTCTCTCCACCATGCTCTTCTGGCCTCTGGTGTATCTGATTCTTACTCTTGTTTATGAAGCGGTAATTCCGAAAAGCTCGCTGGAACTCTATGACTTATGATCTTATTCTGGCTTCGGGTTCGCCCAGAAGACGTGACATTCTTACGGAACTCGGTTTTTCATTTCGCATAGCGCGGCCGGAAATCGACGAATCCCGGCGCCCCGGAGAAAGTCCCGGAGATTATGTAAAACGCCTTTCACTGGAAAAGGCCCGGGCGGTAGCGAAAACCTTGTCTGCCGGTAATTCCGCTGCTCTTGCTTCATCCTCCCCATCCCCTTCTCCTCTTCCCACTGTTCTGGCCGCGGATACCGCGCTGGATTTTGCGGGGGATATTATCGGAAAGCCGGCCTCCCGGGAGGACTTTTTCAGAATTATGACCAGATTAAGCGGAAGAGAGCACCGGGTGATTACAGGCTTTACCGTGCTCCGGGGAGAGGATTCCCACACGGAGGCCGCAGTAAGTCTGGTGCGTTTTCATCAGCTTTCGCCTGATGAAATGGCCTGGTACTGGAATACCGGAGAACCCTGCGACAAAGCCGGTGGGTATGCCATTCAGGGCCTGGGCCGCAAATATGTGCGGGAGTATGAGGGCAGTCTCAGCAATATCATCGGGCTCCCCCGGGACGAGGTTACGGCAGCTTTGGCTCTCTTCGGCATCTATCCTGCGGGGCGGGCCGGATAATGAGACAGCTTTTCATAGAGGATATTCCGGGATCTCTCAGGGCCGGGGTTACCGAGGACGGCGTTCTCTCTGAGTTTTATATATCTTCCGGCTTTTCCGGAGACCTTTCCTGTTCCGGCGCGGGTCCCCGCCGGGGCTCTGTTTATGCGGGAAAAATCACCCGGGTGATTCCCGGTCTTGCCGCCTTTCTGGATATCGGAGATATCCGGGCGGCTTATCTTGAGCCCGGAAAAAACGGTTTTCCCCCCCAGGTAATGCCGGGAAACGTCATTCCGGCGCTGGCGGAGAGAGAACGACTGGGATCAAAGGGGGCGCGCCTGTCTTCGGATCCCGTGATTACCGGGCGCTATCTCGTGTTGCGTCCCGGGAGCCGGGAAAACCGCATCTCCCCGAGAATTACCGGAGAACACCGGAACTTAATCACAGAAACTGCTTACCGGGTGGTGGATAACCATGTGCATAAGTCTTTGGGGCATTTTACCGTACGTACCATGACGCAGGAAATTCCGGAGGGGCTTTTGGAGAAAACCCTCAGGAAAGAAGCGGATCGTCTGTACGGAGTGTGGCTTAATGTCCGGGAAAGCTTCCGGAATGATAAAAAAATCCGGTGTCTTTATGAGGCTCCCGGCCCTATTGAGTGTCTGATACGAGACAGCAGCTTTGATGCGATTATCGTGTCCGGATCCCAGGCTTTCTCTGCTACGTCAGATATTCTTGACCGTTATTTTTCAGAAGAACTCAGGCCGGAACTAAGGCTGTTCGGGGAGGATAACCGGGAACTTCTGTTTGATCATTACGGATTTGCGGCTGAGATTCGGCAGTCCTTTCAGCGCCGGTACCGGCTCCCCTCCGGCGGCGAACTGGTTTTTGACGAGGCCGAGGCTCTCACGGCGGTGGATGTGAATTCCGGAAGTCAGGTTACCGGTTCCTCAGATGAGGAAAAGGCCTTTCTGGTAAACCGGGAGGCCGCTTTGGCGCTTCCGGTTCAGATCCGGCTTCGGGGACTTGGGGGCATTATTGCGGTTGATTTTTTGAATATGAGATCCCCTTCCCGGAGGATGGAGATACTGCGCCTCATCAGGGACGGCCTGAAAAGCGATCCTCTGGTGTCCCGGGTTACTGAGTTTTCAGAGCTGGGCCTCCTGGAAATTTCCCGGATGAGAGTCCGGAAGAGCCAGCTCGCAGAGCACAGTCAGGAATGTCCCCAATGCCGGGGGCGGGGCTCGGTGCCGAATACGGACATGATTCTCGGGGATATTGCCCGGGAGCTTTTCCGGAGAAGGGCGGCTCATCCCGGTTATCAGCAGGTTTTGCTGGGGGATGCCGAACATATGAAGCTTTTCAGAGGCTCCGGGCAGGAATTTATCAGCATGGTGGCCGCAGCTCTGGGGATAACCGTGGCAGCGCGGGAAATGACCGGGGAATCCCGGGAGCCCTGGGGGATTATTACCGGGGAAAAAATGGTATGACCATCTCGTTCTCAGACGTCGTTTTTTCCTTTTAAATCAGCCCTGTTTTGCAAAAAACGGTAAAATTATTTGCTCTGCCGGCGTTTTCTGCATATTCTGACAGGCGTAAAAAGCTTTTTTGGAGAACCCTGAATATGTCCTACGAAACCTCACAGGAGCTGATCTCTCAGGTAGAGGATCATTTGCTTAAGGCAAACAATATTGATATTTCCTATATTGAAAAAATGCTGGGCCGTCTCAACAGCGCCAAAATTGATTTCGGGGATATCTATTTTCAGAAAAGAGTCAGCGAATCATGGGGGCTGGATGACAGAGCTGTTAAAAACGGCAGATTTTCCATAGATCAGGGGTTTGGCGTCAGAGCAGTTTCCGGAGAAAAAACTGCTCTGGCCTATTCAGATGAAATTAATGAAAGGGCATTGCATCAGACGGTTCGCGCAGCCCGGAGCGTTTCAAAGCAGGCCGGATCCGGGGAGGCTAAAATTGATTTTACCCGGGGCTACCCGGTGCTTATTAAGGATTCTTGGGATCCCATAGGATCCCTGTCCCGGGATCTTAAGGTCGGCATGCTGCGGGAAATGGATGACTTTGCGAGATCCCTGGATCCCCGGGTGGTACAGGTTATGGCTACTCTGACCTCCTCTGACAGAGAATTCCTGGTGGCCAATACTGACGGCACTCTGGCTGCGGATATCGCTCCCCGGGTGCATCTCAGCTGCACGGTGATCGTGGAGGAAAACGGCGTCAGGGAGAATGGCTACAGTTCCTCCGGCAGGATGTCCGATCTCGCCTTTTTCATGGAAGATGTTCCGGTAATCTCCATGGATTACATTGCCGGAATTTCGCCTGCTCAGGAATCCCCGGCCATGGAGAAGCGTTATCTTGCCATTGCCCGAGATGCCGTCAGAAACGCTCTGGTTAACCTCCGGGCCAAACCCGCGGCAGCCGGGGAGTTTACGGTTATTCTGGCTGGCGGCTGGCCGGCGGTGCTTTTCCATGAAGCGGTGGGTCATGGTCTGGAAGCTGATGCCGTAAGGAAGAACACCTCGGTGTTCCGGGATAAAATCGGTTCTGCGGTGGCATCTCCGCTGTGCACGGTTATTGACTCCGGCATTGTCAAAAATGGCAACGGATCCTTTAATGTGGACAATGAAGGCACTCCGGCTCAGGAGAATGTGCTCATTGAAAACGGCATTCTCAGGGGATATATGTATGATAAATGCAATGCGATGCTTATGGGGGCTAAACCCACCGGAAACGGCCGCCGCATGGATTACGACTGCTGTCCGATTCCCCGGATGACTAACACCTATCTGGCTCCTGGAAACTCAGATCCCGCAGACATAATCAGGAGCGCGGAACATGGCATATATGCCGTGAATTTTGCAGGGGGACAGGTTGATCCCGCCACCGGCAAATTCACCTTTTCCATGAGCGAGGCCTATGTGATGGAAAAAGGGGAGGTGCTTTATCCCATCAAGGGGGCTACTCTTACCGGAAACTGCATTGATGCTCTTAAGCAGGTTTCCCTGGTGGGGAATGATCTGTCCTTTGATCATGGCATAGGCATGTGCGGCAAGGAAGGACAGTCTGTGCGGGTGGGGATTGGCATGCCCACCGTCAAACTGGATAAAATCACCGTGGGCGGCACGAGAAGCTGATTTTAAGAGTGACAGGAAACCAGGCAAGCAAATAGCGCTCTTGCAGCTTTCTTGCTTTCCTGAAATCAAAAAAACCGGAGGAATCCGGTTTTTCATTTTGGGGCAGGCAAGAACTCTACTTGTGGGCGTTGATATACCTTACCGCATCCAAAACGCCGCCGAGATTTTCAACCTTGCTGTAGCCGGCTTCGTTAAGGGCTGCTTTGGCAGCGCCTGCTCTTTTGCCGCTCCGGCAGAATACAAAAATGCTGTCATCCTTTGAGATATTCTGCTTTTGCACTCCGGCCACGATATCGGTATGGACGATATTGATAGTGCCGTCGATATGGTAATCCTCATACTCCTGCGGACTTCTGACGTCAATGTAGACATCGGCGGCAGCGGCAGCATTGGCAAAAGCGGAAAGACAGAGCAAAAGTCCGACCAGAACTGAAGCCTTTTTAATCATATGAAACTCCTGTTGTTTGATTTTAAATGGTAAAAATGCACCCGCAGGCGTCCCTGCGAATTCATGCGGCGCCTTGGTCTCTCAGGTACTTAAAAAGCTCCCGGTAGAAACGCCGATCGCCATCGGGAGACTCCAGCTCCTTTCTGGCCTTGTCGGTGAGAGCGCGGAGCTTCTGACGGTCGTATTCCGGATGCTCGCCGATAAGCCTGTTTATTTCCGGCATGCCTTCTCTGATAAGACGCTCCCGGAGCTCCTCAAGCTTATGAAAGGCGGCATTCCCGGCGACGCATTTGCTTTTTACGGCCTCCAGAGCGGCGCTGATGGCGGACACTTCATCATCGTCCAGCACCCGCATCAGGGCTTCGATATGGAGATACTCCCGGCGGAGCTCTTCCGAGCGGGGCTTCATTTTTCTGGCAGTAAAGCAGGCTTCCCGGAGACTGTCATGATCGCCGAAGGGAATTTTTTCTAATTCGGATTCCGCCAGGGCGACTACCTGTTTCCCGATTTCCCGGAGGCTTCTGGAGTGTCTTTTGCGGGAACTCCGGGATACCCAGCCGTCATCCTCTTCGTTTTCTTGGGCGAAATTGTTGTAATCTTGATGCATGGGTCAATATCCTGATTTGATTTTAGTGTATTCTATCAGACGCGTTAACGATACAGGAAGGTTTTACCATGAAAGAACGGATTTTGGCAGAAAAAAAAGAACTGGAAAAGATTGCTGAGATGGCGGTGGATTTTGCCCGGAAGGAAGGAGCTGATGAGTCCGTGATTGTACTCAATAAAGGCACCGGACTTGAGGTGTCATGCCGGCATGGAGAACTGGAAAACATTGATTTCAACAAAGGCCGTTCTCTTTCTGTCAGCGTGCTCAAAAATCAGCAGCGGGGGCAGGCTCGCACGGCCGATCTCAGCGAGGATGCCATCAGGGAGACTGTGCGGGCGGCCTTGTCCATTGCCGGGACTACCATGCCGGATCCCTCGGCGGGACTGCCTGACAAGGATGAATTTGCCACGGAAGCGGTGGATTTTGATCTTTTGCATCCCGAGGAGCCGGATCCTGATGCCTGCATCAGAGAAGCGGTGCAGCTGGAAAGCTTAACCATGTCCCGGGATCCCCGGATCACCGATTCCCGGGGAGCCTCAGTGTCTAATCATTACGGCATGACCGTAATGCTGAATTCTGCGGGATTTATGTGCAGCGAAGCCAATTCTTACTTTTACAAAGGGGTAAGCGTCATGGCCGATGACAGCACCGGAAGACAGAGCGGCGGTTCCAGCACCAGTTCTGTGGACAGCCGCCGTCTCTATTCAGACGAGAGAATGGCACGAGAAGCGGTAACGGAGGCTATTGAAAGCATTAATCCCCGAAGAATTCCCACGGGCTCTTATCCCGTGATCTTCCGCTATGATGCCGCTCCGGAAATTATTTCCCCGGCCGTAGGGGCGATATTCGGCATGAACCAGTATTACAAGAACTGGTTTCTGCAAGACTGCCGCGGGAGTCAGGTGTTTCCGGAATGGCTGACCATGAGTTCGGATCCCCATGTAAAAGGACATATTTCAGCGCAGTACTGCGATGGGGAGGGAGTGGCTACCAGAAAGTGCGATCTCTTCAAAAACGGGGTGGCGGTAGATTATCTCCATTCCTGCGTCAGCGCCCGGAAGATGGGGGAAAAAACCAATGGCCATGCCGGAGGAGCGCTGGGGATTATGACATTAAAGGATGAAAGGGGCCGGAAAAACAGCTTTAAGGATCTCTTAAGCTATATGGATCGGGGGCTCGTGGTAGTCAGCACTATGGGACAGGGCATTAACATCATGAATGGAGATCTTTCCTTCGGGGTTACCGGCTTTTGGGTGGAAAACGGCCTTATTCAGTATCCGGTTTCCGGAATAACCATTGCCGGGAATCTCAAAAGCATGTATTTGGGAATCCGGGGCATTGCCGATGACGCAGACGAAAGACTGCGTTTAAGAACCGGGTCGGTGCTGATTGATCGCATGACTGTGGCCGGGGAGTAAAGCAGGGGCGAGTGTGGTGTAAATGACGCCGCCAGGTTTTACTTATTGATTGTCGTTATTTCCCTTGACGCCGAAACACTGCCGGAAGTCATTCCGCGGTTTTCGGCGTTTTGTTTTGCAAAAAACACCATCACAAATTAAAATTTCAGTATCCGTTTGGGGATTTTGAAGCATAGTCAGGAACTGTTATGAAACGTGAAATGTCCTTGGAGTTCTGCCGGGTAACCGAGGCAGCTGCTCTGGCCAGCTATCACTGGCTGGGAAGGGGAGATAAGAATGCCGCCGATGATGCCGCAGTGCATGCCATGCGCTATATGCTGAACGGCATTAAGATGAGCGGGGAAATTGTAATCGGGGAAGGTGAAATCGATGAAGCCCCCATGCTCTATATCGGCGAAACGGTAGGCGAAGGCGGGGACGGCATTGACATTGCGGTGGATCCCATAGACGGCACCAGAATGACGGCTCTGGGACAGGCAAATGCGGTGGCGGTGCTGGCAGCCTGCGATAAGGGCGGTTTTCTTAAGGCTCCTGATATGTATATGGAGAAGCTGATGGTAGGGGCCGGAGCCAAGGGCGCCATTGACTTAGAGCGTCCTCTTCCGGAAAACATCGCCAGCATATCGAAGGCTTTGGGAAAGCCCTATAGCGAACTTACCTGCGTGACTCTGGCCAAGCCGCGTCATGAAGCGGTTATTAAAATGATGCACGAGATGGGACTAAAAGTCTATGCCTTCCCGGACGGCGACGTGGCTGCTTCCATTCTTACCTGCATGCCTGACAACGATATTGATTTTCTGTACTGTATCGGCGGGGCTCCGGAAGGTGTCATAAGCGCGGCAGCGGTAAGAGCGCTGGACGGGGATATGAACGCCCGCCTGCTGCCCCGGGACGCGGCCAAGGGAGCCACTCCGGAAAATGTTGCCAAGGGCCAGGAGGAAGCAAGACGCTGCCGTGATATGGGGATTGAACCCGGCACGGTGCTGCGCATTGAGGACATGGCGCGCAATGACAGCTCCATAATTTCCATCACCGGCATCACCGACGGAAATCTGGTTTCGGGGGTGACTCTTAACGGTTCTCTGGCCCGCACGGAAACCCTGCTTATCCGGAGCTCCTCCAGAACTATCCGCAGAATCAATTCCTTGCATCAGCTTAACAGAAAGTCCAATACTCTGTATGAGCTGGTATTCGGCAAGGAGAAGGATCAGAAGGAAGCTGAATAAACTGACCCGGGACGAATACCCGGAGCCGGCATAGCTAAAAAGGGAGCCAAGAGCTCCCTTTTTCAATTCTTCGTTAACCTTAAATTCTTCAGGACGGTAATGATGAAGCGAATGACGAACTAATCGTTGTCAGAGTCATCGTCATCAAAATCTTCGCGGTAGATAAACACCAGAGGATCCTCGGGGGACTGGATGAATCCCTGCATTTCCAGGAAGTAAATCATGCCGTCCTGTTCATTTACCGGAACAGACTTGATGTCGAAGGAAACCGCATCAAAGCCGCTTTCGATAATGTAAGCGCAGGTTTCTTCAATAAGGTATTTGCCAACGCCTCTTCTTCTGGTAATATCCCGAACCTTGAGGTAGACAATGTTATCGTTTTTGGATACTGAAATGCCCACGACACCGTCATTAAATACGGCCAGGTGCACATCTCCCATCTTTTTGAGTTCTTGATAAGCAAGCGGTGTGATGAGCTTGTTAAGACTTTTTTCCCATAACGCTTCCGGAGCATGGTTATGGAAAACTGTTAATCGCATATTCCTGTTTTCCTAAAGATATCAACAGGTCTCCGCCGTCTGAAACAGAGACCGCCCCGTAGAATATAAACCATATTTAAAACCAGATCCATAAGAGCGGTAAATTTTATATCCATTTTGCGGAGTAGGTCTGCGATGCCGGGTTTGCGATACAGAATTGCGGAGCAGGGAGAGCAACAGGGATGATAAAAAAGCGCCTTCAAAACGGAGGCGCTTTATGGGCTTTTGTTAAGCCGTTTGATTACGTCTGCTCTTAACGGCGCTCAAGTCAGAAGTCATACCAGCTTAAAGAGCGGCTTTCCGGTCATTTCAGCCGGGATTTCCATGCCGGTCAGGGAGAGGATGGTAGGAGCCAGATCTGACAGTCTGCCGCCCTCCACAGCCTCGGCCTTTCTGCCAAAGTAAATTAAAGGTACCGGAAGATTGGTGTGAGCGGTGTAGGCTACGCCGGTTTCCAGATCCCTCATGCGTTCGGCATTGCCGTGGTCAGCGGTAATAAGGCATTCGCCGCCTACCTTCTTTAATGACTCGATAACGCGGCCGATGCAGTGATCCACGGCCTCGCAGGCCTTGACAGCGGCTTCGTAAACACCGGTGTGACCAACCATGTCGCCGTTAGGATAGTTGCAGATAATAACATCGTACTTGGCGCTTTCGATAGCGGCACAGAGCTTGTCGGTAAGCTCCTCGGAGCTCATCTCAGGCTGCAGGTCGTAGGTGGCTACCTTGGGGCTCTGCACCAGAATGCGGTCTTCTCCCGGGAACACGGTTTCCACGCCGCCGTTGAAGAAGAAGGTAACGTGGGCGTACTTCTCGGTTTCGGAGATTCTGAGCTGGGTCTTGCCGTGCTTGGAGAGCCATTCGCCCAGGGTGTTAACCAGATCCTCGGGAGGATAGGCGCAGGCGGCATGGATGTCAGTGGCGTATTCGGTCAGCATTACGAAGTTCAGGGCCGGACGAACCTTGCGTTCAAAGCCGGTGAAATCATCATTGGCGAAGGCACGGGAAATCTGACGGGCGCGGTCGGCGCGGAAGTTCATGAAAAGCAGGGTATCGCCGTCGTTCATCTTCACGGGCTCGCCGATAACAGAGGCCTTGATGAACTCATCGTTTTCGTCGCGGGCATAAGCGGCATTGAGAGCATCAGTGGCGGAGGCAAACGGCGCAAAACCGGAAACAGCCTGCGTAAGGAGATCGTAAGCCTGCTCAACGCGATCCCAGCGGTTGTCTCTGTCCATGGCATAGTAGCGGCCTACCATGGAGGCAAAACGGCCCACACCCAGTTCCTTGAACAGGGCCTCAAAGCCGTCAATGGAGCTTTGAGCGCTTCTGGGCGGCACATCGCGGCCGTCGGTGAAAGCGTGGAAATAAACCTTCTTTACGCCCTTCTGAGCCAATAGCTTAAAGGCAGCTTTGATCTGATCCTCATGGCTGTGCACGCCGCCCGGAGACATGAGTCCCATTACATGAACCGCACCGTCCTTGGCCAAGGTGGCGTCAATGGCTTCGTTAAAGGCCTTGTTGGTGAAGAAATCACCATCGCTGATGGACTTGGCGATCTTGGTGAGATCCTGGTAAACAATGCGGCCGGCGCCGATATTGGTATGACCTACCTCGGAGTTGCCCATCTGACCGTCAGGAAGGCCGACATCAATGCCAGAAGCCTGAATGTCGGTGCTGGCATAGTTCTGAGCCAGAGCATCAAGATTCGGGGTGTTGGCATTTGCCACAGCGTTAAATTCCTTGACCGGATTGTCGCCCCAGCCGTCCATGATTATGAGTGCAAAAGGTTTCTTTGCCATTTTTGTTCCTTCCTGATAGTGACGGTGCGTGAGCACCTTTTTCCAGCAGTTATTTTACACCAAAACCGGGGCTGTTACGCAGGAGGGCGGGATATTGCGGGCGATGAATGGCGGCAGGGAAAAGGGAGGCGCGGGATGTTGCTTTCGAGAAGGAACGGCAAAGCGAATAAAGCAAGGCAAAAGAATTCTTTCCGCGGAATTTACCGCTTAATGGGGAACGTCTCATAAAAAAAGGACATGCTTCGGGAGAAACATGTCCAAAAAGTATGTTTGAGAGAAACATACAAATTCTGTAAAACTCAAAAACCGGAAAACAGGAGCTCATTCAGAAAAACCGGTTTTTTTTCGGACACTGACCTTGAAGGCGGGAGCCAATTCCCGGCAGAAGTCATCACAGTGTCTCAGGCATCTTTGTTTGCTGCTTAAAAGAACTCCTTTTAAATCTGTCACTTGTTATGTTAAATAATACTGTCACAATTGTTCATGTGATGGATTTTGCAGGGGATTTTTCTTGAAGGAGATCAAATTTTTAAAATATTTCCATTAGATAAACTCATAACGAATACTTCTGATATTGTTAAGGCTCGTGAAAAGAATTGCGTGTCGGGGATAATCGGAGATGATCGCTGAATAACCTGACAGTATTTCTGCGGTTTGAAGCTTTACGATGCTGAAAACACAGGGCCGGCGCTTTTGCGGCCTTTGATCTGTTTTGAATAGTACGTCCCGGTATGTTATCATGCCGGGGTATTTTGAGGCAGGACAATAATTATGAATGAAACAGCTGAAGCTCTTTCCTTCGGAACGGAGCTTATGAACTTTGCCACCAATCATTTTCTGATGACCATAATCTGGGTGATGGGCTTCGGATACCTAATCTGGCTTCAGATAAACATTATGATAGACGGCATTAAATCGGTGGATCACAATAAGATGGCCTTCTTGATGAACAGTCAGGGAGTGGGCATTGTTGATATCAGAAGCAGCGATGACTATAAGAAGGGACATATTCCGGGATCTGTTTCAGTTACCGTTTCCGAAATCGAGAAGCAGAACTTCTCCCTTATCGAAAAGTACCGCAATGCCGGCGTGGTGATAGTGGGCAAGACCTACGGCGATGCCGAAGCCTATAATTGTGCGAAAGTTCTTAAAAAGAACGGTTTTAAAAATACATTTCTGCTGGACGGTGGTATTCTTGACTGGAACGGCAGCGGACTTCCCACTGCCACAGGCAGCAAATGATAAGTTTTGTTTTTCAAGCGTAGTTTTGTAAGTAAGATTTAGGAAAAAATAATGGCTGAAAATAACAGCAATGTAAATGACACCGGGGCTAAGAATCCGGCTTTTGACATCATCAGACTCTATGTCAAGGATCTCTCCCTGGAGACTCCGAACACCCCGGATATTTTCAGAAAGGAATGGAAGCCTGAGACCAAGCTCGATATTGACGTCAAGCACAGATCCATTGACGAACCGAACCATGTATATGAAGTAGTGCTGCGCATTACCGCCACTGTTGCCATCGGAGAAGACACCGCTTTTCTGGCTGAGGTAAATCAGGCCGGCATTTTCCACATTGAGAACTTCCCGGAAAATCAGCTTAACCATATGCTTAATGCCTTCATCCCCGGCATTCTTTTCCCTTATGCCCGGGAGCTTGTTTCCGATCTCAGCAACAGAGCCAGCTTCCCTCCTCTTAATCTGGCTCCGATCAATTTTGATGCCATTTACGCTCAGAGATTGCAGCAGCAGGCTCAGCAGGCTCAGGCTCCGGCTGAAGAAAAGTAATATCTGACATGAAGTATGCAGTGTCAATAATTGGGGCGGGATCCTATGGAACCGCCCTTGCTGTATCCTTAACGAGAAACGGTAAAAGAGTGCTGCTCTGGTCCCGGGAGGAGGATTGCGTTCGCGACATGCGAGAATCCCGCGCCAACAGCGTTTTTTTACCGGGGATCACCTTTCCGGAGACTCTGGATGTTACCGGCAATCTCGAGGAAGCCATGTCCGGTTCGGACATTATTCTCCTGGCTGTCCCCAGTAAAGCCTTCGGCGAGGTGCTCAGGAATCTGAAGCCCTTTATGACTGTGCGCCACAAGCTAGTCTGGGCCACCAAAGGACTGGAAAGCGGCACCGGGAGACTGCTCAGCGATGTTGCCGAGGAGATTCTCGGCAGCGGCATTCCCTTTGCCGTGATCTCCGGCCCCACCTTTGCCCGGGAGCTGGCCACAGGGCTTCCCACGGCTATCGCGGTATCCGGCAATAATGATGCCTTCATAAGAGAGTTTTCCGAAATCATTCATTCCAGCAAGAATTTCCGGGTTTATCCCAATCCGGATTTTATCGGAGTGCAGATCGGCGGTACGGTTAAGAACGTCATTGCCATCGGTACCGGACTCTCTGACGGTCTGGGCTTCGGAGCCAATGCCAGAACCGCCCTTATTACCAGAGGTCTCGTGGAAATGCAGCGTCTGGGCGTGGCCATGGGAGCCAAACCGGTGACCTTTATGGGCATGGCCGGACTGGGGGATCTGGTGCTTACCTGCACTGACAATCAGTCCCGTAACCGCAGGTTCGGGCTGGCTCTGGGGCAGGGCGTTTCCCCGGAGGAGGCTATGAAGACCATCGGTCAGGCGGTAGAGGGCTGGTATAACACCAAGGAGGTGCATGCCCTTTCCCAGAAGCTCAAGGTGGATATGCCCATCTGCGAGGAAATATATCATGTGCTCTTTAACGGGAAATCCGCCAAGGATGCCACAGCCACATTGCTGGCGCGGCGCATGAAGGATGAGTGACGGGAAAGCTGCAATGTGAAGGACGTGTTCTTCGTTTACAGCTGAAATTAAAAAGGCCCCGGTTTCGGGGCTTTTTCATGGGCGGGAGCAGCTTTAGCCTGCTCTGAGGGCTCCTGCTATTTTGCCAGAGTGTAGGTTCTTTCAGTTACCTCGTGCTTCGTGGCATCCACCACTTCCTTAACCATTCCGGGAAAGGCCTGCTTCAGATTGGCTTCAATGCCGTCCTTCAGGGTCATATTTGCCATGGAACAGCCCTTGCAGCCGCCTGAGAATACGACACTGACTACGCCATCGGGGGTAACATCTGTAATTACGGCGGAGCCGCCGTGGTCAGCCAGAGAAGGATTTATGGTTTTACGCATATAATCCTCCAGCTTGTCCCTGAGGGGCGCGTCCTCGGGAACATTCATGGTCTTCAGCTTCGGGGCCTTGAAGGTCAGAGTGCCATGTCCCTTTTCATCTGCCTCGTAATCGATAATCGCTTCCTCCAAATACGGCTGGCTCATGCGATCTACTACAAGCTTAAAGCCGGAACGTTCAAAAACATCATCCTGAAAGGAGATGGATTTTTTTGGACAGTACAGTATGCCGCATTCCACCCCAGGAGTTCCGGGGTTTGACACGAAAACCCGAATGCCCGTTTCGGGAGGCTGCTTTTTGAGCAGAACGCGGAAATATTCTTCCGCTTTTTCGGTAATGGTAATCATTTGGTTAGGCTCGGTGGTTAAAGAGAAGAATGCCGGAAAATCCCCGGAACTATGCCGGATAATCAAGTCCCCGGCGGAAAAAAAGAAGCGGGAAACCTTCCCGCCCCTATTTCATTATAGCTGGCCTTGAGAACTATACGCCGTGGGGCTCATCCTCGCCGTTTACCCCGTTGTCGTTAACATGGGGCTTCAGCTTGTAGGATATGAAATTGCCATCCGCGTCGCGCTGCATGGTGATGTCGCCGCCATCGGTGAGCATCGCCTTGACTGCGGTAACGTCGTTTTTAAGTTCCTTGAGAAGCTTCAGGATTTCTGCGAGTTCTGCGTTATTGTCTGCCATATCTTGTTTCCTCGGTGTTATCTCTCTTAATGCCTCTGCCGGAATTACTTCCCGGAATCGGGGACATCCCGGACAGCGGCGCTGACTTTTCCGGTGCAGATTCTGCCATAACACGGAGCTGTTATAAAGTAGTTTCTGTCGGGAATTTTTATCAAATCAGTGCCTGAGTAATCTTTAATGTGCCATTGAGGTTCCGGCGTTCGGACTGGAACAACATGATTTCACAGCGAGTGCCGCGCGTCACCTTTTTTTGGATAAACCTGCCATATATAAATAGACTAAAGCATGAGGATCCCTTACAATCTGTCATGGTCTTTTTTTAATTTTTTGCTGTTAAAGATGGGAGATAATTCATCCATGGCATTTGATAAGAAGGTACTTGAAAAGTACGGCATCACCGGCGCAACTGAGGTTCTTTACAATCCTTCCTACG
>JAEEGL014237997.1_pt1 | contig 42884 bp, 39 predicted proteins | sample 9134231 | NCBI WGS metagenome assembly JAEEGL01 (sample SAMN16246548, study PRJNA631951) | gut metagenome | biome: gut microbiome; feature: rumen; material: fiber-attached | host: Bos | place: Iran: Karaj | collected 2018-10 | reverse complement strand
CGCGTATGACGAAAACGAGGCAGGCAAGGGCGGCGGCGCAATTGCGCTGCAGTCATCTGCGGAGACGGCGGTCTACGAGAGCACGTTTACTGGGAACGTTGCGGGATCGAACGGAGGCGCGCTTTACGTATACACGGGAGCCTCAAACACGCTGGTTCACAGTAGCCGCTTTGAAGGAAACGCCGCAACAGGTTATGGCGGCGCGGTGTTTGCGTCCAACGCAAGCGTGGCACAGATTTATAATTCAGAAATGACGGGGAACGAGGCTGGAAACGGCGGCGTGCTTTATGAGACAACCACGGCTACGGAAGTTACCCTGAACGGAATAAGGGTGTCTGGCAACACGGCAACGGCAGGGGGACCGATCGTATACGGTAACACGACGAAGGCAACGCTTAAGCTGAACAAGGCAAATTACGAGGACCTGGACGCGAGCGGCGAACTTGACGACGCATACTGGGCGGCTGCCATTGCGAACAAGCTCACGGTGCAGGAGATCGGGACGGACATTCCCGGATACTACAATTATGCAGGTGAGTGGATTGACTTTAAATCAACTCCAGAAGGGGTTATTGATGTTACTAATTCAGAAGAATTGGAACAAGCACTAGCAGCAGGCGAAAGTAAAATCCGCATCACGGCCGATATCGTGATTGACAGGACATTTTATGTTACAAAGGAAACCACTATATATACTAGCTCATCACATACATTAAGGCGTGCCGCAAATTTCGGCGGTGATGTTTTTGTCGTTGGTGAGGATCAGAATGGTGTTGCATCAGTAGTTAATGGTGGGAAAGCAATACTGCGTTTAGGTGATCCTAATTCAGACATTGCAGGATTGTTAAAGATTGATGGTAACATGTCAGAAATGACGGTAAGCGTTTACGGCACTGTATTCTTTATTGCTTATAGCGGAGAGGTTTATCTTTATGATAATGTTTCTGTTATTAATTGTGCAAAAGACAGTAATCAGAGATCTTTAGATGGCAAATATCTGCTTTCATATGGTAACCGAATTGGTGGCGCAGTAGCTATCGTCGCGAATGGATTATTGGACATTCATGGAGGATATTATGCTCATAATAAGGTAAATGATGAGACCGCTGATTATGAGACCAATGAAAGTGGAAGAGATTCAACTTATGGAGGACTGATTTTTAATTTCTCCAATTTGAAAATTGAAGGAGGCATTTTTGAGGACAATCAGGCATCACGTGGAGGTGTTATTTACAATTACAGAATGACTCGGATTACGGATGGACAATTTATCCGAAATAATGCTACTCACCTGGCGGGTGCTATTTACCAAGCGGACAGTCAATATGCTGAATTATTACTTGGAACGGAAGACGAAAATTCCAGTAGTAATGTTGTTTTTGAGGCCAATACTTCTAAGAGTAGGGGTGGTGCAATTTTTTCACAGACTAAGAATGCAATCATAATCTATGGAAACACTGTATTTATGGCCAATCAGTCCCTAGAATCTAATGGTGGTGCAATTTGTGCATACGGAACTCTCACAATGAAAGGGGCAGAGTTTATTCATAATCAGGCAGCGATACGAGGCGGTGCTATTTATATTTCTAACAATGATGACACTTTGGTTACCAGAATTGTAGATGCGACTGATTCAAGATTCATTTCTAATGAGGCAGTAAAAGGTGGCGCGGTAGCATTGTACGCAGCTGAGGCCAGCTTCTCGGAAGGTGGTAAGGCTGTTTTCAACCAATGCGAATTTATTGATAATCAGACTGTAAATCCTTTTGGAGAAAGTGTAGCTGCAGATTTACAAGGTGGTGCAATTTATGTTGGGCGCAAGGGCAAGCTAACATTAAATGGTTCAATTCTTTCAAGTAATCGTTCTGAGGGGGAAGGCGGCGCAATCTATATTACTGGTCAGAGTTTGGTAGAAATTAATGCCGGCACCATAGATGCAAATATTGCGGAATCGGAAGAAAACGGAAATGGGGGCGCCATTTCAGTTCATAGCTCGCAGGTGTTGATTAATGAATCTAATTTAAATAGTAATGCTTGTGGTAAAAATGGAGGCGCAATTTATATTTCGTATGTTGAATCAAGCGAAGTAGATTCAGTCGTTACCATTCGCGGTTCTTTCATTGGCGGAAATTCATGTGGCAAATCTGGTGGGGCTATTTATGTAACGAAACATGTAACTAATGACAATGGAAATCAGGTGTTGATTTATGAATCTGTTTTTGATGGAAACGAATCCGCGTATAACGGAGGATCATTTTATGCCACGGGTGGATCCAGCGCGTACATTTATGATACGGATTTTATAAATAACATTGCGAAAGCACAGGCAAATAGTTCTGGTTCCAGGTATGGTGGTGGAGCAATCTATAATACAGGCTCTCATGTGGAACTTAACAAGGTGCTACTGCAAAACAACAGCAGTTTATACAATGGTGGTGCCGTTGGAATGTATTCCCAGGGAACCTTAGTCACGAATGAAACGACATTTAATCAGAATTCAGCTGGTAACAACGGTGGAGCGATTTATGTCAATGGTTCTGATTTGACTGTTTATGGCGGTACAATGAAAAACAACACGGCAAAAGGAGGCGGTGCCTTAAACCTGTATACGGGAGCTTCGGCAGAAATCTTCCAAACTGAGTTTAAGAGTAATCTTGCATCAAATAATGGTGGTGCATTCTATGTTTATACCGATGGTACGGTGGTCAGAATGCAAGACTGTATTTGGGAGGACAATACGGCAGGTAATTACGGTGGAGCAGGTTATTCCTCGAATGCAAGTAAGGTTAAGCTATATTCAAATAACGCTAAAAACAATCAGGCATCACAAGGCGGTTTCCTGTATGTAACTGCGACTAATACGGAAATTACATTAAATGGAATTGAGCTAAATGGTAATGGTGCCACGGAGGGGCCGATTATTTATGGTAACAGTACAAAGTCTACCATTTATCTGAGAAAGAGTAATTACACTGATTTGGAAACATCAGCGTATGATGAAGAATATTGGAGTAATGCTTTCGTAAATAAGATTACTATTATTGAGATTGATGAAGAAGTGCCAACCTATGAGAATTATTCACATCAGGAAGAAAGCCAGCCTGAAGATCCAGAAAAGGATGTAGTTCCCGTGGCGGAGATATTTGCGTTGGCAGAAAACTCCAACCAAGGTGCGATAAATAGTGTTTATGGAGCCCTTCCTAGACTTGATAATTCATCGAATTTTATGAGTCGCAATACGACGCTTTTCGCAGGAATTAATGGCAGTGATGTTTCCGTTGACACTTTTGTTTATCAGAGTGGAAACCCTGCAAATAATCCAAATGTTGGTGAAGGTTTGCTTATTTATCAGGCAATGGTATATAAAAAGAACCATCCGGATGAAGAAGTGAGCATTGACATTTCATCGTTCCGCTTCTCGGTTAATGCAGCAGTTTGCATTGATCGAAACAGTAGGTATTTTGGATATATGCAAGCACTCTATGGAAAAAAAGAGTATAATGCATATGGTTTTGTCAGAATCGCTTATTTATTAGTTTCAGCTGCAAAGATGGGCATTCATGTTAATGTGATTGGACAAATGGATGCGTATCCGTTGCAGAATGACGCTCATCTGGATGAATATTTCAAAAATCATTTATCTGATCCTTGCGACCCGTTATATGTCAATAGTGCAAAGGTAGGTGATTATCTGGATTTCCATTATTGCTATTGGACTTCTTATGGTGATGACGCAGCTACGGACATGATGCATACAAAGGCGTGTGCAGTATCCGCATATACGGATATGAATGGAATCGATCATCATTATGCGGTATGGACGTCAAGCGCTAATCTTGATGGCGTGAATTCTAACGCAACAAACGGTAATGATAAACTTCAAACGGGATCAATTGTTTCTGGTCACGAAAAGATTTATCAAATCACCTCAAATTATCTTAAATTGATTGGAGGTTATTGCGGGCAGGAAGATGTCTACTTATTCCGTGAGTTAGTGATTACGCGTTCGAGAAATCAGTTGGCATTGATTGCCGAAGGCAGGGGAAATGAAATTCCTTCGGATGAATTAATTGTATATCCTGGAAGCGATGAAGATTCAGTATTTGAAATGTATTTTACGCCGTTTGGAACGGATTCAGCGTTATGGGATCCTGTAAACAATCCATATTGTAAGTACATTGACAAGCTCGTCACCTCAGATGATTACATTATTTTTGTCTGGAATAATGCGAATTTTAACCATTATCCATTGAGCAACATGATGGAAGAAAAGATAGTTAAGGCATTCCATGAACATAAAAATCCAGACAACAAGATATATGTGGTATTGGATGATTTTAATAAAGACGCATTTTCTGACTTGACGGTTGGTGAGGATATTGGCTATAAATCTTTTAATGTAAAGGCATTTGGCAATGTACACAGTAAGGACTTACAGGTGTCATATTCAGAAAGCGGAAAGAGACATTATGTTTCGCTATTAAATTCATTAAACATCCATAATGGATCGATGGCATATCAGTCAAATTTCGCATTAGTAATTAAAGAAGACAATTGTAACGAGAATAGCGTGTTCTTCTCACTGGCAGACTATACTACTAAGGGTATAACAGAACATAGTTATGGCGAGACTCAAATTGAACCAGCTACGACAACGGAACATGGGTATTACTATCGAATATGTGAATATTGTGGTAAACGCGAAGTGTTTGGAACAGTTCACGCAGAGGGTGAATGGATAATCGACATAGAACCAACCGACAGTAATGCAGGAATAAGCCATTTGGAGTGCTTAGTATGCGGGGAAGTACTAAAGTCTAAGGAATTACCAGCAATCGTTTCGAAACGCGACATACGGTATTCTACATTGGGTGGGCGAAGATTTACTGAAACGGATTTATATCAATTGCAAACAGCTGATTTGAATACTCCGCATACTTTTGAAATGATGGTTTACCTTCCGAAAGACTATACTAGCAGGGCAGGGGTATTGGTTGGAAACTATACTGGTTTCAAGGGTAACCAAGTTAATGTCGAGATTTACGACAATGGACATCCAAGACTGTATTATCGCAAAGGTTTGATTTCAAAAACCTATTTATTCCAAACGGATGTCAGGAGTGATAAACCTTTCCAGATGGTTGTATCCGTAGATGGAGATAATGCTTCACTCTATCTAGATGGTGAATTATGTGAGACCATTGCTATTGATGGTTCTCAGTATCCGGAAGTTTTGGAGTCAAATTTGATCTTGGGCAATGATAATAGAATAGGAGGCAAGCAGTATTTTAAGGGAGTTATTTATTCCGTAGCGCTTTTCAATGCAACTCGATCTCTGGAAGAAATCAAAAAAGATTCCGTTTTAGTTACAACTGATACAGAAGGATGCGTATATTCAGAATACTTTAACGATCTTTTAGTTGGATTTAGGCCTGAAAACAGCGAGAACAAGTATCATTTTTATAATACTGGAAGTACGCCATTAACATATGAATTTGTCATGCAGTTATCAAAAGCGCAAAGTGAGAGAGCTGGCGTTCTGGTTGGTACTTATAACGGTGGAAAACAAGATCAAGTTAATATTGAGATCTATTGGAATGGTCATCCAAGAATCTACTACAAGAAAAATGGAGTTGGGTGTGATTATCATTTTAAAGCGGATGTCAGATCTGATAAACCCGTTCATGTTACTTTTACGTTTGAAGGCATTCAGGCTAAATTGTATGTAGATGGAAACCTTAGAGAAACCGTAAACATGAGTACCAGTTTGCCGAATGTTGAAGGACAATGGTGTATAGGCGGTGATAATCGTTCAAACAACTCTCAATTCTTTAAAGGAACGATCTATTTGATGAAGTTATATAGTGATGTTAGAACGGAAGCAGAGATTAACGCAGACATGCAAGGCATGGCTACTGACATGGAAAATCTAAGTTTCCTAAAGAGATTTACCGAGCGTATCTGCATAAGTGGTAGTCATACGGCTGGAGATTGGATCGTTGACCAAGAAGCAACGGAAGTAAAGAAAGGTATCAGACACAAAGAATGTACTGGTTGTGGAATGGTTCTTGAGGCTAGTGAATTCTCTGCTAGTGAAAATGACGAAAGGGTTGTAGATTATGAAAAGAATAATGCTTCAATGACATTCTGTTCAGAAGCAAAGATTGAGATCGCTGAGACTTTTGAAAACGGGCCAATTACGTTTGAAACAGAATTCCTATTACCCAAGAAGTATAATTCAAGGGCTGGCGTTTTAATGGGTACATATGACAATAGCTCAAAGGATCAAATCAATGTCGAGATCTACACGAATGGTAATCCAAGACTGTATTATAAAGTCAATAATAAGGCATATAGCATTAATTTTACGCAAGATGTAAGATCTGATAGCAGAACGCATATGGCGATTGTGGTTGATGGGTTATCTGCACTGTTATACTTAAATGGTACATTTGTGGAAAGTGTAGATATACCAGAATTAATTCCAACTGTGACCGAAGGATACTGTATCGGAGGAGACAATAGGACAGATAATGTACAGTATTTCAAAGGACAGATATACTCAGTGAATTTATTCGCAGATGTCAGAACAGCAGATGAAATTGCGATGGATAAGATTATGGTTACATCAGATGCGGATCATCTTTTATACTCAAAATACTTTGCGGAAAACTAAGTGACAGAAACATAAAACAATTCAATTAATGCGTAGAATTACTTTATATTTCAATAAAGGGACTTCGAAGTAATTGAGTAGGATCGGACTTTCATTTTGTAGTCACAATGAATAGTGTACTGAGGAGGAAAAGATGTGAGACATAGAATACGATGGGAACTATTCTTGTTTGATTCGCTCATATATCTGGTTGTATGTGCCTTCCTGATGTGGGCATTTCCAGACGGATTTAGGGTGTTGGGCTTGTGCCAAATCCTGATCATTGCGCTCATTAGCTTTGGGTGTCTTTGCCTGGAGAGGGGCATTTTTAAGATTTATCAGCAGATTTGGCGATATGCGAGCCCGTCCGATTACCTCTGGTTTTGTTTGGCTGACGGCAGCGCGTGTCTGGAAGCCGTCATTTTGACGAGGTTCTTAAGACCGCATACGTTACCCTTCATCTGCGTCGTGATGATTCACGTTTCGACGCTGATTTGCAGCATGGCCATCAGGCTCCTGTATCAGACGGTGTATCAAAAGCGTGCTAGTGAAAGAAAACTGGAGAAGGCGTTGCTGCGGCTGCTTCACGTTGTGACGGGGGTTACATTTTCCGATGAAAAGGTGGAGGGGAACCAGATCCGCATTGCCATCATCGGCGCGGGAAGTGTCGGGGTGTCACTGGCGGAGGAGCTGATGCAGAATCCGCGCGCAACCTACAAGCCCGTCTGCTTTGTTGACGTGGACACGCAGAAGGCGGGGCGCATCGTCACGGGCATTCCCGTGCTGGATCCCAGTGAGGGCAAACGCCTGGGTGAACTGAAGGTGCAGGAGGTGGTCTTTGCAATCTCGAATGCCACCGCGGAGCGCAAAAATGAGATTTTCGAGATTTATGACAAGTTAGGATATAAGATTAAGACGTATGACTACCCCGTGCTGGGCTCCAATGAAGGCGGAAAGAGAAGCATTCACGACTTTGACATTGAGGATCTTTTGTTCCGCTCGGCCAACCGCTTTTTGACCGAGGAGACCATGGCATGGTACCGGGGGAAGAATGTGCTGATCACGGGAGGCGGCGGATCCATCGGATCCGAACTGGCCCGCCAGATCGCGTCGTGCGGCCCGAAGAGGCTGGTCATTCTTGACGTATATGAGAACGGTGCCTATGACGTGCAGCAGGAGCTGTGGATCAAGTACGGCGATGCCCTGAACATGCGCGTCGAAATCGCGAGCGTGTGCGACAGGGAGAAGATCGAAAAGATATTCCGCGAGCATACGCCTGACATTGTCCTTCATGCGGCTGCACACAAGCATGTTCCGCTGATGGAGAGAAACGTATGCGAGGCAGTTTCGAACAACGTGTTTGGAACGCTGAACGTTGTTGAAACCTGTGAGAAGTATGGCGTGAAGCGCTTTATCATGGTCAGCACGGACAAGGCGGTCAATCCGACCAACGTCATGGGAGCGACCAAGCGCATGTGTGAGATGATCGTGCAGAGCAGGACGGGAGAGAAGACAAGCTTTAGCGCAACGCGCTTTGGCAACGTGCTTGGCTCCAACGGTTCCGTGATCCCGCTGTTTAAGCGGCAGATCGCGAACGGCGGGCCGGTGACCATTACGGACATGCGGATCATCCGTTATTTCATGACGATCCCCGAGGCATCTCAGCTTGTCATGACCAGCGGCGCCATGGCAAGGAACGGCGAGCTGTACGTGCTCGACATGGGCAAGCCGGTCAAGATTTTGACCCTGGCCGAAAACATGATAAAGTTGTCCGGTCTCGAGCCCTACAAGGACATTGAGATTATTGAGACGGGCCTTCGCCCCGGTGAGAAGCTTTATGAGGAGCTGCTCATTAAGACGGAGGAGCTCGACAAGACGGAGAACGACATGATCTTTGTGGAACGCGACAAGCCTCTTTCACAGGAGCAGATTGCGGAGAAGATAGAAATCTTGAGAAAAGCCCTTGACACCCAAAGCAATCGTGTCGTAAAGAGCGCGCTGATGCAGGTCGTACCGACCTATCACACGCCTGAGGAGGTCAATGAGAAGGCCGTGGATGCGGAGGAGATCCGAATAGCAGCAGGGGCGTGAGGCATATCCTTTCAAGAGACCTGCGATAGAATATGATCATTTCGAGATAAATACACCGAGGGGAAGTTTAGCAGGAAAGAGAACAAGGACATATTTGAGTTAGTGATGGGGATAGTGGAGGAGTATGGGAAGGCGAGAGGCGCTTACTCATAAGAGTAAAAGAAAAAGCTATGTAACATCGTCTGCGGGCAGATGTCCCATTAGTTGCTTAAACTTGTTTTGTTATTCTGCTGAGGAGCACGGAACCATTATGACCACTAAAAAAGAAGACAAAGAGAGATGATCGCGCTATGAGAAATCCATTATCAGATACCATTGTACAGATTAAGCCCTCCGGCATTCGTAAGTTTTTTGACATCGTCAGCGAGATGACGGACGCCATCTCCCTTGGCGTGGGCGAACCGGATTTTGACACTCCCTGGCACGTGCGCGAGGAAGGCATTTACTCCCTCGAGAAGGGCAAGACCTTCTATACCTCGAACTCCGGTTTGAAGGAGCTGCGCGTGGAGATTTGCAATTACCTAAAGAGAAGTCAGGACATCACCTATGATCCTCTGAAGGAAGTCATTGTCACGGTTGGCGGCTCCGAAGCCATTGACATCGGACTGCGCGCCATGATCAATCGCGGGGACGAGGTTCTGATCCCACAGCCCAGTTACGTATCCTACGAGCCCTGCGCGATTTTGGCCGGCGCAAAGCCCGTGATCATTAACCTCAAGGCAGAGAATGAGTTCCGTCTGACTGCGGCTGAGGTGGAGGAGGCCATCACGGAGAAAACGAAGATCCTGATCCTTCCCTTCCCCAACAATCCGACGGGTGCCATCATGGAGAAGTCCGATTTGGAGGCGGTTGCCGAGGTGGTAAAGAAACATGACATTTATGTCATGTCGGATGAAATCTACGCAGAGCTGACCTATAAGGGCAATCATGTTTCCATTGCAAGCCTGCCCGGCATGCAGGAGAGAACCATCCTAATCAACGGTTTCTCCAAGGCATATGCCATGACGGGTTGGAGACTTGGATATGCGTGCGGACCCGAAGCGATCATCAGGCAGATGACCAAGATTCATCAGTTCGCAATCATGTGCGCGCCCACGACGAGCCAGTATGCGGCAATAGAGGCATTAAAGAACGGGGATGCGGACGTGGCAATGATGCGCGAATCCTATAACCAGAGAAGAAGATTCCTCATCAACGCGTTTAAGGAGATGGGACTTGAGTGCTTTGAGCCCTTTGGTGCCTTCTACATCTTCCCCTGCATCAAGGAATTTGGCATGACCAGCGATGAATTCGCAACGAGATTCCTGGAGGAGGAGAAGGTTGCCGTGGTTCCTGGGATGGCCTTTGGTGACTGCGGTGAAGGATTCCTTCGTATATCTTATGCGTATTCATTGGAGAGACTAAGACTTGCAATGGTAAGGCTAGAGCACTTTATTATGAAATTGCGCAAGGAAAGATGTATATAGAGGTTCCTTCTAAAAAAATATTATTATTTATTATGCAAAAGTCAATATAATGTAAGCTAAAATCAATATAATGAATTCCCATATGATATCACTAGCGTTATAATCGCTAGTGATATTATTTTTGGAGGTAAAATCATGAAGAAAGCATTGATCACTGGTATCACTGGTCAGGACGGTTCCTATCTGGCTGAGTTTCTGCTCGAAAAGGGCTATGAGGTTCACGGCATTACTCGTCGCGCTTCTCTTGCAAATACGGCCCGCATTGAAAACATTCTTGACAAGATTACGCTCCATGACGGAGATTTGACGGATTCGACTTCCCTGATCAGAATCATCAAGGAAGTAAGACCCGACGAGATTTACAACCTCGCGGCGCAGAGCCATGTTCAGGTGTCCTTTGACGTTCCCGAGTATTCCGGAGACGCAGATGCTCTTGGCGTGTTACGCGTCCTTGAAGCTATGAGAATGCTGGGCCTGGAGAAGACCTGCAAGATTTATCAGGCATCCACTTCCGAGCTTTACGGAAAGGTGGAGGAGATTCCCCAAAAGGAGACGACCCCCTTCCATCCCTACAGCCCTTATGCGATTGCAAAGCAGTATGGTTTCTGGATGATCAAGGAGTATCGCGAGGCATATGGTTTCTTTGCCGTAAACGGTATTCTTTTCAATCATGAGTCTGAGCGTCGCGGTGAGAATTTCGTAACGAGAAAGATCACGCTGGCGGCAGGACGTATTGCGGAAGGCCTTCAGGACCACCTGGAGCTCGGTAACATGGACAGCCTTCGTGACTGGGGCTATGCAAAGGATTATGTGGAGTGCATGTGGCTGATCATGCAACAAGAGAAGCCTGAAGATTTCGTTATCGCTACTGGAGTTCAACACACGGTTCGCGACTTTACGGAGAAGGCGTTTGCAGCCAACGGAATTAAGATCCGCTGGGAAGGCACTGGCCTTGACGAGAAGGGCTACGACGCTGAGACGGGCAAGATGCTGGTATGCGTAAATCCCGCATGGTTCAGACCGACCGATGTTGACAATCTCTGGGGCGATCCCACGAAGGCAAAGACCGTTCTTGGCTGGAACCCTCAGACGACGACCTACGAGCAGTTAGTTGAGATCATGGCAAAGCATGACAGAATGCTTGCAAAGCGCGAAAAGGCCATGAAGGAGGCAAAATAAGATGATGGAGAAAGACGCGAAAATATATGTGGCAGGGCATAGAGGAATGGTTGGCTCTGCGATTGTAAGGGAGCTGGAGAGACAGGGCTATCACAACCTGGTACTTCGCACCCATAAGGAGTTAGACCTGACCCGACAGGATCAGGTGGAGAAGTTCTTTGCCGAGGAGAAGCCGGAGTACGTATTCCTTGCGGCGGCAAAAGTCGGAGGAATCATGGGCAACGCGACCGCGAAGGCGGATTTTATGTATGACAACATGATCCTCGAAATGAACGTAATTCATTCCGCGTGGAAGAATGGCTGCAAGAAGCTGGAGTTCCTTGGTTCTTCCTGCATCTATCCCCGCATGGCGCCGCAGCCCATGCCGGAGAGTTGCCTTTTGACCTCCTCTTTGGAGCAGACGAATGAGGCATATGCGCTGGCGAAGATCAGCGGACTGAAGTACTGTGAATATTTGAATGGTCAATATGGCACGGATTATATTTCGGTCATGCCGACGAACCTTTACGGACCGAATGACAACTATCATCCTGAGCACAGCCACGTGCTGCCTGCACTGATTCGTCGTTTTCATGAGGCGAAGCTTGCCGGCGCGAAGAGCGTGACCTGTTGGGGTGACGGTTCACCGCTTCGTGAGTTCTTGTACGTGGATGATCTCGCAAACCTTTGCGTGTTCCTGATGAACAACTACAGCGGAGATGAGACCGTGAATGCGGGTACTGGCAAGGAGCTGACCATCAAGGAGCTGACTGAGATGGTGGCAAAGGTAGTTGGATACGAAGGAGAGATTCTTTGGGATCCTTCCAAGCCCAACGGAACGCCGAGAAAGCTTCTTGATGTCAGCAAGGCAACGAAGCTTGGCTGGACCTACAAGACGGAGCTTGAGGACGGCATTAAACTGGCGTATGAGGATTTCCTGAATAATCCCATGCGTGCAGAAAGATAGTTTGATTCATTACAAAACCAGAAAGAGGAAAGATGCCATGAACATCGTTCTGTTATCGGGGGGCTCAGGCAAGCGCCTGTGGCCCCTTTCTAATGACATTAGAAGTAAGCAGTTTATTAAGATTTTTAAGAAGCAGCAACATGACATTCCCATGGGAACGGATGCGTCAGGGGATTATGAGTCCATGGTGCAGCGCGTGTATCGTCAAATCAAGACAATTGACCGAGACGCGACCGTGACGATTGCAACCTCGAAGTCTCAGGTGTCTGCGATTCATAACCAGCTTGGTACTGATGTGGGCATTTCCGTGGAACCTTGCAGAAGGGATACCTTTCCCGCGATCGCGCTCGCCACGGCATATTTACATGATGTGATGGGAGTTGATGAGGAGGAAGCGGTGGTTGTTTGTCCCGTGGATCCGTATGTCAATGATGATTACTTTGAGGCAATTAAGAAGCTTTGGGAGCTTGCGCAGGCGGGAACCGCTAATCTGACGCTCATGGGAATTGACCCGACCTATCCTTCCGAAAAGTATGGATATATTATTCCTACAAGTAAGGATCAGGTTGCAAAGGTATCAACTTTTAAAGAGAAGCCAGATACCGAGACTGCGCAAAAGTATATTGACATGGGCGGTCTATGGAATGGCGGCGTGTTTGCGTATAAACTATCCTATGTGCTTAACAGGGCGCATGAACTGATTGACTTTGTGGATTATCAGGATCTGTTCGCTAAGTATGACACGCTGAATAAGATTAGCTTTGACTATGCCGTTGTGGAACATGAGAAGGACATCGCAGTGATGCGTTTTGCAGGCCAGTGGAAGGATCTCGGGACCTGGAATACCCTGACCGAGGCGATGGAAGAAAATTGTGTTGGCGACGCAAGGTTTAATGACAAGTGTGAGAATGTGCATGTGATCAATGAACTGGGCGTGCCGATTTTGGTGATGGGTTGTAAGGATCTTGTGGTATCTGCATCAGCGGAAGGTATCCTTGTTTCTGACAAGGAACAGAGTAGCTACATTAAGCCTTTTGTGGATGCAATTGATCAGCAGATCATGTTCGCAGAGAAGAGCTGGGGAAGTTATCGCGTTCTGGATGTCGGAACAGACAGCATGACCGTTAAGGTGACGCTGAATGCGGGACATAAGATGAATTACCACAGCCACGAGAAGCGTGATGAGATATGGAATGTCATTCACGGAACCGGCAGGACCATCGTGGACGGCATGGAGCAGACTGTAAAACCGGGCGACGTCATTACGATGGCTGCAGGGTGCAAGCACACGGTCATTGCCGACACGGAGCTTCAGCTGATCGAGGTTCAGCTTGGCACGGAGATTAGCGTTTCCGACAAAAAGAAATATGAAATGGAGTAGATAAGGTGACTGGAAAGAATCCGATGCTGTTAAGACCCGCCTCAAAGGATTACCTTTGGGGCGGAAGTCGATTAAATGACGATTTTAATTTAAACATACCCATGTATCCCCTTGCGGAGGCATGGGTATGTTCCACGCACCCTGACGGGCCGTCAACGATTGTGGATGTGGACAAGACAAAGACGTTGGCCGAGGTACCGAGGGAAGATAAAACCCTGGCGGAGGCGCTGAGGGAGGATCCTTCGATGCTCGGGAGTCACGTGCTGCAGGTTACGGGTGGAAAGGCGGAGCTGCCGATCCTGATCAAGCTGATTGATGCAAAGTCTGACCTTTCCGTACAGGTACATCCCGATGATGAATATGCAAAGCGCGTGGAAGGGCAGTGGGGCAAGACGGAAATGTGGTATGTCCTGTCAGCAAAGCCGGGAGCGCAGTTGGTTTACGGATTTAACCGCGATTTGGAGGCAGGGCAGGTCAGAAAGGCTCTTGAGGAGAAACGATTGAATGACTGCCTGAATCACGTACCCGTGAAGAAGAACGACCTGTTCTTCATTCAGGCGGGAACGGTGCATGCGATTGGCGCGGGTTGTCTTATTGCGGAGATTCAGCAGTCTTCCAACGTGACATATCGTCTGTATGATTATGACCGCGTTGGGAAAGACGGAAAGCTGAGGCCGTTGCATGTTGACAAGGCGCTGGAGGTTGCAAATTTGAAATCCTCCGTGTCGCCTAGACAGCCGATGAGGGTGCTGAAATATGTCAATGGATGCGCATCAGAGCTGCTATCAAGATGCAAGTATTTCCAGGTAGAACGGATGATTTTGAACACGGAAGGCCGCAGATTGGTGGACTTTAGGACGGGAAGAAATTCCTTTCACGCGCTGCTTTGCGTGGACGGATGCGGAGTGCTGTTTGGCGAGGGATATATGCAGAACTTCTTTAAGGGAGACTGCATTTTCGTGCCTGCGGATAGCATGTCGCTGAAATTACACGGATCGGCGCAGATACTGGATGTGAGCTGCTAAGTTTGGCTAAGAGAAAAGAAATAGAAAGATTTGTGGGATGGTCGAGATGAGCTGGAAAACGATCAGTTCAGAAAAATTGGTGGATGATTTTCATGTAAGTGTTCGGAAGGATTGCGTTCAGTTACCTGATGGCGCGGTGATCGATGACTTTTATACGGTGGAGATTCCTGATGCGGCGATGATCTGTGCGATTACGGTTGACAGGGATGTGCTGTTGAAGAAGGAGTATCGGTATGCATGTCAGGAGGATGTGATTGAATGTCCTGCAGGCATGTTCAATGCTGGTGAAACGGATCCGCTTGTGGTTGCCAAAAGAGAGCTGCTGGAAGAGACTGGATATGCGTCAGATGACTGGACTTACTTTGGACCGACTTGGGAGTCGACCTCGAAGCTAACGAATAAGATGCATTTGTTCATGGCGAGGGATTGCCGGAAGGTAGCGGCGCAGCACTTGGACGAGAATGAGCATATGGATGTATTTTCCGTTCCGTTGGCGAAGGCTGCGGATATGGTAATGAGCGGAGAGATCAACGCAAACAGCACGGCACATTTGATTCTGAAAGTTCTGAGGATGATCGAGGAATAAGACGCGGTTGGTTATGGAACAAATATAATTTCGCGGAAATGAACGATTCGCAGAAATGAGGGGAGAAAAGATGGATTATCGGGCAGAATATCAGCGGTGGTTAGAGCTTGCCGCGCAGGAGGATATTAAGGCAGAGCTGGAGCAGATGGATGATGCGACCGTTGAGGACGCATTTTATCGTGATCTGGCATTTGGTACGGGTGGACTTCGAGGAACCATCGGAGCCGGAACGAACCGAATGAACGTATATGTTGTTGCGAAGGCGAGTCAGGGACTGGCGGATTATCTTGTTGAGAATTGTAGGAGACAAGGAGTGGCAGGACAGACGAGTGTTGTTATGGGCCATGACAGCCGAATTAAGTCGGATGTGTTTGCTAAGACAGCAGCAAGCGTGTTCGCCGCGAACGGGATCAAGGTATGGATTTGGCCGGCATTACTGCCCGTGCCGACGGTGAGCTATGCTACGAGATATTTGAAGGCTTCTGCGGGTGTTATGATTACTGCGAGTCACAACCCTTCGAAGTACAACGGATATAAGGTTTACGGCGCTGACGGTTGCCAGATTACGACGGAAGCCGCCGCAGAGATTCTGGATAAGATTTCAACGTTGGACATCTTCGCGGATGTCAAGAGCGACGAGTTTGAAAGCTTTGTTGATGCTGGTATGATTCAGTACATTGATCCGTCTGTTTTGACTGCATTTGTTGAGGAAGTAAAGGGACAGTCGGTTTTGTTTGGGGACGAGGTGGATCGCAATGTGGCCATCGTGTATTCGCCGCTGAACGGTACGGGACTCGTTCCGATCACGAGGACGCTTCAGGAGACTGGATTTACGAACATTACTGTCGTGGAAGAGCAGCGCAATCCTGACGGTAATTTTCCTACCTGCCCTTATCCGAATCCTGAGATTCGCGAGGCGATGGAGCTGGGGCTTCAGTACTGCGAACGCACGGGCGCAGACCTACTGCTTGCCACGGATCCCGACTGTGACAGATGCGGAATTGCGATGAAGACCGCCACGGGAGAGTACCAGCTTCTGACGGGTAACGAAGTGGGATTGCTGCTGTTGGATTTCGTTTGCTCACAGAGGGAGAAGCACGGAAAGATGCCGAAAAATCCTCTGTTTGTGAAAACGATCGTTACGATGGACCTCGCGGAAAAGATCGCAGAGCATTATGGCGTAAGGACGGTCAATGTTCTGACGGGATTTAAGTTCATTGGTGAAGTGATCGGACGACTAGAGGATGAGCGAGACTATATCTGTGGATTCGAGGAATCCTACGGATATCTTACTGGCAGCTATGTCAGGGATAAGGACGGCGTTAATGCGGCGTTCATGATCTGCGAGATGTTCGCGTACTACAAGACGCGCGGAATTAGCCTTTTGGAGAAGCTGGAGGAGTTGTATAAGGAATATGGATATTGCATGAACTCGTTGCATTCCTATGAATTCCCTGGATCTACGGGCATGCAGAAGATGAAGGAGATCATGGCAGAATTTCACAAAGGATTGACAACGGTAGGCGGTTTAAGAGTTGTCAAGACTGAGGATTATAGTAAAGGATTAAATGGCCTGCCGGCATCAGACGTATTAAAGTATTATACCGATAATTGTTCCGTAGTCGTTCGACCTTCTGGAACGGAACCAAAGCTGAAGGTTTATGTTTCGGTTACGGCGGAGAATCAGGAAAAGGCGAAGATAGTTGAGCGAGAGATTACGGAGGATATTGAGAAAAAACTGTAGATATGAAAGATTTGATTTATAAGTTTTTAGAAAAGTCGATTCAATCATTGCTATTGTACGAAAGCGTACAGGAAAAAATAAAGAAATCAACCGGAGATAATCCTTCACGATTAAAATCATATCAAGTCATTGCGGATAATTGCATTCAGATGGCGGCCGTGAACTGGTGTAAGGTATTTGGTTCGAAAAAGGGTAAGACGTATTATGCGACTGATAAGAACCTGGATAAGAAGCTGTTTCTGAGTTATGTCGAAGCCAGAGATGCTTCATTTCAAGAAATCGGTGATAAAATGCGCTCTTTTCGGGACAAGTACGGCGAAGGAAATTATTCACAAGAAGAAGTAAACAAGCTTTTTAAGCAGGCACTCGATGTAATAGATGCATATGAACATGCCTTGGGGGAGAGGAGCTTGATAGAATTGTATCGTAATGTATCAATGGAATTGTGAGAAAGGAATATAAGATATGTGGATAGCGAAAATTCATGAGAAATGATAGAATAAATTTAGGTTGAAGGGTGTATTCTGTGGCCCTAGTGAATTCAATATACGCAATATGATTAAACTTTGCGAGGCAACAGGATTGCCTTGCTACACAAACATGGAAACATGGGACAGATGTGCAATTAAAGATAAGTTTACGGAATATTGCAGATTATTTGATGTTGATGTCCCGGAAGAATACGTTATTCACGATAATATGACCGAGGCAGAACTGGATGCCATTGATTATCCCATCATAGTAAAACCTGTTGATCGATGTAGTTCAATAGGGATCTCCGTATGCAAAAGTAGGGAAGAGCTTTCCAAGGCATGTCAGTTGGCGATGAATGAATCGAATTGTAAAAGGATTATTGCAGAAAAGTACATTGATAATAGTGGAGAATTATTTGGCGTTCGATATTTTGTACAAGACGGAGAAGCATTTCCTTATTTGATGATTGATACATACGTGGTCGATCCGATTAGCCGCACTGGCTTGGTTAGCGGAGTCACGATTACGCCTTCAAAACATGCCGAATTCTATATGAAGAATTTGGATCAAAAAGTTCGAACCATGATTAAAGGAATGGGCATTACAAAGGGAACTGTATTTTTTCAGGCACTTCCGTACCAAGGGAAAATATATTTTTATGAGATGGGATACCGTCTCAGCGGTGGCATGCTTTATAAGTTGACGGAACCGCTCATGGGTATAAATGACATGAAAATGATGATCCGAAGTGCATTAGGGGGAGTCTGTATAACGGAGGAAGAATCTGCAAGGATTGACTTGGACTGTAATGGTAAATGCGGCGCCCAACTTATGATACCCTTGAATGCTGGAACCATTGAGAAAATCGAAGGATTGGAGGAGGTAAAGAGCATTCCAATGGTAACGGACTTTATTCAGTATTATGAAATAGGAGACACCATTAAGTCAGAATTTGTAGGAACTCTTCAACAGCACTTCGGCAGATTTACCATGACAGCCGATAGTAAATCCGAATTAAGAGAAGCCATTGAAAAAATCCAGAAAATACTTAAGATTCTAGATGAAAAAGGGAAGCAGATGAATGCGTTGCCGTTTGATCTTTCCAGATTGGATCGGGATTCATTCTGCAAAACATAAACAGATATGTGGCCACATGGTTTTTTAGTCGAACGCTCAACCGAGGAACTGCCTGCCTGAGAAGAAGGGTTTTAAAAGGAGAAGCGGATCATGATACAATCACAACAAAATATGCTTAAGGCGCTTAGTGCTGCACTGTGCGGCGGCAATACATCTTTTCCAAAAGACACAGACTGGGAGGAAGTCGTTAAGGAGGCAAAGGAACAGGCTATTCTGGGATTAATCTCTCCCGTTATACCTTCGAAGTATATAAATGTTAATGAAGGCGGTGATGAGTTCATTGGTCACTTTGTGGCAAATTACATAAGCTTGCTGTATGAACAGGATGCACTGTTAAAACTTTTTGAAGAAAATGGCATACCCTGCGTTATACTTAAAGGATGCGCGGCGGCAGTTTATTACCCGAAACCTTATCTTCGAGAGATTGGCGACATAGACATTCTCGTGCCGCGAGACAGATTCGAAGAAGCTATGAAGGTTATGGAGACGGACGGCTATGATATCATTGGTGGAAAAGACGAAGACGGGAATATCACCGGATCCGGACGTCACGTGGAATACATGAAAAACGGTATTGAGGTTGAACTTCATCATCATTTTAGTTCTAATGGTTATGACATTGACGATTTACTTGAAACGGCGATATATCGGAGAGAGTATGTCGAATTGAACGGATACAGGTTCCCTGTTCTACCTGAAACGGAGAGCGGGCTTGTGTTTATAGGGCATATCAGGCAACATTTAAAAAGTCAATCAAATGAACTGGGGCTAAGGCAGATCATTGACTGGGCGATGTATGTGAGAAGCATAAAAGACAAGGAAAAATGGAAGTCGGAATTTTGCCCGGCAGCTGAGAAAACAGGGCTGATAAAACTAGCTAAAGTCGTTACGGCTTTGTGCGAAAAGTATCTGGGGATAACAACTCCACCCGTGCCATACGAAAGCGACGATGTAAAGACCGGAGAAGAATTCCTGAAGATAATCTTTGAAAATGGTAATTTCGGAAGAAACTCGACCATGACAGAAAACGAAAAAGGAATACACAGGGGGTTATTGTGCATAAAGGAGAAGGGATTTTTCGCATATTTAAAGGGTATCGGCATGTGTGAATGGAAACCGTGCATAAAATATCCCGTTCTTACATGCTTCGCGTGGATATATGGTCTTTATAGATGTATCGGAAAAGGCTTAAAGGCGGTTATAAGCATAAAAAATATTAAAAAAATAAAAAGACAGGTAGATTCTGGCAAAGAAAGATATGATGCCATGAAAAGGGCTGGTATTGAAGATTAATAAAACTGAATTCCAGCACTATAAAACGATGATTTACGGAAATGGGTTAGCTAAAGTAAGGATAACATGGAACTCGAACTACATGATTGATTGGTTTATCCACAAGTTATGATCGGAGCGGGACGAGAGGAATTTTTGGAAGTATGTAAAGAATGGCAAACTTGACTGGAGTTTTCATTTTTTGTTTTTGATTTTTCACTTGTATAAGCATTTTATGATTAATGGCGTTGGCTTGCGACAATTCATGGTTATAGCAGTTTTGACAAAAGAAAACAAAGAATTAAATTGGCTGTGGATTGTTGAGAAGCTGAAAGACTTAAAAATGTGGGAATTTGCGAAAAGGGTGTTTGCGCTGAATGAGTCTTGGTTTGGAATAGTACCGCCTCTAGAGTTTCAACTTTTGAAGAGGAGTTTCTTTTGGAGGCAACGGAACAAATATTGAATAATGGTTTTTTGGATTTGATAACCAGAAGAATCAAAGCAACATCGCAGTTAACTATGTCAGAGAAGAGGGCAAAAAGGGTGTCGGGCTTAGAGTTTTTTTGAAATTTATGTTTCCTAGCTATGAAATACTGATAAAAACGCCGCGCTATTCCTTCCTAAAAGGAAGGAAGTTTCTTCTTCCTGCAGCATGGATTTACCGCATGGGCCGAACGATCATGAAAAAAGAAGTTGGCGGGAAAGTAAATGCGGTTGTCAAGAGATCCTTTGTCTCAAAGCGTAAAATACAGGAGAGGGAAGAGATGCTGAAAAAGTGGGGATTATAGGAGTTTGGCTTCAATAAAGCAGAAAACAATGAATCACTTGGAGCAAAATGTATCAGTTTGAACCGCATCTAAAAATGATGCGGTTCGACAATTGTTTCAGATATATACTCGGAAAAAGCTGGGATAGCCAAGGATTGATGACGAATATTGACAGCCCTGATTATATATTAAATTGCTAATGAGGATGTGAATACCTACAAACTTTATTGAAATCAAATTTAGGATTCATTCTTGGCATGCCTCCGAATTTGCCATCAAAATAATTAAGCAGTACGTTGCTGCTTTTTTGAATTCGAAATGAGTTGTCGCACAGTGCCTTAACCGTCTTGTTTCCGTCTGTGTCTGCGTCAATGACGTAAATGTTGTCCTTAAAATCATAGTTCTCCAGAAACAACATGTTATGAGTGGTGAAGATCAGCTGACCATGAATGCAGGGCTCTATGGATTCAATCAGTTCCTTTAGTAGGTAATCATGTATGCCGTTGTCAATTTCATCTATGACCGCGACCGTGTCATGATTTGCGGCGACGAAATGCGGCAACAGTTCGAGAAGACCCAGCGTCCCGCATGACTCGAGATCGTATTTAACGTCGATCAGCTTGCCGGATAGCTTTTTCCTGAAAAACAGGGCATATTGGAGCCGTTTGCCGCTTAACGGTTTGATTTCATAAAATGCCATCTGGATGTCTGAATACAGGTTAGTAAAGAATTCGTTAATCAGCTTTTCCGTCCGTTTCAGGTTATCAAGTTCGGTGACGCTTATCGTTCCGTGATCATAATCCACCAGTAAGCAGTCAATAACTCCGAGGTCTCTGTCCGTTGATTTATGCCCGACAAGGCGAAAACTCATCCCGCAAAACATCTCCAATACTTCAGCCAGGGCATCATTAAACTGGGATCTGGCATATTCCGCGGAATAAGTTTGCATCAGATGTCCCAGGATGGACATGAGCGAGTGCTTGCCCCAGTATTTTTTCTTTAGGTCCTTCACGTCAGACAAAAAACTGCCCGAGAACACGGAAGAGTTATACTTCGCAGACGTGGAAGTTATTTCATAAAACATGCTCCGGTTCTTCGCGAGGGTATATTCCAGCCGTTCCTTAACGATCTGCTTATCATCAAATTCCATGTAATAAGAACCGATTTTCCCGCACCACAAAAAACTAAATTCGATGACCATGTTTGACTTCGAGCCGATGGTTTTATTCTTCTGAATGATGCTTTGCATGCTGTTCTGATGAAACAGATGCTTTAGCTTGAACGCATCAATTTCGTCAGCCTGCTCACGCAGATAATCCGACAGCAGGGTTTGAATGCTTAAACTATGACAGTTAAATTCCAAAAATTGAAACAATTCCACAAAATTTGTTTTGCCTGAGCCGTTGGCACCGTAAATCATGACCAGCTTATGAGGCGTCTTATTCTTTCCAAGAAAGTTAAAGTGAATGTCCGTGAAGGATTTGAAGTTTTTTAAGGTGATTTCTCTTATCATGGTAAGCTCCTACGTGTGTGTTATTGCTGAAGGATGGGCATTTGTATTTGAGCCTAATTATTGGCTTTATTAGTTCTGCAGGTTAAGCAGGTCACTTCAGCTATATTATCAAAGTAACATAAAATGAGATAAAATGCAATGATAAAATTTACGAAAATGTTCTGAATAGAGCTGAACTAGAAAAAATGCAAATCAAGACGATGTATTTTGTAATGAAATAATATATAGAGATGGTGAAATAGAGTTAACGTGTTTGGATACACCTTGATGTATCAAAATGTTTATCTATCATATAAAATGGCTGGGCGAAGATTAAATCGTTCCAGCCATTTTAGATATTTTTCATTCATAGTTTTCGGACGAGGGGTATGATTTAGCACTCTCAGCTTCTGGCGGGGTAAGTGCGGGAAAAGGTTCGCTAGGTTCCTTGTCTTTTTTTCTTGCCCCTTTTTTGCGATCATAGAGCTTGTCCCAGTGCAGCGGATAACGATTTTTCTTGTTGTAATATAGTACCATGGTCTCGGCATAGCCCAGGGCCCCTGAGTGTCGTTCCCTTGCGCTTCGCGTGATCTCCTTCAATGAGACGGTGCAAAGTTTTTCTTTGAAGATGTCATCCTTAATCTCAGTGCCATAGGCGGTCAGAAGCTTTGCAACGCCGTTTAGCATGGAGGATGAAAAGGAATCGGTCGCACCTTCCCAGGTAGCTGCAAGAAGGTTCAGTACGTGATCGAGTACGTCAATCCCTTGCTTGTCGTAGATGCTTTCGAGGGTGGAAACGGCGCAAATGCCACCGGGAACGGACTGCTGCGAAATGGTTAGGCGATAGGATTCCACGAGATCACGAATGAGCAGCTGCTTCTCATTGCCAGCCTCTATGTTTGCAACGAAGATTTCATATGGGGTAAGCGTTTTGACGTATTTCATCTGATTCGCGAAGATGTCTGCCTCATGCTCATAAACGAGGTCATCATATACCATGCACCAGACGGGCGTCTCACGGGAACCGGACACCAGGGCGACGATCTCAATGGTATGCTGCCCGTTGAATACGTAGTTGATGCCGTTTCTGCGGCTTACCTTTACGGGATTGATCTGATAGAGGTCAAAGTGTTCCGCGGCCCTGGCAACGTGCTTCATGTAAACGCTGCGCTGATATTCCTGATTGGAGACGAGATTGTTTATGGGAATCTGTTCGAAGTGTACCTGTGGTACGAATTTGGAAAAGTCAATTTGCTGTTCATTATCCATTATGATTGTTACCTCCTGCAGTGATTTGTTTTCGCAACTGTTCGGCAAGGAAGGAAAGTGCTGCCAGTTGGTGATCAAGTTTTTGACGCGCTTCTTCGGTCGTGGTGCTTAGGTTGGTGCGTTCGCGTGCCCGCTGAATGCTGCCCATCCACGACGGGATCGTGAAGGTGAGGCTTTTTAGTTCCGCGTCCGGATCCTGGATGGGCATTTCCTTGATCTTGGGGGAATACGGGTGCTTTTCTTCGGTACGCTTTGCGGCTGGCGGGGCCGCTATAGAACGCTTCCGCATTTTACCGTAGATGACGTGAGAATGGGTTACCTTTGTTATGTTTTCGGATTCAATCGTCGAGTAAATGTTGCGAACCTCATCTGCGGGAAGGCGGGAGATCTCAGTTACGTTCTCAAGGGATATTTGGATCTGTTCGGTAAGGATGATTCTCGCAAGCTTCGGTTCTTTTTTTCGGATGACGTCTATCTGTTCAGCATAATCCCTGTAGGCATACAGGGATGATTTCTTTTTCCCGTATTTCGCAATGATGTCCGAAAGAATGACGGACCTGTTGATGCAGCATATGGAATAGTTACCGTTGTCATCGGGTTGGACCTGCGGGTTGGTCGCAATGAACTTATCCCATGCAAGGGCGATGCTCGCCTGCACCATCTTTCCAAGCAGATATTTTTGGAAGGCTGCGGGAAGGTTTTCCTGTTCAAATTCCTGCTCGCACGCATACAGAATGGCTTCGTTTTTGCTGTAGAAATCCTTTTGCGTTACAGTGAAGGGAAGACCGAGGCGGGAGCAGATTTCATGACGCTTGTGACCGTCAATGATGATGCCCTTCCAGGTCAGGATGGGTTTCGTGCAGCCGTTATGAGACATGTCCGCCTCCAGAAGGACGGCGCGGGAGGCGTCACTTGGATATTTTAGGATTGTGATGTCAGGATCCGTAAGGAGTTTTATCATGTTGAGGTTTCCTCCGTTTCTTTGGGCAAATCTCCGTTTGTGGCAATGTATTCCGACGGCACGCCAAAGATGGTGTGACCGTTGAAGGTGGCTACGGTCATGGCGGTCTGATGGTCAGATTCAGGGATGCCAAAGCTGTTGAGCCATTCCTTAGGGTAGTAATTCTGCGGGCGGTTTGTAGCGGGATTCTTTTCGCCTGCAACGGGACGGAAAGGCGGATCATTTAGCTTTTGGGCAACCGGATGGGTCAGGTCAAAGAGCATGAGGCGTTCGCCCTTGGTGCTGACGAGCTTTCCGAGGAGCTTATATCGAAATGCAGGGTTCCAGTTCATAAGGCTGAGTACCTTGAAATAAAACATGGGGCAGGAAATGGTGCGCGGCGCATGGTTCTGCCCGGAGCACCAGCGAAGTACGTCTTTTTCGTCTGGTTTGCCTGGACGAACGGCGATAAGCTTTTCGTCAGGGTTTATCAGGATTTGCACGTAACTTACGTCAGGCATGGACTTAAGGCACGGTCCGTTAAATTTGATCATTTCCTTCGAAAGGAAGAGGGCAGGATTATACGTGAGGGCAAAGAACTCCCTTCGTGCTACCTGAAAGCCGGAAAGGTTGATGCTGACCTCGGGAATCCAGGTCTTAGGGGGTGTGATGGCTGTGTTTTCATTCATGCCGTTGCTCCTTTCCGTCTGTAATTAGTTGGTTTGAAGCTTCGGGGATGTCATTTTTTACGATGGCGGAATCATTGTCTGGCGGCTTTGACGGTTGGCGGCTTATGGCCGTGAGAATGTGGTTTACCTGCTTCTGCGTTTTTTCCTTTGGAGGGAGTTCCATGCGCGGATCACGGTAAGTAATGAATGTCTCCGTTTTGGAAGGGCTGCCGGGTTTGCTGGATGGGATTGCAGGCTTTCGTTGCAGGTAAGGAAACGTGCCAAATGACTTCTCCCAGCCGGCGGGAAAGGCTAGTGCGTGTTTTTTTCGGACATCCGTGAGCGGAAGGATGACGTCGGGAAGGATCCCGTCCAAAAGCTCGATCGGGATGAAGCTCTCAAAGTCCTTTAGGGAAAACAGGATTGCAGGTTTTCCGTTTATGTTGGTTTTGGTTCCGGTCAATTGGTATCTGCAATCGGGATTCCATTTTAGCAGGTCATAGATGGCCGGCAGAAAGGCCGGGCTTCGGATTGGTTTCGGGCGTATTCTATTGCTTTCCGTTTGCTTGTCCATGACCCACTGCAGGGCATTGTGATGGTTTGGCATGCCTTCCTGCGAGGGGCGCACGAGCAGAAGCTTCTTGAGCGGATGGATCATGAGCTCGACGAACTCGCAGTCCATGGAACGGATGGCGGCGGGATTGAAAATGATGTTGGAGTCTTTGAACATAACTGTTATGCTGTCATGCGTGCTAAAAAACTGGGAGTGAACCACCTCAAATGACCGTAGGTCAAATTCGCCCGCAAAGGCTTCAAAGGTTGGTGCGGCGTCAAAGTCGGGGAGGGTATGTAAGTCTTGACCTGAGCTCGTCTCGTCGGGGGCGAGGTGTTCGCTTGGTGCAAGATAATCGTCTTGACAATTGGGTTCAGGAAGAGAAGGTTGCCTTGCTGCGGCGTTGGTTCCTTCGGCATAAGGCAGGGGAATGCCATAGGCGTTTTTACAGGCATTCAGGTAATCGTAATCCCGAAAGCCGGGCCATCTGGGATTGATGGATATGAATCCCTTAAGCAGGCCCTCGGAAATCACCGCCAGATCGGGAAGAGGTATTTTGGATTTGTAACCGATGGCTGCCAAAATGCGTTGCACGGCTTCAAATTCATCCCGGGGAATGATGGCTTCATGGTGGTTGCGCTGGCGATATTGATTGCGATCCTGGCGGTTCCGTTTCGATTTATGGTCAAGGTAATTCGGGGTAAAGGTTTTTCGCGCCAGCACGTCGCCGCAGTATCTCTCGTTTGACAGGATGCTTCTGATCGTGCGGTCGTTCCAGACGGTTCTGCCGCGCTTGGTCTTTAGGCCAAGGGTTGTAAGCTTTTCTGCGATCTCAGAACAGGAATTTCCGTTGAGGGTCATTTTATAGATCAGTCGGATCGTTTGTGCTTCTTCCTCGTTAATGATCAGGTTGCCGTCATCATCTCTGTCATAGCCGATGATGGGAGGAGTCAGGAAGATGCCGCGCTGAAACCGCATTTCAATGGAGCTGTTCATGATCTCGCTTTTGGTGTGGGATTCTTCCTGCGCTATGGTTGCGATCATGGAAAGGGCCATTTCGTATTTGGGGTCAAAGGTGTTGATGTGTTCCGTCTCAAAGAACACACCGACGGGGTGAGGAAGGGCGAGAAGCTCTCGAACCAGCTTCATGCAGTCAACGACGTTTCTTGCAAAACGCGCTACGGTCTTTGTTACGATGAGGTCAATGGCTCCCGTCCTGCAGTCACGGATCATTTCCAGAAAGGAGTCGCGGTGGCTCAGCGAAGTGCCGGAAATGCCTTCGTCCGCATAGATTTTTACGAGCTTCCAGTTTGGCGTGCGTGAGATGAAGTCCGTGTAATGGTTCTTCTGGAGTTCGTAGGAAGAGGTCTGTCTGGGATCTCCTGTGGAAACGCGCGCGTAGACTGCCACGTTTAGCGTGTTGCTGACGGCAAAGATGTCTTCCTGGGGCTTGGCGGGGATCACGTCAAGAAGGGCTGGGTCGACGCCAAGGTAGCGCTGGCGGATTTTTGATTTTATGTCTTGGGAGTTTTGCTCTGTTTCCAACATGACGATCGCCTCCTTTTCCTGTAGTTTTTCTCCTCCTCCGAGATGGCGGCTAGCATGTTGAGCAGGATTTTTGTTTTCGGATCGAAGGTGTTAACCTGCTCCTTTTCGAAAAACACGCCAACGGGATGGGGAAGTGCAAGAAGTTCATTTACCAGACTAACGCAGGCCGAGGGGTCTCGCATGAAGCGAAACATGGTCTCGGTTACGATGAGGTCGATGGAACCGGTTTTGCATTCTTTCAGCAGTTCTTGGAAGTCAGTTCCGAGGTCTTTCGCTGACCTGGTGACGGAATTGTCTATGTAAAGCTTCGCGGATCGTCCGTCCGGAAGGCGGGACAGTAAGGTTGCGAGGTGCATTTCCATTGATGCATGCTCTTGGGCCGTAGGAAGGTCAGATGACATGAGCCATATGTAATACGCCATGTTCCTGGCGTTGCCGATGGCGATGGTTTCGTCAAAGGATCTGGAGAAGATTTCTGACACTATTTCGTGGCGGGCATGTGCATCATGCCGTATGTCTTTGAGGTTAGTTTTGTCTTTGGATGAATTCTGGTTGACTTCTGGCATGGCAGATTCCTCCTTTGACTTAAGGGTACTGGATGACCTGATTAACGGTGTTTAAAATAAATTATAGGGATTACGTGGAAAAATAAAATAAGCCACGGGTTAAGTGGTTAACCGCGTGGTTTAAGTTTGGGTAAATTTTTTTTCAAGATTCCAGTTGTTTCGATGCAGGATTTCACGATTTGCCTTTATGACCTCGAAGAGAAAACGCCGTTCTTCCGTGGAACAGTCACGGAGCAGAAGGCCAATGTCGGTCTGATAATCCATCCGGTTGCTGGTCTGCACCCCGGCCAGCAGGTCATCCAGCGTGACCTCCAGTGCGTTGCACATGCGAATGAGGGTTTCAAGACTAATTTTTTTCTTGCCGTTCTCAAGGTAGCTGATGTAAGGCACGGAGAGGTCGGTCATTTCCGCAAGCTGCGCCTGTGTTATCCCCCTGCGCTTTCGGATTTCCTTAATTCGCAGCCCTATTAAGTTGTTGTCTATGGAACCGTAGGTGCGCATGTATGGAACCTCCGTTGAGAATAAAGGTGTTTCGTATATTTCATTAAGCGTTTCATTAAACTAAAAACACCAATATGGAAATTATACTACTCAATACGGTGATTTTCAAGAAGCAATTTACGTATTATAATTTAGGTGAGGAATGATGCCATTTTGGTGATGGCGAAGTTGCGGTGGGCATGTTTTGAATAATCGGAATCACGTGTGGTTAGGTCGTGCATGGGAGGATTAGGGCGTGAGGATTAAGGAGTTAAGGTTACAGAAAAAGGAAACCCAGAAAAAGGTTGCAGAGAGCCTCGGATGCGCTCCAGCCGTGTATCAGCGCTATGAGACGGGAGAGCGGCAGCCGTCCATTGACATGCTGATCAAGATGTCGGAGTATTTCGGCACGTCCATAGATTACATCGTGGGGAACCCGCAGAGGCTTTCGGATTCGCTTTCGCTCTATGAGACGAAGCTGGTTGAGGCTGCAAGGAAGGCGGACGGAAGGGCGCAGAAGGACGCGCTGATGATATTGGAGAATAATACGCTCGATAAGGATAAATAATAGATTTTCTAAGTACTTATTTTTGTTGCTTATATTAGGACAAACCTGTAACCTATATTAACATAACACTTCTATATCTAAAATTATCCATGGTATATCGGTTGTTACCTATGAAAGTGTCGAATAATATTCATATTAAGATTAAGATTATTTACAAAGGATGAAAACTATGGGACATGTCAGATTAGGTTTTTTGCCACATACTAAGCAATGGAATGCTATTGTTGAACAGTTAAGTATATACGACAATGATGCAGAGACGGTAGCATTAATCGCAGACCGCACGCTATATGCAGTACGCAAGCAGTTTGATGGTCTTCAATATGATGAATCGGTCATAAAGGCTATAGAGTATTTGGCAAATATTGTTGTTTCAAGCCGTCAAGACGATCAGGTTTCATTTTTATGTGAGAATGGTTTTGCAGTTGACGATAACCTTTCGCTTTTTGAATTAACCGCGTCTGCATGTAGAGTTATCAAGACTAATGATGGTTCTTTGGAAATAAATAAGTTAGCTAGGGATGCTGCTGTTCAGGCAGTTATGGAGTATTACGAGAAACATAGCGATAACCAATTAAGTCTATTTCAAAATAACGATAATCCTTTTAGAAATCAAGGTTCGGGAAGAGAGTTCTGTGATTTGGCAAGGTATTTCTTTGCCTTTTTTACAGAAAAACAAATAAGGTATTATATAGATCGTGAGGCTGCTCGGGCGATAGGAGATTATGGAAAATATGTACATTTCTCTGATGCTTTAACTGAGCATTCTGCGGAAATAGCAGAGCATGCATTCGAGATATCAAAAATCATGCAATCATTTGCGGCTGGTTGGTTTAATAAGCATGCTCTGGATAACACACCTTCGGATTCGAGTGTCAAAGATTTCTTAAAAATGTCATTTGGCAAAGTTCGTGAAGAACTAAGATTGGAGGCGAGCAACTATGAGTAAATCGCCTCTAAAACCAATCCAAGTATATTGCGGAGAGCTTTGTAAATCCTCTGATTGTAATCCTAATGAGATTAATTTGATCAATTATGGCGTTAATGATCTGGAACCCAATGTCACAATTGGTTATGAAGGGTTTGTCTGTGATCCCAATACTTTATCTGATCGTATCCTTGATTTATTACAAATCGCAGCAATGGTTTTTTGTGCTGATCGCATGGCGCGTAGAGGAGAAAGAGAAAGTATTGAAAACGAAAGTTGGGCTCGATCTTTTGAATTTCACATATCTGTATTGGATTTTGACTTTTGGCAAAATGATAAAATTAAGAATGTGTTGGCAGATGCCCTGTGCTTTATGACTGGTGATAGATCATATGTTTTTGATTTTCATAAGGCGGAAGCAGGACATTTTGAAGAAAAGAAATATCATCAGTTATCCTTGTTTCCTAAAGAATCAGATCGCATATTAGATGTCAATGCATATGATGTAATGTTGTTTTCTGGTGGATTGGACTCCTTGGCAGGACTGTTAGAGGAATTATCGGACAAATCCAGGAAAGTGATAACAGTAAGTCATAAATCGAATTATGTTGTTGTTCATTTGCAGAAAGAACTGATAGGAAGATTAAATCAGGATTATGGCAATCGCATCCTTCCATATGGTTTTTCATGCCATAATAGGGGAATTGCCAGCGTGGAAGAAACTCAGAGAACTAGAATGTTTTTATTCTCTGCAATTGCTTTTGCTATATGTGAATGTTATGGAAAGCATAGATTTTTTGTATATGAAAATGGTGTTACTAGTTTGAATTATTCCGTCCAAACGGATGTGATTAATGCAAGGGCTAGCAGGACTACGCACCCTAAGACGCTTGGACTATTAAGAAGGTTTTATAGAATTTTTGATTCGTCTTTTGAGATAGTTGCTCCTTATTATAAAAAAACTAAAGAAGATATTGTCAAGGTTTTTCAAAAGTTTGATAGGACGGATCTTATTGCTAGCGCAGTTTCATGTAGCTCTACACGAACTAAGAATAGTATATGTCCCCACTGCGGAGTGTGCTCGCAATGTATCGACAGAAGGTTTGCCGTGTTTGCCGCTGGTTTGGAAGAATATGATGGCGAGTATGCAACGGATTTTATTCGTGAGCAAAATGATGATGAGACACAGCAACGATTGTATCGCCAGATGCATTTTGCAAGTGCGAAGGACTATTGGAATACTTTTGAATTATTGAAGAATTATGGCACCGAGACACAGGATGCAGTTGAGTTTTGGCCGTGTGATAATCCAGAAGATAGTTTGCATGAAATACATGATTTATTGATGAGATATAGTGACTCCGCACTGCGAGCTGCTCAGCAAATGCAACTTAAGTATGATGATCTAAGAATGCCGATTTCCGAAAAATCTTTTTTGAAGATTATTTCTAACAGGGAATACCTTTTGACGCCATTTGAAAGGCGAGTAGAAGAAATTGATAATAAACTTAAACGCTCTTTGCATCTATTATTCCATACGGAAAAACCAAAGGATGAAAATGATTTTAATGATAAAGTTATGGGACTTCTGTCGGCTGAAAATGAGCGTTGGTTTAGGGAATATCCAACTATAAAGTTTGGTATTACACATTACAGAGCTGATGGGTTTTTCAATGGACTAATAATAGAGTCTAAGTATGTCAGGAAAAACACTTCCCCGAGTGTAGCGTCTCAAGGTATTGCAGCTGATATAACGCAAATACCTACAGAACAGAATGTCTTTTTTGTAGTCTATGATCCTGACAGACGAATTTCGGATGATGAAGCTTTTTGTAATTCATTTAAAAACAAAAAAACCAACTGTGTAGTCAAGGTGTATAGGTAGAAAACAACGCAATTTGAAAAGGAATTATGTGATGACTAAAGGAGAATTGTTGGAAATTGCAAACCGATTTCGCATGGCTATACTAAGGGCTAAGAATTCTGGGGAGTTTAAGCCTGAACCCTATAAGCGAGAACCGATGAATGATTTCCCTAATGATTGTTGCGATGATGCCACTGATCTTTTTATCCACTATATTTACCATAATTATGGAATTGACAGTATTAAAATCACTGGCAACTATTATTCGAATCATTTTAAGTGTTCTTGTTACCATACCTGGCAAGAGACCGAAGGCTTTGTTGTTGATCTTACCGGCGATCAGTTTGATAATGATACTGACATTAGTGTTAAGTCAGTACCAGTTTATGTTGGCAAAAAAGGAAGATTTCACAATCAGTTTTCTGATTGCCAGTCGGAACGCAGTTGCGGAATAGAATGTCTTGGAGAAGGTAGCTGGGAACGCATGTATCGACTGTATGATGCAATTATGAAATACATAAATTAGAGAATATGGGAGTTTCACAAATGAAGAATCTGATCAGCCAAGCAGTTTATGAAAAAAGAATTGTTGCTTTTTTAGACATTCTTGGATTTAGCACCGCAATCGAGGATTCAAAGACGGATACTGCCCTAAGGCGTAGAATAAAAAAGGCAATGGAAATTATAAGGGAGTCTGCCAAAAACGAAGTTGATTATTCCGTCAGAAAAGTATCTACCTTTTCTGATTCGGCAGTAATCTCATATGAATTAAAACAATCTGCGCTGTTTTATCTCCTTATGGACATAATTCATCTTCAGTTAGGACTTGGTGGACTTGGCTTTATGATTCGTGGCGGCATTGCAATCGGTGATTGCTATCATGATGGCAATATTGTTTTTGGACCAGCCATGAATGAGGCCTATAGGTTGGAACATGATGTCGCTCAGTGGCCAAGGGTCATTATTATGGCTGAGACCTTAAAACTGGGATTAAGAGAAACGATTGATAGAAATCCTTATGGAATAGAAAGCGATTTAGAAGAAATAAAAGGGTGTCTAAAAGATGATAGTTATAATGATGAAATTGACAATCAGGATCTTTTCTTTGTTGATTTTCTAAGCCAACCACAAGAACTCGCATATTTTGGCGATGAATACTATAATTGGCTTAAGGATTTCCGCGTTACTCTAGTTGAAGGGCTTAACAGATATAGTCCCCAAAATGAAGAACTGGAAATTGCCAAGGCAGACGCGGAAAAATCTTTAAAAAGTATAGATGGCTGCTGAAGTATTGGAATAGTGTGGTTGAGGATGACAAGGATGTGTTGCCGGTGCCAGCAATAGATCCGGAAGACCAGAAAAAATTCAGAGAGAATTATAAAAAGCTTAAGATCAGAAAACAATTCCCATATTATTAGAATAATTGAGTTTTGATAGACAAAGACAGACAGGGTGTGGTTGATATGACCACACCCTGCTTTAGTATATTGCTGGTATGTCAGTTATTATTCTTTTTACGTTCATCTAGAAGTAGAGTAATCATTTCATCCTGAATGTGTTTTGGAGATCTAAGGACTACTTTAGGGTTATATACTGAGATCACTCGCCCGTTTTCGTCAAAACAAAAATCGTCGCCGTAAGAACGATTGCAGTATTGACATTGTGGTATTGTATTGGAAATGTCAAGTGGCTTACTGGGATCCATGTGGCCTTTTTGCAATCGTATTTCCGCATCTCCCTGACGCAAATCGACGGTGCCTTCTTTACGTCCACACGTGGCACAGCGATTGTCATAAACAATCTTAAGTTCGGAAAAGTCTTTAGCCGCCAATCGGCCCTTTCTCTTTAGCTCATCAAAGAGAAGAGAAGGGTTAGGCGTTTCTATGGAAACTAAGTAATGAAAAGCACTGGGAACTTTTTCATCTTCGTCGGGTATGCTTGCGTTTTTATTCAAAATGTTCCAGTGATATTGCGTACCCAAGTGTCTGACTTGTTGATCCAAAGCTGCGTTTGGAATATATTTTCGGACAAACTTTGATATTAAGTCCTTGTGTACCAATTTACGGCGGTATTTCAGAAGAAACACTAGTTGTAATTCGCGAGCGTTTAGGCTTTTCACAATTTGTTTGTCTGAAAGATAATCTAAGTCAACGGAATCTATGGAATTGCGATTTTCGTTCCATGGTGGTTTTACGCCGTAGCGCCGCAACTTTGTCTCATATGCAATACGGATTTTTTTGTACAGAGTGGCTATTTCGCTTATGGATAAATCAAGATACTTGTTGTCTGCATCCGTTCCAGTATAATTTATTCTTTCAACTGCCATAAACTTACCCTCCGTGAACGATTGCCTAATGTTGTTTATAAATCAGTGAGGCATAAATGAAAAAATGTGAGATATAATGTCTACCGTCCATCCGTTACCAATGATGTTGCCTTTCTTTGAAGAGGAAGACGCTGCCTTGTCTACATACCCGTCAGGGAGCGTTTGCAGGCGTTCCATCTCCTTAATGGAAAGACGTCTTAGGTTGTATTGTCCGTCGGTTAGCTTTGTTGGATATTTGTTATCAAGCATACCGCTTTTGACAGTATGTTTTCCATTTGCAACTGGAGCAAAAAGCGTTACCGCGCATGAACTGGTAACCATGCTCCCGCGGGACAGTGCTGGAGCCTTATCGTTGATTTCCGTAATGTTGTACGCATTAAAGCTTTTTGGAATGTAACCATATCGCTGCACTAACTTTGGAAGACTCAGCTGGATCGTTTGACAATGGCTTACATCCGTAGCATCTGCATCATCGTCTAGAATGTTATGAAGGGATATGCATTTATCTTCCGGTGCTGATATGCCCTGTATGTTAGTCCAATACAGTCTAGGTCGATTCTGCGCAGACACTAGGGAACTGTTAATCTTGATGGGCAGCATTTTCAAGGAATCATTTAGTATTTTTTCCCATTTGCTGGCCATTTTCACATTTTCCAATAAAAAGAATTTGGGTCTTACTTCGTCTAATATTCTTATGTATTCCCAGAATAAGTAAGACTGACCTTCAAAGCGGGCACCTTGTGCCTTCATGCTGAGATACTGGTCAAGAGTAAGTATTTCTGTTCCTTCCGACACCATACCGTTTGCATAGCCGATGGAACTAAAGTTGGTGCACGGGCTGCCGCCAATTAAAAGATCAATAGCCCCCACTTGAATGTCACCATTCTCAGTATGCAATATGCCGTTTTGGGAATCGTATGAAACGAAGCGGACGTCTCCAAGCTGGATTATGTCTGGATAGTTCATTTGTGCCACGGAAATGGCATCTTCATCTATTTCGCTGGCATAATATGCTTCCACCTGAATGCCTGCTCTCTCCAGAGCAAGACGGCCACAGGATATTCCATCAAAAAGACTAAGTATTTTCATTTGTTCTCACCCATATTTTCTTAATTATATTATTTTATCACATTTAGTGATTTCTGAAAAGAAGAAAACCATAAACATCAAGCAAGCTAACATTTTTGATGATGGAAGTTATGTCGTAATTATGTCAGGCCGCATGGCCCTGTCATCAATGTAATAGTCGCAGGAGATCTTCCTGGAGTTGTTGCCGTAGAGTTCAATCACTTCGGGAAGGTTGTCGTTGACTGCATCAAATTCCAAATCATGATCCCTGCACCAGGAAACGGCCTTGTCCAGGGCTTCTCCAGCGCGGCAGGTCCACAGGATGACCTTGTTTCCCTGCCGCTTCCAGGCTTTCAGGTATTCTATGAGTGGTTTGTTTGGTTCGCCCAGCTCAGGCCATTTGCTGAAACATAATGTACCGTCGAAGTCTACCGCGATGATCTGACCGTTACTCATAAAAACCTCCTTATGTTTCCAACTTGAATTCCGTTACTGAATGCCGGGGAGGGCATCAACCTGAAACAGTTCGTCCGTGCTAATGTTTAGGTATTTTGCGATCCGAAGCGCCGTTTCAAGGCACGGCTGTCTTTCGCCGGTTTCATACCTGCTGATGGTCTGCTTGCTGCAACCGGATCCGATCGCAAGTTCGCTTTGCAGAATGTTCTTGTTGGTTCTTACTTCCTTGATGTTGTTCTTTACCATGGCTACACCTCCTGACTTATGGTTTTTTACGAAACTTTGATTTGCATTTTCGGGATTTCGGGATTTCACTTCCTTACACTTCCCATTGTACTCCTTTTGCATACGATAAAACGGACGCAAAGTTTCGCGACCAAAAGCGTGCGATAAATTGGAGGCTATCCGACGACGCGGCCAAAGGTTTTGAACGTGTCTTCATCCTTTATGCGGATGGGAGCGTACTTGGGATTTAGCGAAATCAGGCAGACGCCGCCTTCGTCTGTGCCCAGCTTTTTGCAGTAGGCACTTCCGTTAAGAAAGAAGATCCCGATTTCGCCGTTTTGGAGGGTGTCCTGCTGATGCACCCAGACGGTCTGATGGTTGATGAAACGGGGCTCCATGCTGTCGCCTGAAAGCCTTACGCCAAAGTCTGCTTCCTGGGGAACTTCGTCGCCGGCTTCGTACCACTCGTAATCATCCCCGTCGATGAAGTTGCCGGTACCTGCGGACGCCATGGTCTGAAAGAGCTTGATCCTTCGCGTGGCGAACGGAATGACTTCGGTTGTTGTTTGTTCATCATACAGGTGCGACGCAAGCAGCAGGTCGCGGTATTCGAGCATTTTCTCCATTCCTTTATCGTTTAGACCGTGAAATGGACTTAAGGGATTGGAACCAAAGTATGCCTTCATTATGTCAGGAATTTCAAAGATTTGACACAGCGCCATAAAGGTTTCAAGCGGAGGGGTGGCCACGCCGTTCTCCCAATTTGAAACCGAACCTTTCTGAATGATGATGCCTTTCTTGGCAAGCTCCTGAACGAGCTCAAGCTGGGAAAGGCATTTTTCGTCCCTGTAAGCGGAAATCAGCTTCCCGGCTTTTGTTGGTCCTTTTTTTGTTTCGGTCTGTTTTTTCTTCATGTTGTTTTCCCTCACGTCTTTCAAACAGGTTTTGGTATGCTTTCCATGGATACAGAGTATCACGTGACAAAGAAAAAATCAATGAAAAATCAAGAATATTGTACCGAGTAAGCCAAAGTGACTATTGCCAAACCAAATAAATTGGACTTATACTCAGCGTGTAAGGACGAACGAAGGAACGAAAAAACGAATTGCCAAAAGAAGGCGGGGAGGTGAGTTAAGTGCCTGGAAGAACGATACTGCATTCGGATTGTAACTCGTTCTACGCTTCGGTGGAGCTTCTTCACCATCCGGAGCTTCGCGGAAAGCCCGTTGCGGTAGGCGGGGATCCCGAAGCCAGGCACGGCATCATCCTCACCGCTTCCTACGAGGCCAAGCGAAAGGGCGTTAAGACCGGCATGGCACTGTGGCAGGCGAGACAAGCCTGCCCCGACGTCATCTTCCTGCCGCCCAGGATGGACTTGTACCTTCGTTTTTCAAGGATGGCGGGAGAGATTTATTCCGAGTACACGGACCTCGTGGAGCCGTTCGGTATTGACGAGAGCTGGCTTGACGTCACCGCAAGTGCGTCCGTTAAGGGCGACGGCATGATGATTGCGAAGGAGATCAGCGACCGGATCAAGAGGGAGCTTGGAATCACCGTGAGCATCGGCGTTTCCTTTAACAAGATTCTTGCAAAGCTTGGATCCGACTACAAGAAGCCTGACGCAATCACGGGAATGCGCGAATGGGAGTTTAAGGAGAAGGCATGGCCGCTTCCGGCATCCGACCTTCTGTACGTAGGCAGGAGTACGACGGCAAAGCTGTTTAAGCTCGGAATCCTGACGATCGGTGACCTCGCAAACGCGCCGGAGGATCTGCTTCGGTCCCATCTCGGAAAGATGGGGACCATCCTCTGGACGTTTGCAAACGGGTGGGATGATTCGCCGGTGAAGGCGGAAAACGTGCACGCGCCGATCAAGTCCATCGGAAACTCGACCACGACTCCCCGCGACCTGGAAAGCAATCTTGACGTCAAGATCATCCTGTACCTTTTGGCGGAGAGCGTCGGAAGGAGGCTGCGCGAGAACGGGTTTAGGTGCCGGGTGGTCGAGATCAGCGTCAGGGACAACGACCTGTTTTGTTTTACGAGGCAGCATAAGATTGATCACGCGACAAACGTGACGGGGGAGATTGCGGAGGAAGCCTACGGGATATTCCTGGAAAGCTATGACTGGCTAAAGCCGATCAGGAGCGTCGGAGTACGGGGGGCGGATCTTGTTAACGACAATTACTGGGAACAGCTGGATCTTTTCTCAAGCGTGGAACGCAGGGAAAAGCAGATGAAGATGGATGCGGCGGTGGACGAGGTGAGGAGAAGATTTGGGTTCTTTGCGGTGCAAAGGGGTCTCATGCACTGCGACAAGCGTTTGTCCCGCCTGGACGCAGGGGAGGAACACACGGTGCATCCCCACGGTTATTTTGGATAATGAGGAGGATTGTTTGAATGGAAAAGAATGGCAGGAAGAAAAAGAATGACATACTGGGTCTCACGGCCATTTGCTTTAGCGACTGGGAGAGACTTACTGAAAAGGAACGGGTAATGATGGAATTCATGGCGGCGTATACGAGGGAACACGGTTACGTGCCTGCCTTTCGGGACCTGTGTGAGCTGACGGGATGCGCTTCGCCGCTAACGACTCTGGTACGCGTGTGGGCTCTGGAGATGAAGGGATTTATCTCCAGAAGGCACGCGTTACTCAGGGCGATCGCACTGCTTGAGGGGAGGTTGGCAAAATGGAAGCTGCAAAGGTTTACGTGGATGTAAGGGCCGTGTTTTCCAGGGACGGAAGGCTGACGCCGACGGGCATCATCTGGACGGACGGCACGGAATATGAGATACAGCGCGTGAAGGACGTGCGCAGGGCCGCAAGCCTTAAGGCGGGCGGCGCGGGGATGAGGTATACCTGCGTGATCGCGGGGAAGGAAAGTCATCTCTATTATGAGGACAACAACATGTGGTTCGTGGAACGCAGGCAGAACGCCTGAGTGACGATTGATCAGCAAAGGAGAGGGGGGCAAACCCGCGCGGACCTTCGGCGTTACGGAATCGGGCTGCCCAAAGCGTAACCGTCCTTGCCTGCCTATTTTCCCGGGCAGGCAGGGTTAACAACCAACTTATCAAATTTTATTTAATTGAGGATGAAGCCAATTGAACGAGGACGTAGTTGAAACCTTAGGGGAACAAGGGGAAATTAGAAAGGAAGTTTTTGCTATATGCTGTCCCTTCTGCGGTAAGTATCATTACAAGATGCTGGAGGGACACGGCATGTTTACCTGTGAAAAGTGCAGGAGGAACGTTGAGGTCATCGTGAGGGACGGCAAGATGACGCTGTTCGCGGAAAAAAGTCTAGAAATGGCGAGGCGTGCATCTGGAAATGCGGGGAAGGCGCGGGGACGGTCCCTCGGACATTACTCAGGCTGCATGGGGTAAGAACCTAGCCGCAGTTCCATGGGGAGCATTACAACTGAATAAGGTGAGGCTGACGGACAAGCAGGCAGATCTGGCAGAAGCCCGCGCAAATGGCGCGGAAACCGGGGACCACCAAGGCCGCCCCGCAGCCAAGAGTTCGTAAATGAACTGAGAACGTTACTGGGCGTTGGGAGTCTGCGAAACGATTGGGATCAATTAGGAAGAGGCACGTTTATGTCTTTCGGTTGGTCTGCGTTTCGCAGGCTTTTTTTGTGGCATTTTGGTTTCGGTCGTTTCGGCTTCGGGAAGGAGAAAAATGAAAGCAAAATCAAATAAGAATGGGCCTGCGGAAAACCTGGGTGCCAGAATCAGAAGGCTTAGGACGGAAAGGGGGTACACGCAGGATCAGCTGGCGGAAATCCTTGGCATTGCAAAATCCATGGTTTCCTATTACGAAAATGACAAGGTGGATCTCAAGAGAAGCATGTTGGAAGACGTTGCCAGGGCGCTTGGCACGTCGGTGACATTTCTTCTGGAAGAGGATGGTGAGAAGGCTGAGGAGACGGAACTTTTGGACGCGTTCAGGAGACTAAGTTCCGCTAAGTTTCGCAGGGCGGCCATCAGGGGAATGATGTCCCTCGTGGAATTGGAGGAGTAACGGGATGGTTCGACGCCGTCGAACAACGGGTCGATATTTGGGGAACGACAAACTGGTGACGTGCCTTTACAATGGCAGTATAGGAATAAGATGAATGATTCTGACAAGGAGTGGTATGGAATGAAAAAGGCTGCGTGGGCGCTGGATGAATATGATAAGTGGAACATGACCGAGAAGGTAAGCTTTCTTTGTGAGCATTATTATAAAATGGAACGGCTGATAAGCGATTACAGGGATGAATTAATTGCAGAGGTTTTGGAACAGAAGGAATTCAGCCGTCGGGGATCTGACGAGGGAATCGGCGTGAGAATCATGGTATCCTTCGGCAGAAAGACTGACACTACTTCGGGAATGGCAATGAAAAGGGTGGAGGTTTCGGAAGCGATTGACAAAGGACTGCTTGACGAATCGTTCTTTGAAGGCGTAGATAATCCTGAAGAAGTAATTCGCAAGGTCGTCGTTTATCACGTCGTGAATGAGGGGTTTAAGACGTTTTCCAGGAGACTGGAGGAACTGAAGCCGAGCGACAGGGAGATCATCATTCCGTACCTGCGGCGTGAAAAGCGTCTGTGTGACTTGGCGAATGATCTGAACATTGAGTATCATTCGGCCGTCAGGAAAATCATCCGAATGAAAAAAAGGCTGGAGCAGGAGATGGGCGACTGCGTCGTCAGCGTCGAAGGAGGGATTTAAATGGAATATCCAAAGCCGATCATGAAAAAGTCAGAACTTCAGAAAATGGGATTTCCGGAGCAGTGGCTCCTTACCGTGTATTACACCACGAGGGGAATCGCGTGGAAGACCGGGAGTGCCCCGAACTGCCCGATCGTGTTTGACACGGCGGAGCTGGAAAGGTACAGGAAGAGAACGAGCGTGGGAAGATAAAAAATGAATAATATGGATGTTGTTACTGCAAACGGAGAAGAACGGATTGATGACGTCAGGCTCTGCGTTCGTGATTTGCAGAATTGTGCCGACTTGAAATGAGCAGGGGGTAGTTATTGGGTGATTTTAAGTGCCGTAAATTACGTTTTTTGGCATTATGCGATTTATGCTTGTTTGTCGTTTGAGAATGTGTTATGATTATAATGGATGGTTGGATGCCATCGCTCCGTTATGGAGGAAAAATGATAGCAAAATGATAGCAAAAATGGCCGTGAAGCCTTATGATATAAGGCACTTTAACTTGACTTTTAATCAAGTTGTCGGGGGTTCGAATCCCCCATGCCTCACGAGAAGATGAAAGCGTTGAAATCCAAGGATTTCGGCGCTTTTTTGAGTTTACTTGACTTGAGACAAAAGAGTTATATTCAAGTTGTCAAATGTCTGCACTTATGATAATATGTGCGTTGGGTATTAGCAAGTTTATGGAGAATAAGAATGTCAGATACAAAAGAAGTAGTGCAACAAGAGAATAAAATGGGCGTACAGCCCGTACAGAAATTGTTATTGACGATGTCGATTCCCATGATGTTGTCCATGCTGGTGCAGGCCTTGTACAACATTGTGGACAGCGTGTTTGTTTCGAGAATCAGCGACGTCAACGATTATGCTTTGCGTGCCGTATCACTGGCCTTCCCGATCCAGAGCCTGATGATTTCCTTTGCAGGCGGTACTGCGGTCGGCATGAATGCCTATATTTCAAAATCGTTAGGCGAAAAGGAGTTTCAAAAGGCAAATGATACGGCGGCAAATGGCGTGTTTCTGGAAGTAATGAGCTATGTAGCCTTTTTCTTTGTCGGTCTTTTTTTCAGCCGCCCGTTTTTCCAAAGTCAGTCCCCGATTCCTGAGGTACAAGAATATGGCGTAACCTATCTTTCCATCTGCTGTATGGCAGGAATTGGCATTTTCATGCAGTTTACCTTTGAACGTATGCTGCAGAGCACGGGAAAGACGCATTATACCATGTTCACGCAGCTTGGCGGTGCCATTACCAACCTGATTTTTGATCCGCTCCTCATTTTTGGACTGGGCCCCTTCCCAAAGCTGGGCGTGGCAGGTGCGGCCATTGCAACGGTCATGGGTCAGTGGGTGGCCGGCGGGCTCGCGATCTTTTTCCATGTGAAATTCAATCGTGAGGTCATCATTTCCTTCAAGGGGTTTCGCCTACAGTCGGCTTTGATCAAAAAGATTTATGCCGTTGGCGCACCCTCCATTGTCATGATGTCCATTGGTTCCGTCATGACCTATGGATTGAACCTGATACTTGAAGCCTTTGGGGCGGCACAGACCGTGTTTGGCGTATATTTTAAGCTGCAGAGTTTCATTTTCATGCCAGTATTTGGACTGAATAATGGAATGGTGCCCATTATTGCATACAACTATGGCGCTAAAAAGCGTGAGAGAGTGGTAAAGACCTTAAAGACGGCCATCGCGTATGCCATGGTGATCATGATCTTGGGCGTTTTTGCCATGGAGATTTTCCCTGAGCAGCTCATGGGATTCTTTAATCCGACACCGGAGCTGCTGGCACAGGGAGTTCCCGCCCTCCGGATCATATGCCTGAGCTTTTTACTAGCCGGGCCCTGCATCATTACGGGCTCCATGTTCCAGGCGCTTGGCAAGGGAACGTACAGTATGATCGTCTCCATTGCAAGACAGCTCGTTGTCCTGCTTCCGGCGGCGTATCTGCTTTCCTTAAGCGGCAACGTGAATCTCATCTGGTGGGCCTTCCCCATTGCCGAGTTCATGAGCGTGGCCGTGACGACATTCTTCTTTATCAGGATCAATAAAAAGATTATCTCTCGCATCGGAGAGGAAAGCTGAGTAAAAGGATAAAATGCACTAAAAAACTCCTTGGGTTACAAGGAGTTTTTTTAGTGCGGGTAACAGGACTTGAACCTGCACGGGGTTACCACCAGAACCTAAATCTGGCGCGTCTGCCAATTCCGCCATACCCGCTGATTGTCGTTTGGCACTAGCCAGACGACTTTTTTATTATATCCATACCATGCCACAAAGTCAAGCCCTAAACGACGTAAGCCATGCAAACCTAAACAACATAAGCCATACAAACCTAAACAACATAAGCCATACAAACCTAAACGACGTAAGCCATGCAAACCTAAACGATACAAGCCGGCGCATAAATATCCGTGATGCATGGTCAGATCGGGGATTTGCGGTACTTACTGGGGGAAATCCCTGTTACCTTTTGAAAGGTTTTGAAAAAGTAGGCATAGCTGG
>JAEEGL012929355.1_pt1 | contig 42885 bp, 45 predicted proteins | sample 9134231 | NCBI WGS metagenome assembly JAEEGL01 (sample SAMN16246548, study PRJNA631951) | gut metagenome | biome: gut microbiome; feature: rumen; material: fiber-attached | host: Bos | place: Iran: Karaj | collected 2018-10 | reverse complement strand
TCCGTTTGTTGATGATATTCCCAAGCTTCGTTACAGCATCGGAAATATCATGCGATGGTTGTTGAACGGAGGTTGGGATTACGGTTCGTTCAACAACGATATATGATTGGTTGTTCATACTATCATCTCCTTTCTTTATATAAGAATCGATGTGATTCTGTGGACGACCACTTGAATAAAAATATGAGGGTGGCAACGCCACCCTCATATCATCACTTTACTCATCTTATTCTTTGAATTCTGCAGTTAGCATTCCACCACTCATATTGACCAAACGCTGAACAGTTGATACAGAAACAACCATTCCAGCTCTTTCAATATCAGAGCTCTTGTAATATTTGGATACGAGTTGTGAAATGTTATTGACAATGGTCGATTTCAATGTTGTAACCATTTTACGTCTGACTTCTGTCGGAGTGATTTTGTAATATTGGAGAACATCTCCAAACATCTGGAGAAAGTTTGCTTCCGTCTCATATGTCCATTCCAACAATGGACGGAATTCAATGTCGGTCATTGTGATGGTACAGTGCATCGATGGATGCACCCGACGCAATGATTGCAATATCTCTGTGAGTTTTGTTTGAGATATTGAATTGGTTTCTGAATTCAACAGCTTGCACAACCGTTCATTCAGTGCTTCGGGTTTGATGATATTCTCGTTAACTGCTTTGCACAATGCAGTCATCAGAATATCATTGTTGATTTTGTGCGAAGTATCCACGATCGGTTTCACTTCAACAACACTATGAAGTTTCGCCATGGCCTCTTGGTTAATCATGTTTTTCGCTTCTTCCACAGTCATGATATAATTCCTCCTTATATTTGATATCGGACATTCCGTATATCCACAGGAATTATATATGTATAAAAATAAATAAAATCAGTGGGGCCGAAGCCCCACTGAATTCATTCTGATTATTTCTTCTTAAGCTTGGAGAGTTCTTGTTTGCTAAGACCGCAATCAATGAATGCTTTTGCTTTCTTGGTAAAGTTCTCTTCCGCTTCCGTATCATTTGGACCATGAGCAATCCAAACATCTGCAGCAACTTTCAGTTCACGCATAGCACCCAACATGGTATCCGGCATATTTGACCAGTTGTAACCGTTGTCAAGCATTGTGCATTTCTTACTCAATTTCTTGAGATACTTCAACACTTCTTTGGGTGAACGTGCTTTACCAGCTGATGCGATTTTGTCAAGAAGTTTGCACACAGTTCCATATGGATTTCTGCGTTCATGTGCTTCTTTGATGGCAATCGGAATTGCTGCGGCTAATGTTGCAACTGAAACAAATGCCATTGCAATCAATCCAATTTTTGCAGCTTTATCAGCTTTGTCCCAATCGGCTTGCATAGCTTCATGTTGTTTCTTACCTTCCGCAAGGGGATCTTCCGGTGTATCACTTTCGGTCCACACGGAACTGACTTCACCGTCATACTTACCATCTTCGAAGACATCAAAGAAACTTTCCTGAATGGTTTTATTACCATCCCATCTTCTGCGAATTGCCATCGACGGATCCATCTTAAACAGATAATCCATTTCACAGATACAGTACTCAATGATTGCGGCATTCATTGCATCTTCACTGGCAATGGTATATCCATATCCAGCGCCTTCTGCAACGATCATACCAGTCATCTTGATGATAGTAGATTCATTGGTCGTATCTTCTGCTTCAAGAGGAAGTTCCTCTTTAGTATTCTTCTTTTCAACAATCTTCTTATCAAGATCATCGAACACAGGAGCATCATTAGATTGTGTGATAACTTTCGAGACATCGTCAACAACTTTCTTCGAGACGATCTCTTTCAGTTGTTGACGAAGCTGATCATAGTTGTCAACATTAAGAAGCTCTTCTTTCAGATTATCCTCATTTGTAACTCCAGAATCATCCTGTTTATCAACGACTTTTGATTGAATTGACATTGTTTTTTCATCGATCTCCTGGATGACATCAGAGAGAATCGGTGAATTCAGCTTGTCTCTGGATTTGCAAAGATAATCATAACATGTGCAACCATAATCATCATGAATATGTCTCATGATAGATTGGTCAATCATGCCATCGAGATCTTTGGTTTCGTCATGCATCATCGCACAGATGATGTCTTTCAGAACATACAATGACAGCTTCTCACGGAATTTACCCGCATCAAATGTCTGAGGTTCTTTCACACCCATGTTCTGATGCATTGTGGAATTCACAGTATTCGGGAATTTATTATTGGCACCATCAATGATAGCATCCAAAATAGATTTCACATCCGGCATTGTATATCAACTCCTTTCATTATAGATAATTACCTGCAGGACCGACATTTTTGAAATTCATATTTTTATCGAATAGAATTGCGAGACCATGCTCATTATCAAAATCAAAAGTACAATCCAGCATGACTGTCCAATCATATCGCCCATCTTTTCTAGGCGCTCTTTCTGTATCATGATTCACATAGATATACGCCGGCGCCAGATGTTTCTCCGGATTCTTTTGGTTGATCGATCTGATCTCTTTATCGGTCATTTCGGATTTGATCAATTCGATGTATTTGAGAATCTGTTTGCGTACATTATCATTGAGATATTTGCCACAATTGTTCGCAAACTTGATTGCAGTAAATGTGTCGCTCAATGAAATACCGCGTTCAATTCTAACGGTACTATCTCGATCAAAGAACTTAATTTTGATAGTATCATGTTTTGAATCACTTTCTTTGATGGTGTATAATAACTTTTCAAACTCATCCCAATTTTTGGCAATCTGTTTTAGCCCATTTTTGACATCATGAATATATGTGAAAATTCTAGTATCGGTTTTGCTTTCATTTCCCATTAGGATTTCATCGCCGCGACCATTGTTTGCGATTGGGATAAATTTGGAACCGGGTTGTCCGTCATAATCGTACTCATCACGATCACGCAATGTTGACTTCAGTATCTCCCACATACAACCTTGGAACAGACCATTGGCACCCTTGATACCAATATTCTCGATACCCAAATTTATCAGCAGTTTATATCCTTCAGGTAACGTGCGACCAATTAATTTTTCTATTGAAGAAAAATCATGAGTATGCGGATAGTATGCTTCCTGAACAGGTTTTGGATTCTTAGGCTCACCTATTTCAGTGAGTTTGTTCTTAAACTCGGTCCATGAATTTGCACAAATATGCGTGAGAATCTTGCTGCCCAGAATATTGTTGGAATCATTAACCCATACAGATAGAACAACTCTTCCACTGTTAAGATCAAACATCACCCAGCCGCCATCATCTGTTGCTGGGTCATTTACTGTTCCTAGTTGCACAAGATTCTTTGGATTCTTATTAAATTTTTCAATCATCTCTTCAAAAGAATCTGCGGCATATTCGGGATTTTCACGAATACTATCTTTGTAGTATTCACCCCAGTCACTCAATGACAACTCAATTTCAACTCCAGCTGGAAGAGATCCCAACTCTGAAGCAGGCATACTATATAGAATCGGTTCTTTCCAATTATTGATATCATTCTTCAAATCATCTGGCATTTTGTTCCATGCATAATTGATGATAGTTTCAACAAATTTCATCTTGCTTTTTAATGCGTCATTGTCATTGACTGGAGTTGGAGCTGGTGTTGCTGTAGGTTTCTTTTTGAAGATATCAAGGAAACCTTCTTGAACAGGTTTTGGATTCTTAGATTCAACAATCTGTGCAACTGCGGTTGCTTCAGAAACAAAAGCTTGAATCAAACGCTTCACTGTGCTTGTTGCAGACTCTTCAATTTCACCACGCATGATGGCCATGAGATCAACCAACACATGATTCAAACGAGCCATGTGTTTCCGTTCATCATCATTGAAGACCTTCTTCATACCTGCAGCTTTATGAACAACGCGATTTAATTTTTTTCCTTCCTTACGGAATTCGGAGCAAATCTCATTGAGATCTTTATCGCTGTCATTCAAAACACCCATTGTTTTTCTGAGGTGAATATCGAGCTCCTTACCGATATTACCTCTTGTCAAAAAAAAGCTTCCTGTGCAACCTCTTCTTCTGACAACTCGGCTCCAGTATCACCACTTGTCATGAAATCTTTTAACTGTTGAATCGTCATGCCTTTCAGCTTCTCAGTACCCTGAGCCAACAGTTCATCGATTGTCATGTTATCGAAATCAAGATTCGATGTATCGGTTGCGGTGTCTTCTGCGCTTGCAGTATCTTCACCAAGATCTGCACTGATTTCATCATCAGTCGGTTGATCTGCTGATGCGTCCGTCATATCGGCATCACCATTGTTTTCATCCATCAGATCATCGATGTTCACATCATTCGAATCCGTTGCATCTTTCTTGGTATCATCTGCAACCTTTTCTGCAATCTGATCAGAAACATCATTGGTTTCGATTGCTTCCGTATTAGCATCTGCACCAGAATCATCCGTCATCGTAACATCTGCACCAGTGGTTGTATCGGCACCAGCATCTTGAGCTTGACCATCTGCAGGTGGAGCTACATCAACAGAAACATCAGGAGCAGAAGCATCGCCTGCAGGAGCTTCATCCGGATTACCAAAGTCAATTGCTTCTTGGAAGAAACGACTCGGAGCCTTTGTTGGAACAGCCATTTCTTGAATACCTTGACGCTTGGTAATAGCATTCAATTTGCCGAGATCGCTATCGGCATTACGAAGTAGCTTTTGATCCGTAACATTACGAGAAGATTTCGACTTAATCGGCATACTCCATTCAATGACAATCTTCTTATCGGAACCTTCAACTTCGAAGATCCATGCCGCAAAGTATTGATCCTTCGGCTCAACTGGGATAACGACATGCAGAGGTGTTATTTTATCCCAAATATCGTAAGGTTTCTCGAAACCGAATTCGTCCTTGCGAGTATTAAAAATGAATTGACGCAGTGCCACACCGATATCTCTATGATTTTGGAGAATCTGAGATGTTTCAAGCTGCTTCTTCAGAATGCGGTGCTTCTTATCAACCTGGAACAGAACAAGCACCTTCACATAGTAGGTGCCTCTTTCCGGGTGCTCCCCAAAATCAATTGTGAGTCTCTCCGGAACACGAGAATCATTGATATCAATCTTATCAAAACCAAATAAACCTTCCTGAACAATGTATGCCTGGTATTCCTGATAAGCTTTCTGAGCGGCTTCAGTGACGCGTTCTTTGTATGCTGCATCAGTTTCTCTCATATGGCGTGACATATGAGAATATGTTTCCATATAAATCTGCTCATATGTCTTCATGCCAGCATACTCCAGTGCAAGCTCAGCTTCCTGCACAGTTGCGTCCATCGGAACATTTGTCACACGACCATCAAGAAGATTTAATTCCACACTATCGATTTCGATATCATCCTCAAGCGGAATATCGATCTTTGTGTATGGACGACTAGATCCCGCAGATGAGCCTTTCATAGAAAGATCATCGAGTTCCTGGAATAGATGTGCATATTCCAGAACTGCTTCATTCATCTGAGTTTCAGAATCTGTTGCCGGATCGGGAGTACCCATCCGAGCTTTCAATTGATTGCTGATGTAATCAAGCATCGTATCTTCTCTCCTTTATAAAAAACTTTAAATTTTTTGAGTATGTATATGATTTTCAAGAATGGAGAAATCATAATCTCAAAGCATAACCCCAAACACTTCCAGAAATATCTCTGAAACCATGTCTGGCGTTAACTCTGAGATACCGACATCTTCCAGTTCTAAATCACCGGTCAACTCAGTACCATTGATTGTTGGCTTGTTGGTGCATTCTTCATAATCCATGCAATCACCTCATTAATGAAAGGAATGACGAATATGAATCCATATCAAGAATATCTTGAACGCGTGTGTACGATGTACACAACTATGCACCCGGACGTTGATCCGGGTCAAGTTCGTCAACATATTCAAGAATTAACTGATCGGAACTTCAGAGACATTCCATGTTATTTACATAATAACATATCAAATGAAAGAATCAATACATCAGTATGCAACACATTTGATTGGATTGAACAAAGAAGTCCGATCATTACTGGTAATGGAACATTCTTCAAACAACATTCAGAATATCTTGCACCTATCGTTGTTATGCTTGAAACATTGAAAAGTGAACGAAAAGGTGTTAAGAAAAAGATGTATCAATATGACAAAAAGTCAATTGAATATCAATTACTGAATACGGAACAAGGTTCCATTAAGGTCATCATGAACGCAGACTATGGCGGGTCTGGAACGACATTGTCTCCATTCTATTCTTGTTATATACCACCTGCAACTACAGGGTCAGCAAGGGTGATGACCACCACATTAATTTGTTGTCTGGAGATGCTTACGAACAATCAAAACAAATGGGCGAAGATTCAAAATATCAATGGTTTGTATGATTTTATATATACTATTTTAAATGATACAGAAGAACGAAAGATCATCAATGTCAAATATACAATTGATGAAGTGAAAGATGCACTGTTGGAACATGTGGTCAATTATTCATTAGAAGATATTCTGTATCTGAAAGCATTCTTGGCAACATTAACAGATGAACAACGTACCAAGTTGAGATTAGCATTCCATGTACGGTATGTGTTAACAGAATTCTTGGCGGCTGATATGAAAGTCGTCAGTGATTATATGAAGACACATCAGATCGATTGGAATAATGTTACAAAAGAAACATTACAAGTTTCCGGATTTGGTCCAACGATTCCTGACGAAATTAAAGAATACATGGATCGAATCAGTCAAACTATTTTGGACAATTGTTGTTATCCATTCATATTGAATGACAATGAGGTTCGTGCAGCAGAAATGGAGCGGCTGATTGTTTGTGTTACAGATACAGATTCATTGATGGTTCACTTTGCAGCATATATCGATGAATTCCAAACAAGAACCAGTAATTTCCGTGATAGCTGCATCATGGCATCCGCAATTGGTATGAGATTATATATTGAAAATATTATTCCGAGAATGGTAAAATACTTGACAATCGGATGCAATATTAAAGATGAATATTATCGAAAGAAATTCGTGTTCAAAAATGAATTTGGTTTCCTTGCAATGGCATTGATTGCAAAGAAGATGTATGCATCTTCCATGTTTGTGCAAGAAGGTTCACCGCGCGAAATTCATGATATCGCAGTATCAGGTTTGTCATTCAAGAAGCGTGATGCTGCAGAGTTCTTGGAAGATGTAATGGTACATCTTTATGACAAATATATTCTGACAGCAGACCATGTTTCTGTTCATGGTATTCTGGATGAGTATTATGCATTACGAGAAAAGCTTCGTGCTGAATTGGATACAAATCCGAAATATTATCAAGTGCAAAGTTTGAAAGATATATCCGCATATGATGCTAGTAAGATTCTTCCAGAACAAATGCGTGGCGCAATTATATGGAATCAAATGATGCCGGAAGAAGAAATGCTTCCGATGGACCGTGTTATTGTGATACGATTGTCATTTGAATTAATGGAGAAATATGCTCCAGAGAATTTGCGTGTTGCAGAATTATTACGACTTTCATTAATAAACAATCAAAAGAAAGACCATGCACCATATATCTGTCTACCCGAACATTATAAAACGATTCCGGATTGGATTCGCATTGTAATTGACAAGGAAGGTTGTATCGATAAATTATTAACTCCATTTAAACAACTATTGAGTCTTTTTGACGTCATGGTTGCGGAAACAAAAGCTGGGGCGGTGTCCAGTCGTATGATCTATTTATAATGAAAGGGTGATTTTATGTTTGATGAAATGTATACGTGGTTGGAAGAGTATTCCGGTACGTCATATGATTTCAAAGAAGCGATTATGGAAATCGATGGGAATCAACCATTCCTATCTCCATTCAATTGGAGAATTTCCATCGGTCTCATTCTAGACCAGTTGGATGATGCGATGGATGTAATCGATGAATATTGGAAAGCATTACCGGATACGCTTCCAAACCGAAAAGACTTCAAACGAATTCTTGCAGAGCATACATTGCGACAAATCGTAAACAATGTAAATGGTGTGTGCAAACAATTAAACATTGATCCACCCGACATTCATACAGTGGATGAACTGCGAGAAGCTGTCATCACATTGTGTGAACTGTTGGACATGTTGATCAATCATCCAATTGATGAGATCTTGAAAAATGATTTGTATACAGAGCATGAAGAAAACAATGATGATTCATTCAGTGAAATATTGGATGTACAAAAACAGGATATGACACAACTTTCATTCAATGTCAATGCAATTCGTCAAGCATATTATGAAGGTCTTGATGAAGAAGACGAAGTTGAATAATTTCGGAAATATATAATTAGTTCCGAAATTTTAACATTTACTTACACTATTATTTATGAGGAGGATACTATTATGCCTTTCACACAGAATTCCAATTTCAACAACAACAATGCTCCGCAGGGCGAGAAGAAGAAGACCAACTTTCCAGTTGGTAGGGTGTATGGTACAGATGCGATTCTGAATCTTAGTATTTGGATTTCAGATTCTGCAGTATACACAATTTTCGCCATCAAACAAGCAATCGGCAAAGATCCCTCTACCGGTGCAAATGCTTTTGAGCAGAAAGCACCAAATGAACTCCCTCGTGTTTTCATGAATCCTGAATATCTCTGTGCATTCAGAGAAGCTGCAAAACTCGGCAACGACATTAATATTTCCCCGAAGCGTGGTACAACCATCCGTGTCACTGGTATCAATACCAATCAGATCAAGATTACAATTGATACCGAAAAACAGGGCAGCCGTACCATCACGTTTGATTCTATCCCGACAGGTAGTTCGAACGTTCAGGCGTCATGGATTAATATGACGAAGCTTCTTGAGGTTGCATATAAGAAAGCTCTGTTTGCGAAACTTGATCCAGAAGCATTTGCTGTCGCATTTGATGCTGAAGGTTCTACGGAGGAGCTGCCTATCTGATGTTAGACTTTTCTGATATCGGAAGTCGAGCATTTGTGATTCAATATGAAGATCTCATATCATTGATTGGATTGAATACAGTTTCGTATATTCTATCACAACAAAAACAGAATACATCAGACGAGATGATTCTCGCATATATCAATCGAGAGAATTATGATTTGTGCCGGTTTGTGAAAGAGCAAACCGGCATAGATTTCTCAATTGAAAATATGATGCAATCCAAGTTAGCATGTGTTCCAAATCTGGCATATGCTTTTAAAATGATGGATACTGCGTATAGAAATGGTATCAAAGAATTCTATGTGCACTCGAATCTGTATTCGCCAATTATCGAGAATTTCATTAAGCAATTAGAAATACCAACGAATTATGTACACGGGGATATCGTCCCCGTGTTACATAATCTACCTAATTGCACATACACGACTTCTGATCCAACCAATATTCAAAAATGTTTAAATGTGAATACCCCGTTCGCATTGACCATTGTCGATGATTTCCAATATGTCGCCCCGATTGTAATCGACGAAAAACTGATTGAAGAACTCCGTGCGAAGAATGTCTACGTACAATTCACCGGTGTCATCTCAGCCGGTGTAATTTGACAATAATTTCGAAGGGAATGATATGCCATGGCGGAAGCCCCCAACAAGACAATGTTGTACCTGTATAACCCCGAAGAAAATTATACGTATAATACGGAACATAACACCGAATATCCGTATAATGGATTTCCCACCGGTCTTCATGGTAGAAAATACAAGAAGACAAGATTCATTAATTGGGAACCGATACCGGAGGACATTATCATCCGTCATGCCGGTTCTCAGATATTTGTGAATTTCACCGCATTATTTCCAAATGATGTCATTGATCCCGTTATTCAAATCTTCCAAATGAGAACAAGACGTTTGGATTTACAAAATCTGATTTGTGAACAGATCAATTTCTTCACCGCATTGTATGATGACGATAATGATTTGATCACAAGCATGTTGATTGCAAAATACATGACAGATTCGCAGACATATACCATCGTGACATTTGAAGAATATCAACAGAAACTGTTTGAGATCCTATTCCCCGAATCAACAATTGCAAAGATCAAAAAGATGGTTGAAGAAAACGATGTCGGTGATGATGTCACTGGTTTATTCCCAGAGGATATGCCGCGTGATATTTTCATCGTGTCGTTCATGATTAAAGTCATGCACATCTTTATCGAACATTTCATCATCTCCACCGGTAACTCACCGAAAGATTTGTATGAACTATTTGCAATTGCATTTACAAATGTCATGAATCACATCAATCCAAATATCTATGTATTGTTGTATGACTATGTGTACAACTCGGTTGTTCAAAGCTGTTCGTCCAATGCGAACATTTATGACATGCAGGCAATCGATGGTGTCACCATTCCCACAACAACACAATTTGTCATGCGGAAATCATTATTGTGTGATGGATTGATCAAACTGACATTTGCTTCTGCATGGGATAAGATCAACAAACGTCCGACATATTCCTGTGTCGGATTGATTAAGGCGATTATTACACAAGCTTCATTCGTAACAAGAAAAGTCCAACTCCGGTATTCGCTTGTAAATGTAGATGATGTTTCACAATTGCTGAGTGATCAGATCTCGAATAACTCAACAATTTCAATGATTCGCTCATTTAATCCTGGTGAATATTCTTGCATGTACAAAGATCTGAAAATTATTATTGCACAGATTGCGCTTGAGGTCGATTTGTCTCCAGTCGATTTCTATCTGGAGCATTTGACACAGATGAATGAATTGTCAAAGATTTTGATTGAAGCTGTTTTGTATAATAAATTCCATTCATCGATTTCTATCAACACATTATCGATGAAACAGAAATACATTCTTCTTCTGTATGTGAGAAATATGATTATGCAACTCTATAATCTCTCGGAAGAAGATACAAAATACAATGCCATGATCAATATGCTCATGGCACGAACAGTTACACATGCAACAAAAACATTGACTGCAAAAGATTTAAATTCGATCAAGAAATATGTAAAGCTGAATAACCTGAAAGAATTTCTGTTGTCTGACAAGAATGTCAATACATTTGTAGAATCCATCATGCATTCAGTATTGTCATCATATACAATCGTGAATCATAATGATGCTGAATTACTGGACACACCGCTTCAGTATGATGCAAATGCAATGACATTGGAATTGTTGGATATGTGTGTTTCGTTATTTGATTATATTGCGAAATGAATTTGATATTAGGAGGATCATTTCATGAAAGCAGAAAGAATCAATTTAACAACAGAATTTCTGACAGATATTGCAACGCATAATGGTTTTGTAATTGAGAAGGAAGACCATTACGCTCCAACGAATATTGACATCCTGGTGGATTCATCGAAGTTCACGGATTGTGAATATCGTTGTGATTGTGGTGCATTTATCGGTCAGGATCTGATTGGGCAAGTTTGTCCGAAGTGTCATTCTGAGATATCATTGCATTCATTGAACTTTGGATATACCGGATGGATTGATCTGAAAGGTCACAAAGTCATTACACCGGTATATTATATTATGCTGAAACGTGTGCTTGGTACAAACATGCTCCGTTTCATTCTGGGTGATTACAAATCCAAATTAAATATTAAATATAATGAAAATGATAAGGGAATGGAAGAAGAAAAGAAAGCAAAGCGTGCTGGAAGAGTTTCACAAGACGATATCAGATATATCATCAAAAAGATTCCAAAAACAAAACTTTGTTATCAGGGAATCGGTCATGATCAATTCTATGAAAGATTCGAAGAGATACTGACATCATGTGCTCCAAAGAATAATGATGAAGTTGAGATTCTTCTAAAGAACAAAGAAGCTGTATTTACATCATACATTCCACTGTATTCAACTGCGTTTCGTCCTGTATCTAAAACATCAGAGACAAAGTTCTATCCGAAAATCAATAAATGGTTTTCAATGATGGTTTCTGTTGCATGTCGTATGGAAAATATGGTATTGGATATTGAACGGATACAAGCATTGAATTACATCCAGAAATGTTGGTTGGATGCGGTTGAGCATCTGATCAAAAATGAAATCTCCAAGAAAGAAGGTTTCGTTCGTTCTGAGATTGTTGGTGGTGGTTTCGCATTTTCTGGACGCGCTGTTATCACGCTCGATATCTCACTGAATGTTGACGAGATTGATTTGCCATATTCCATGGTCGTGACAGCATATCAATATCGGTTGACATATATGCTTGCAACACGTTATAATATGACATTGGAGCAAGCGTATCTGTTTGTCAACACATATGAGAAGAATGATATTATCATCTCATTATTAGATGAAATCATTGCAGAAGGACAATGGGTTGTGTATCTGCGTGAACCAACAAACAATCTTGCATCAATTGTTCTTGCAAAGATTCGTCGATATAAGATTGGTGATGATACCATGTCGATTCCGCTCGAAGTGCTGTCTGGTTTGAACGCCGATTTTGATGGCGATGCTTTGGACATCTGGTTCTTGATTGATAAGCAGCTTGTCCAGAAATTCGAATCATTCCATTATTCATGTCTCACAGATCGTGTAGATGAAAGTGTGAAGCTTGATATTCTTTCATGGTCTGATGTTGCATTGGGTAGAATGACCGAGTAAACGTATGGGGTGGGAATATTCCCACCCCATATAATATTTTTTAGATGTCTGATATAGATACATTGTTCATTTGATATGTGACGGATATGTGGAAATATCCGAAACAAAATCATACTAACTTTCAAAGGAGTGTTCCATATGGCTCAACCCAAGAAAAAACAAACACCACTAGAGGAAGATCTGTCAAAGTTAAACTTCATGACGATCATTGCTGACGGTGGTAATTCTCGAGTATTCTCAAAGAATACATTGGTCGACTATTCATATTCAACAGGTATCCCGATCATTGATTATGCTTTAGGATATGAAGTCAATGTATTTGATGGAGATAAATTTGTAAAGAAACGTGTATGTCTGGGATTACAAGCAGGATCATTCAATGTTGTAACTGGTAGAACACAGTCTTACAAAACAACAATCTGTATTCAAATGATTGCAAATATTGCAGTCAAGAATGGTGGAAATATTGTTCATTATGATGCAGAACAAAGACTCGTGTTACAGCGTGCAAAAACATTATCGAAACTTCCGTCTGATTGGTTCTCCGGGGAATATCCGAGATATTCTCTTCGTTCAGGAGCAATTGGATTTGATACATTGCAGAATGATATTGCAGAAATCTATGCAAATAAAATGAGAAACCGGCAGTATCTGATTAAGGATACAGGCGAAGTGGATGACCAGAATCAACCGATTAAACTGATGCCACCGACTGTTGTGTTCCTAGATTCATTACAAGATGTCATTGAAAAAGAATACAATGCGGATGATAAGAAATGGGTTGAAGATTCGAAAGAATTGCGTGGTAATATGTATGGAGCACAATCCGCAAAAACGATTCGTGGATTGTTAACTGATATTCTGCCGATGCTGAAAGAAGCGAATATTATATTGATTGCGATTGCACATAAAACAGCAAACATGTCATTGAATCCATTTGCCGGTGTCAAGAAACAATTCCAGTATGGTGCAAATGATGAAAGAATCTCCGGCGGCTCTGCTGTTGAATTCAACGCTTCGGCTGTGTTGAATCTATCAGGTCAAGTATCAGAAGACTCTCGTTTCCATGAGTCGAGTGATGGTTTCGAAGGAAACACTGTTCTATTTGAACCGACGAAATGTTCCACCAATGAATCCGGTAATGCAAAGACTGGACTTGGTTTCAATATTATTATTGACAAACGTCGTGAAGGTGTTGATAATATTCGAACATTAATTGAATATCTGAAACAAAAGGGAAGACTCAAAGGAAATAAAGCGGGTTGGCGCGTGATTGATACTAAGGGTGAACCAATCTCTGAAAAGTTCACATGGAAAACTTGTTATGACGATTTCAAGAATGATCCAAGTACGTATAAAGTATTTATGATTACTGCAAAGGAAGAATTGGAGAAATTGATTTCACGTGCACCGGTTGATGTCATGGGAACCATTAAACCATTTGACATTGACGATATCATCAATGAGATTGAAACTGCATAAACAAAAAAAGAAAGTGCGGGGATGACCCGCACTTTCTTTTTTTAGTATTCATCCATTTCATAACGGAAATACAGATCCAATTGAATCTTCAACATCACAAAGAATTCTTTCAAATCTTCAACCGTGAAATCAGAACGGTTGCATCGATTGTCTCTACCAAAATGCATCAGCTTGAACCAATCGATCATAATTCCCGATGGTAAATAGATAAAGTACCATCGGTCTTCATCATCACGAAAGATTGAAAAGTTTTGTATCATCCGATATTGTGAATCCGCAACTGTTGTGATACAATGGATGTATCCATACAAATCAGACGCGAATACTTCTGATATTACGTTATGGAAATCTTCTCTTGAAAAGAATCCTTCTCTTAATTCTGAAAATTTTTCGCTCATATTTTCCTCCTATATATATATATGAATGGGCGGAGTGATTCGCGCCCTCTTTTTGTTTATTGTGCTAATCGGATTTCAGTCGGTTTCCCAACATTTGACTTTTTGTAGTTGATCTCATCGTTCAGTGTTGCCGCACTCCATATATCCTCTGATACATCGAGTACAACAATCTGCCCATCATCTTCACCAACCGGAACTCCACCAATCGTATATGTAATATACCGACAAGCTTCTCGTTCATCATTCAGATTTGGCGTAGTGCTGCCAGACTCGCTGACGTGTAATGTCAATTCTCCATAATATGGTGATTTGTCATTTCCACTCTTAATGACTTGACGAGAGTTCAACCATTGATTGATATAATATTTATAATACCAATCATACACATCAGACTTGATCGGCTTTCCATCCTTATCTTTTCCGATGACTTTTTCTCCACGCTTCTTCCAACTCTTGGAAACATTGTACGCATCTGCAGGTGGAGTCTCCCATCCTTCTTTGTGACATACTTGATATTTTTGGACTTGGATGACAGATGTCCATTGTATCGATTTGATTTTGATTGTGTAATTGCGTGGTTTAAATAAGAAGACACAAATGTTTGCAATAACAATCAAAATGATGATAATCAAACCAATGATTTGTGGTGTTGATAATGGACAGCGTTCTCGATAAATCTTATATAACATTTCATTACCTCCCAAATATTATCGACAGAAAAATAACTTTAAATTCCATAAAGGAGAATATCAATATGAGTTTGTTTACACATATCATCGAAGAATATTCCCGTGAACATGAGAATGCGGTTAACGATCAGATACTCGTAGCCAATCCAGCAAAGTCAAACGCGATATCGAAAATGATCGATGACACATACATGAATGGACACCAGGTGTGGGTTATGACAGATTGGCATCTATTGAAATATAACAAAGAAACCAAAGATGTTACACCCAACCCACATATCAACGCGATTTTCACCAATACAAACGATGCGATCAAACCAGAAGATTTGTTAATCTATCTAGGAGATATCTGTGATGGTGAAGTAGAAGATAAACCACGGATTGAACGGTATCTAGATGGAATACCTGGACGAAAGATTTTGGTTCGTGGTAATAATGATCTATTTCCGGATTCATGGTATTTACAACATGGATTCAAAACTGTCACACCAAAATTCATTTGGAATAATATCCTCTTTTCGCATCGCCCACAGGATAATGCGAACAAAATAAATGTTCATGGACATATCCATGGTTCCCGTAAATATTACAATTCCGAAATCTCACACTTCAACAATCAGATTGATGTTGCGTGGGTGAATGGTCGAATTGCGCCAGTACCATTGTCGGTTGTATTGTCGAAGCAACCCGCATATGCGAAGGTCATTACGTTCGTAGATAAACCTTGGAAGAATGATAAACCAATCACAGCGGTGAAATAATGGAGATGGGGCGCAATGCGCCCCATTTTTCATATCTCATGTCAGCTCTCCAATTGTTATTGTGTTCGAATAGACATGGACTCTTTCAGTTTCCGCTCCGCGTCTTCGTGAACACGACGCCGTTGTTCGACGAACCATTCATCCTCGGAAACTTCAATGATGTATATGGGAAGGGTTTTCCCATTGTCTCTGAAATTCTGAGGTGAGATTCCGATACTTCCTCTTTTCAGCATTCCGTCGGACTGCATGATTCGTGTAGGCACCATCCATTCATCAAATGTGCATCCACCGATCATCATCCATTGTGCTTTTGGAACATCGATGACGGTGAACCATGTGTCGCAGTGAGTCGGGTTCACCATATTTCCAGTCTTTCGGAAATACCGACCAACGAGTGGTTTAAATATTTCCTGTACGGGGTCCTTGATCTTGGTATTAATATCCGAGATCTTTTTCCTCAATTCTTCGATCTCTTTCTCAAGACCAAGTTTATCGGATATGAGGGACTCCATATTTTTAAATTCTTCTTGGGTCATCATTATTCCTCCTAAATATTTCATATAGTCTTCCTTGTTCGATACTGCCAACACCTTCAAATGGCGAAGCATCAGTAGCTGACATCACATGGATACATTCTCTTTCATACATTTTTATTCCTCCTTTGGTGTAACCTCCCATTGTTCGGTCTGCAGCACACCCATTTCCCGCAGCTGATCAAGAGTGGGACGATCATCAGACTTGGGTTTGTACGCAGAACCAAGAATGAGTTTTCCGAGCGGCACATCAAGAATCTCGTTGAGATTCGTGTCATTGTTAACATCGATGGTACGATCCACTTCTAATGAAAAATGGTTCCCAATGCGAGACGCATAGATTTTAACCTTGATATGAAATGCTTTCATTTGTTTCCTCCTTCTGAATCAATGATTTTGATTTCAGTTCGTTCCCATGCTTCACGGAGTTTCCGTTCACGTTCTTCCGTTCTTTCCATTGGTTCAGATGGTGGTGTGAGATGCCGTTGGAGATATGGCATCTCCATGTCGATCATTTTATTGATCCATCCAAAGAACTGTTCTGACATGGGAACATCAACGATTGGTGCTGGAGAGAAAAACCAGTTTGCAAACGTATCGAAATCCATCATACCAAGTCTTTTTGCGGAATTACAAATCAATTCTTCAATACGTTCATCAATCGTGATAATTAAATTACGAATTATCTTGTCATATAGATTGAATTCTCCAGCTTTGGCAGCTTCTATAAAATCCTGTCTTGATAACTCAGGTATTGGTGTTTTTCCATGGCGAAAACCAAAACTGCGGATTTCTCTTGGCATCATTCATCATCCTCCTCATAGAAGTGAACTCCGTAGTTCTCTTCCGAATATTCTGGAAATCTCCAGCCAAATTTGCCATACACATCCCCATCTTCATCGGGATGCCTGATAAAATCAGACATGGATTTCTCATGGGTTTTCCGTATATCTTCTCCCTTCTGATGAATGATAGTTGTGTACGTGTAACGTTTGCCATATAACAACGCAGGGCAATTTTCTTTCACCCAGTCTTTAGGTGCAGTAATGCACCAGTTTGTCGACATGTCGATGTTACCGGCGAGAACGACCAGTTTATTTTTCTTACACCACTCATCATTAGAAAATGCGTGATGGCTTACCCATGCGATAAATGGTTCCTCTGGTGGATAATCTCTACCAGAGAACCAGTTGTTCAATTCGAAGCTTACTAATTCGATGTCACCCATCATTCTTCCTCCTCACACATACCATATCATTGTAATAACTTGGCCTTCCCCAAGTATAAGTGGATGCTTTTCTATAAGTTGGTCTTTCTCTTGTTCTCCGTTTGGTCTATAACCTTCCGCAATTAATTCGTCATTATGAGCGTGAAACGCCGCAACTGCAACAGAGTAATCGTTTGTAACGCATATAATATTTCTATCATACGCATTGTCATATACAATATATGCATTGAAATTGAAAGCGTTCATCTTTCTTTCTCCTTTCATAAACCTGTCTCCACATTTTTCTTATCTCTTCTGACGTTTGAAAGTCATACCCGAGACCTTTAAAATGTTTGACAGCTTTCTTCTTGGTTGTCCAACCGAGATCCTCTATACACTCGACACCATATTGAACATCCCTGGTCAGCGGGTATTCATTGTCGAAGTCATAAGTTGCATACGGTTTATGATATGCTATTGTCCTGGTCATTGTTTTATCCAATATATCACGAATATGAAACCATCTCATTCCATATGCGTGATTTCTGTACCAGGTTCTACAATCCTTGGATGGTTTGATAAGATCAGACGCAAAGTCATATGTAGTATAAACAAAACCTTCAACCAGCAGTATAGTCGAATATTCAGATGTGTCAAATTTTATATCAACCGGTTGTACAGGGATTGAGTCATAGAATATGTTATGATTGCGATCATGGTATTCATCTTCTGATATCAGAAAAGAGTCGGATATATGATGGGATAATGTTTCACCCATTTCTTGAAGGATCGGGTATATTATAAACCGTCCAAATCCTATCGGTGTCAACACACTGCTGTCTCTCCAGTATGGAACATACATGGGATCCTTGCATCTGAATTTAATGATATAAAAATGTTTGTCCATGATAATCCTCCTTTGTTCGATCCTTTCTGATCGAACTAGAATTGATGAAATGTGACGGTTTCAGTCATCGGTGTCACCTCAATGTTGTCTGTACAAATTGTTGTTTTGCACGGATATTGACCATTATTGGTCATACTGTCGGAAAAGTCAAATGTACGAGACGGGAGCATGACGGCTCCCGTCCCATTTGCATTTGTTGTAGATTTTGCTTCACAGCAAAACTTAACTTGATAATTACCAGCACCCGTTGTTTCAAGTTCTTCAAGAATCTTTTTCAACTGACTCACTGTCATATTATTTCTCCTCTTCGTTATACCAGTCGAATACTCCGGTAATGATCATATGCCACAATTTGTGGTTCGGTCTAATCGCTCTATTAGTACCTTCACAATCCATCAGAGTTATCTCGTGCTTCTCACGAGCTCTCGGGTGAACGAAGATTCTGTATCCTTTGCTAAATAAGTTGCCGTCACAGAAACACAATTGCGTTGTGTGGACATGCTCATGTCGTGCAATCTTCTTTTCAACTTTTTCATACGAATGCACGAATGGATATGCATTCGGTACCTCATACAGGTACAGATGAAATTCTGGATGTTCACTCATTTCATTATTCCTCCCCATTAAGAGCTCGATGGAATGCATCCGCTCGTTTCATCATTATTCACTCATGTGGTTTTAATTTATCCGGATCGTAAAATACAACATAATTGTTTCCGCGTTCATACCTCGATGAGATCGCCTTATCATATGAATCGAAGAATCTTTGTGGGGCTTTATCGAATCCGAGTTGTCGAGGAACATCAACAATCGGCTCAATCACAATCATTGGTGATTCTCCAGCAGCAATCGCATTGACATTTGCATTGAGATCTTCTGCCGTGATTGTGATATATAGTCTATATACCCTGTTTTTGTGCGGAACAAACATCAGAAATGTTCCAGATTCACGTTTCTCATCAATTTGAATGAGTATCGCGAAACCGGAACATGTCATGAACTTAAAAGAATCCGTGTGCGTTATATTCTCCAGAAATTTACCAGAGATCATGATAAAGTACGGATTACCTTTGACAAACATATCCGACAATGCATAAGTTGTCGTAGCAACAACTGTGTCGAATACGGATGTTGGAATCTGCAGCTTTTCTTCATCCGGTTTTGCTTGTTTATCCGGAATAATCATATCTTCCGTTGTTGGAATATGACTTATATCGAAATCCGAAGTTTCCGGTTTCTTTTTAGAGAACGGCCAGGCCATTTCAATCCTCCTTGGAAAACTCTGATGATTTGATAGGTTTTACAGTATACTCATATTTCCCAGGTTAATCAGTTAATGGAGTGGGATCAAACTCAATCAACATTGGTTCTGGGAATTGAGCAATCCGTGCTTCGGCATCTGTCATTCGGTGACCACGAATAACGTCATTCGACATGATAACACTCCTCTCCGAATACAATATTATGTCCATCGATATAGGTTTCGATTGCTTCTCTGTAAGCGTCATTCCATCGTCTTTTGACCATACTCGGTGTCTCATTCTCGAATGAGACAACCTCATCGATTATAACTACGAACCAAAGCTTTCGATAATACACCCATTTTGCGTTGCTATCCGATGGGCATATAGTTGCAATATGACCTCGAATTTTAATTGTCCACGGTTCCACGTCGAAATGATTTGTCACATGCATACGATGCTTTACTTTCGAAACAATTTGGGCACCATGCATCATATTAAACAACCACCTTTCAACTTTACATACGGGGGTGGTTTCCCACCCCCATATGTTTTATCGTTACTTCAATCTTCCCTCAGATGCTTCAACGAGTTGTGGATATGCAATACTCATCAGCTCTTTCATCTTCGGATGTGCTACACCTGTCTTTTCATGATATCGAAGATCAAGAATGTGTTGCCATTCATCCTCGAATGCGCACATCCAGATGTCTGCTTTGATTGCATGCGGAAGTACATCGCGCGCTTGCTCTGGGGTTGCCCCGAATTGAAGAAGTCTCAGATAATTTTTTTCAGCTTCTTCCATCCCGAGCTCCCATATGAGATTCCGTGCACGGATAGATCCGGTATCTCCGGTATCGGCAAAGCAAGGTGCTATCACTGTAAGCTCACCACCGAACTTGTCCTTTCCGTAGTTGCAATATCGAGTTGACTCCATCGCAAACGAGCAAGGACGATGTCTTGCCAACTCATGAGTGACACCGCGGTCAGTTGTGAACAGCATGATGTGTGGTGTAATGTATTTCAACAGATCCGGAATGCAACCCGATTGTTTATAGTCTGCATAGAACTCTTCAGCTGACATCAACTTGAATGGATAACAGACTTCATCCGGTCTCCAGTCGCCATCCTCCGAATCGTCAAACGCAGGTTCGAACTTCTCGTGGATCTTATCATACAGATCCTTGTACACATCCGGATATGCCATGCTCAGAATCTGCAACAGATCAAGGAATCCTTCCTGGTCTGCATCCGGTCCAAAGAACCATTTACCATCGAGAAGACCCTTATACCAGTCATAGAACGCTCTCATGTTACCCACAACATAATTGTCGATGTTGCGAATAAAGTCAGGTTTGTTCATGACAAACCATTCATGGAAATCGATCTCCGTCAGTTTCAGATAAATGAAACCGAATTCGATCATTGCATGATGACCGGACTTTACCAATGATGCAACGAACTTTCGTGCAGAATCATCGGTGATTTTGTCTTCGGATTTGTAACAGGTACGACCGACACGTTCGATGACCTGATACTGCGTCATGTTGGTTGTATCCAACAACTGTGCTGATTGTTTAATGATTTTCATTTGTATCCTCCTAATACGATATTATTCCTTATAGATGTGGCTTGTGAAGCTGTAAACAACCGTTCGCATATTCATTCTCAACTCGATCAGCATTTGCAACAACGAGTCCTCGGTTAAGTCTCTCACCTTCATAATGGAAGTTGTCGATGAAGTAGAGATACAACTTACTCGGAATAGTTTCTCCATTCTGAAGTATTGCTTCACAATCATAGATCCCCTCCTTATCGGGGAAGGGATCTATCCAGCAGAGATCAAAGCCATTCTTATCCTGAAGAATTCCGTGAAGATATACGAATGGTGTGATATTGACTGTAACGAAATCGGGATTATTGCCTGGATGATCAGCTTGAGACAGCCCATAGACTTTAATCATACAACAACGCTCCTTATCATCATCGCCATGTGAATGGATCGTCACCATTTAACTCGGATATCGATCTTGCAATACAATATGATGTGAGTAAGATTGCAAACACGATTAGCAACGCCAGAACAAGGCTCATTACATCGGTTTCTGTCAAATGATGTGTATCTTCATACCAACACGCCCAATACCACAAAAGCGGATGGACGATTAGTGATACAACAATCGTGATTATTAGTGGAATTAAACCGCTTCTAATCCGCAGATTATGACATCCGATGTATTCTTCACCTTCGCAACCACAACCATCACATCGATACTTCTCATAATGTCTATCCCACTTGATGCTGTTAAGTATTATCCGTGTATGTATGTTTGTCCCGATACGATGCATTGTGAGTTGACATTCTGGACACAGATGAACTTGTGTGTCATCTGTGTCCATATATGTGAACCCATGTTTTGTTACTTTCATGACGACAATCCCTCTATCAAGACAATCTTGGATGCAACCTGACTCACGATCGTCTTATATGTGTCTCTCATGCCTCTGATGTTTTGTGTATAGACCTTTGCATGATCGGTCTCTCTGTTTAGCAATACACATGTTTTTGTCCAATCTCCTTCTTGGATTCTAACAAATGTATCACTCTGATCGAATTCGATATCAAATCTCGGAAGGTCTTTGTGTATATCATCGAGTCTGAAATACACATGGAATCCTTGATCTTTATCCGTTCCAACGAGTCGTATGAAATGTCTCTCGAGCTCATATGCAGCACCTGTATATTTTGATTCTGCAAGTGTGCAATATATTGCCGAATAAATAACGTTGAAGATTCCTTGTTGCCACAACGTTAATTGTTTGCATATATTTGAAAACTGATATTCTTTCGTTGTGTAATAAGCACTTCTTTCGGCGACATCACAAAATCTCGCGATCTTCCTGTCAATAGTACTGTCCGTCAGTTGCTCGAATGTCTTATTGTTTTCATCGTTCATTTTGTCGATTTTTTCTTTGCTGATGACACATTCAGGATCAATCGCATATGCTGTCATTCCGTCATCATTGAAGAAGCATGGTCCACAGTGTGTCAATTCGGTATATTGTGTACATTTTGTCGTCGTATATGCTCTGAGTTTATCCATACCGAGTCTGTCTTTCAATACCTCAGCAAGACACGCAACAAGGTACTTGTTTAACACATCATCAATTCCACTTTGATTATATTTCAAGATATAAACACAAGTGGATTTATCACCCAACCCGAGATAATCAATTGTGATGATGTGTTCCTTTCCCAAAGATATCATCATACTCTTCATGTATGATGAAAATGAAACTTTTAATTCTTCCGTCACATAGTGTCTATCTGCACCATAACCAATAGAATTTCTCACACAGACAGTGTGATGTAAGTAATTGATCTGTGTTGCATCTTTTATACGTAAGCTAACGGACATTGCCTGAAGCCAGTCAACAATAACTTGGAATACTTCATCACAACCGATACGTTCATCTTTTTTCGTTAAAACTTGTTTCACTGTATCGAGCACCTCGTGTTTCTGAAGGAGAGACTTGATATATTTTGCGACATTTTGCTCTCTCGTTGAATCTCCGTCTTTTACAGAAATTGCAAATCCAGTTCGCTCACTGATTAAACGGGCAAGTCGAACCACTTCTTTCGCACCAAAGATATCCGTGAATACACATTGTTCTGTGTTGATTACGATATCACCGATCGATGGTTTTATGACAAGAGGTGTCCATAGCCACCCATCCGGTTTACTGAATCTGACCCAGATGTTATTATCATTGATATTGGGTTCATCTATATGCTTCACAACATCGAACTGGCAATTTCTTTCAGGTTCATTAATAGAACGGATGAGAAATTCCGTGCAGACTCCTTCGGAAAACCATATATCCATTTGGTCAAAAGTGCTTGCATGTTCGTTCATCAGTGTCTCGCAGTATTTTTTGACGGCACTGACTATGGTATCAGCCACCTGATTTTGATAAATTAGTGTAAGCTTCTTTGCATGGTCGGCAAGGCGATTCGCATTATCCTTTATCGCATGATAAATGAACGAATCGATATCAGCTCCCACCACGCGAATATTACCTGATGAATCGATGGCGATGGTGCTAGCTTCTTGCGTTTTTGGTACATGGTAGACGAAACAATATTCTCCGTCAACGCAATCTTTCGGCGGATTCACAATCCTAATATAGCCTACAATTGTTTCTGTATACTCACACCGGAAATCAATGTCATATGGGTTTCCAACAGATTCACTCATTGTGATATTGCCCAGAGGCGTCTTCCCCTTGAAACCATATTGATGGAATATATCCCATAAGATCACGAATACTTCGGCACGTAACATAGGAAGCATCATAATCAATCATCCTCTCTTATTTTTAATAGGTCTACACGGTCACATTCTTTCCCGTGATATATTCATGTATTTCGTATCATCAGACATTGCATCGAACTTCATATACATCGCCTGAAGGCATTCCTGTGAACAGATGTCGAACCATTCTTGTGATTCACACGAATCATTTCCCCAGTCGTTGTGTCCTGTCAGAACATTAAAGAAGAATGAACCCCGTTCAATCGGGTTTTCACATATGTCACACTTACACCCAATTTCAATTTCAGTTGTAAGTTTACGAGGGATCTCTTTATCCATCATTTGTTCGATCTTGTCAACCTCTGACTCTGTGAGGCAAACCTTGTATACACGTTGTTTGGTCCTCATGATCAATCATCCTCGCTTTCATCATCTAAAACATCGACTGCATCGTCCATGTCATCGTCGTCTTCTTCCTTTTTCGGTATAATAGTCATATTAGCTTCTTCAACGTCAGTGACCGTATCGATGAAGAGTCTACGGAATTCCTCCGCAGATATTTCTTCGCAGCATTCATCGAGGAACCGAATAAATCTCTCATACGATGATGCCGCATCTTTGTAGAAATTCGGAGGTATGTATACAAGATATTCGTTATAACGAATATCTTGTTTTCCTGATAATAAACGACTAACTACCAATGACAGAACAGGGATATGCGTCGTAAGAACAGATTCTGTCTCATCCCTATATCCAAGTATCATGAAGGCTACAATGCCTCGCATGAAAGGACAATATTTATCTGGTTTCATCCGATAATGTTTTCCACGCATATCATTGATGTACCGCTCGTGAAAACTCCTCATTGTCTCTACAACACAGAGCCTCTTCTCGTGAAGTGGATCAAGTATCCGTTCCGAAACCTCTTTCATTTTTTCACGCTCGACACTTTCAATAGAGTCGAGTTCTTCCTGCAAATGCCGAAGCGTTTCAATCTGTGTCATTGATTATATCCTCCTCACAATTTCAATTCATACGCGACGTAATTGGAACCGTCAATTTTGTGCAACTTTTCACACAGTTCATCCGCTTCTTTTTTCGTCCGTAATATTGCCTTGATGTCTTTAGAAAACAGCGTGTCGTAATTAATATTTATTTTATTTCTCTTATTAATCACAACCCAGCAATTGCGAATAAATGTACTGTCATGGCTTGTTCTATAAATATTTCCTTTCCTCGATTTTTTGTCATCAATGATTTCTGATTCGCGTTCTTGTTTAACCTGTTCCCACATTTTCCTGACAATTTCCTTTGTCGACACAGTATGATTCTGTTTCATGTATTTTGTCAATTCAGAATCAGATAAATCGAGTGTTTCAAGCAATTCGATATTAAATGTCACGGGTTTCATGGGCAGCTCACTGCTAAAGCGGTAACGCGCATACTTTTTGTAATGACGCGTCATGATAGTAATCGATTCACCAAGAGCTTTGTCAAGAAATGCCGAGGTATTGTATGTTTCCTTTGTATACTTGCGCGTATGGCCTTCCATACTGTAGTCATACACCATCATCTGTTCATTTAACAACACGATGGCAGAAAAACGATCTTTCTCAATACTTACATCTCCGCACATTGGGTACATAACTTCTGATATTGTCTTTCTGTCACAACTGAAGCAATGCGGATTGCGCGAAATCTCTTCTATCGTTGATTCCGGTTTCAGCTTGTTCAAAAGATGCAAGATATCACAGAACATTCTGGCCACAAGTTTTGTTTGAATGTCACTATACCTCAAATCATATAGTGGATCGATTTTTGTTACCCTGACAAGATAATGTTTCATCGTTCAAACTCCTTTCTATTCATCGGTGGTAATGGTGTCATGTTAATCAACCTCCATAAACATTGCTTCACATGCGGATGAAGCGGCTTTGATTGGTGTTGTGAATCCCATCAAACACATCGGGATTTTCATATCGGAATCGAATGTGATGTCCGGTATAACATATTCCGGATTCATATTTGATAGGGTTTCATCCACCGGTTTCACGATTACAAAGTCGCAATCCGTATCGATGTAATACCCAACGACAACTCCGATCATATGGCCGGAATCATATAAATGACACCGATGTCTGGCAATCCAATGTCGAATTGCACCACGCACAATTTCCGCATCTCTTGTGCATGCATATGCCACTTTTATGGCTCGCTCGTTATGTCGTAATTCATTTTTGATGTATTCTGGTAACATTTTATCATCCCTCCCATTTATTCATAAAAGACTTTTGGTAATCCTTTTGTTTTTCTGGCTTTGTCGAATTCTTTTTTATGTGCTCGAATGGCCTTCATCATGTCATCTTCTGTATGAAGTTTCAGTCTTGTTCCATCATACATGGATAATACATTCGGAAACCATTTCAGCACACGAGGAGAATTAAACGAAAATATGATCATGACATCGGGTCTTCTCTTAATAACACGCTTCATTTTTCGCATCATGAAGTCAATGTTATCAATGGATAATCCAGAGTCAATCTCATCAAACAACAACACGGTGTCTAATGAATCATCGATTGGTTGGGTATCAATTATGCGAAGAAGATCATATGCTGAATAAATGATAGATTGACCTTCTGATAGATTTTTTGAGTTATATGATTTCGAAAATTGAATGACATCTGAGATTTTTCCAGTATATACATCTACCCCAGTTTTTACATTGTCACGCGTATTCATATATGAATAACAATGTGTCGGTCTGGTGATGTGTATGACGAGTTCTTTTTTATTATAACCCCATCCTCTTTTAGCGAACCCATTTGATTCGAGTATGGAAATGAATGATGACTTCCCAATACCGTTTGGTCCGAATAATGGAACGACTCGTTCTGGGAATTGTTCGAAATCAACTTCATCAAAGAAGAGTATCTTCGACAGTTTTGTATCTGGAACAACAGTAACATTTTTCAACATACTTATGATCCTCCATATGTCTTCGGTTCGACGTTCAATACGAACCCACGTAGATCAATAATCTTATAATAATCCAGATAATGATCATGGTCAACCAATAACAGTGGTGTGACAGAAATCGCCAGATATTCCGGATGTTCAAATCCAAATGGCCACGGATTTCCTTTACACAAAATGAAATCGTATGCATTGACCAATAATTTACTCACAACAATTTCATCGACAAAACACACGATGTTGGATGAATCTATCATGAGACCAGCAGACGATGTGACAACCGGAATCTTATGCTCTTTCAATCGTCTCTGAATCCGTTTATCCGTGTCCAGATATCGGGAAAATGATTCACGTAAATCACCTCGTATTTTCATCGGGAGATACAATCTCTCTTGAATTTCGTTATTAGCCGCATCATTCTTCATCTGATTTATCCTCCTCCATGAGTTGATTCTGAATCTCTTTCAATGCTTCATTTGGAGTTGGTGGCGCGGGCAAGTTGAGCATTGCAGACACTGCTCCTGTAAGCATGCCAACAAACCATGCAAATTGTGTCTGAGTAACCGGTTTCGTCGGTGTAACAATCGGAGCAACTTCAAACATGGGTTTGTTGTCATATCGCGGATCATCAAAACATGCGATATAATCGACTGTTGGAATCTGGGTATTGGATTCTGCCATACTGTTCACACATACCCGAATAACTTTATTCGATGTCCGGTATATTGTAAATTGCAGAATCGAATTAACTTCACCTGTGATTGGATCAATCTCAGGTTTCATCGATTTTCGTGTGAAGATTGCAGCATATACTGCAGGATCTCCATCTGGTGATTTGATATCACCGTAATTGATATCAATGAGATTCGGATGAATTCCAGACCGCACCAATATCGAAGCACACGACCCAATCAATGTGTGGAATGCCGCTTCCTTTAAATGCTCAATGGTTCCAAAGTAATACATAATGAATTCCTCCTGATAATTTGATTTGAATACCATAATCGTATTCATATTAATAATATATATTTATACAAAAAAGAAAATGGGGGATTTCTCCCCCATTACATCATGTATCATCTGACATTATAAAATCAATTGGTAATGTTTCGCGCATAATTGGTTTAATGATTTCAGATATCTGTTGTAGAACATCTTTCAATCCATCAAATATAGTATTTTCTCTAGCCGCAATATCTTCATCATCAGGTGTCGGTACTTCGATGGAACACTCAAATTCATCTTCATTATTGAACCCAAAATGAACTGTCAAACCATGGTGATTTGCATTTCGGAATCCAATGACAATGTCATATTCTTCTACCCCATATTTCCATAAACCCAAGGATGACATTACAAATGTGGAAGGTTTGTTGTCATCAACATGTCGTTTAATTGTGATAAAGATTGAATCGATCAACTCGCGGTCGTCTAATACTTCAGAATCATTTCCGATATCATAGTGCATGGATTTAATACGCTCCAATTGATCACGCTGAACAAATGTAACACATGTCTCTTCATCAAATTCTGCTGGATGTTCACCTTTATCAATTAAAGCGGCAATCCGTTTTGCAATCTCCGTATAAACCATCCGCACATAGGATTCATAATCATCGCGAGAAATTTTGTACATAACCATATATCAAACCTCCGGTTTCTTTTCTTTGTTGATCTGATTTTCATAATCAGAAAGTTTCGCTTCTGCATCAATTCCATATTTATCACGAATATATGAAATTAATGCTGGTAAGGGCTGTGCTGCTGATTCTGAAATATTGTGTTCAACAACCTCATCGACGGTTAACATCAAATCATCTTCGTCTACGATTTCTGATAATTGGAATTTGATGTTTGGATTTGTTGTTGAATTAATGATACCGCGATATGTTTCCATATCCTGTGCAGTAGATTGAATCTGGAAACGATGTGGCGTTGTAATATCATTTGCAATGTATTCTCTTAATTGTTCCGGATTTGATATTTCGATTGTCTTGAATTCCATTGCAAATGGATTCGGATATGTCTCTACTTCATATTTGTCATTACATAAAAAGAATACATTTGGTTCGTCTTCACCATATTGCCATTGTAACCATGGTCCAGTGTAATACACATTATTCCCAAAGTCAGTGAATCCATGATAATGTCCAAACACACAAATGTCAGAAATTTTTCCTAATAAATCTGCAGAATGTACAATCTCATACTTTGCGGATTTACATGGATTCTTTGTTGTAGATGCGATTGGACCATGTCCAACAATCAAATCATAATGTTTGTTGTTGAAAAATTCGTCATATGATATATCACCGTATTCTTGTGGGAGAAATAGCACATGTTTTCCATTGAACAATATAAACTCAGAAACATGATCTATGTAAAATACTTCCACGTTATCAATCTTTTCTAACAGTGGAATGTATATTTCGTATTGTCCCTGATCATGTGTGTATGTTCCATGAACGAAATATACCGGAACATGTGTCTTTCCATTTCTTCCACAGAAATTACATGCAAGATTCAAAATAAAGAATGTCGCAAATTTCATTTCATCGATTGACATTTTATGATCAAACAAATCTCCTGCAACAAATATTGCATGACATTCTTCTTTGTGTCTCTTTATAATTCCTAGAAATTCATTTAATGATTTCTTAAAATCATCTTTTGGTAATTTTACTCCAAGATGAACATCAGCTAAAAATGCGTACAAATCAATCACCCTCTGTCTGCTGTAATGGCATTCGATATATTGGTTCCTGGATGAATATGGTTTTAATCCCGTATCGTTTGCATACATCAAACTCGGTTAAACAACCTTTAGATTCCATCCATCCCGGAAGAAAAATGCACACATCAGCATCTGCCAATAGCATAATAGAATGTCCTAACATCTTGACACGATTTCCAACAATCTCATCTGGTTTGGCGAAACTATCAATGAATTCAACATCCGTATATTCTGGCAGCTGCATTTTAATCATGTTGATATTGAATTCCCGTCGCTTCAGAATTTCTTCATCAGACAGACCGTTCATTGGTTGTGATATGAATATTTTCATATCTAATCACTCCTTTCAGAATAAAAATATATTTACGGTGAATTATAAAATTTGTGAAAAAAGAAAGAGGGGCTTTATGCCCCTCTTAAATCAAAATGGTTCTACTAAAAACTCATATGCTCCTTTGATATCATAAATCGGAATGCCTTTTGCTTTGGCTTTCTCCGTTTTTGCCGATATGAAGTTTTCATCCGGAACAACGACAGCAACACAATCATTTGACCAACCTCCGACTTCATAACCTGATTCAACCAATGCTTGTGTTAGATCAGCATCACGTGTTCCAGTCATACAAATCTTCCCATTGCGTGCGGCTTGATAATTTGTTTGTTTTAATTTTGATGGAATCCACGATAGCATTGATTTGATGTCGTCCTGATTCTTGAGATATCCGTCAATGATTCGTTGCAGTTTCAACGTACCAACGGTTGGAATATATCCGATTGTCATAATGAATTCTGGGAAAGATCCATTGATCATAGACTCAACCAATTGTTGTTCATTAATATATGACAGGATTTGTTTCCATGTTTTCTCGTCAGTATCATTGAATGGCAACGCCCCCAAGAATCTGGGAAGTGTCGCATCTGATAATGCTTTCGAAACAGATTCTAACATATTATGGAATGACTGACTACCAAAACCATCCAATCGTTGAATGGATTCGTCCCAGTCTCGAAGATGATATAGATCTTCAATCTTCTGAACAAATCCTTCATCATACAATCTGGTGATAACACCTTTACCAAGACCAACCATTTTCATCTTTTCAGCATGACGAATGATTGCACCCAGTTTCAATCCTTTGCATTCTGGATTGGAACATCTGACCAATCGATATGACAGATAATCCAATTTTGCACCACAGATCGGACACTTCTGTGGAACAGGAATCGGATAGTCTCCATCATGATACGATTCCAGAAAATATGGGACGATGTTATACATGATACGAACCGTATCATCATGACGCAGTTGCATGTCGACAACGCGTTGTAATGTCGATAATGTTACGTGATCAACTGTGACCGTATCAAACTTGACTGGTTCTAATATTGCGACTGGTGTGATTCTACCCTGTTTCCCAAATTGATATTCGATTGATTTTAACTTGGTCTCTTGCACATTATACAAAATCTTGATTGCGATCTCTTGATCCGGTCTGGTATACACAACGTCATGACTGATATCACACAATGACGGAACCACACCATCAATCGAATATGTTTGATCGAATATCTTTACTGTTGCGCCATCTTCCAATCGTGCATTGATAAACGATTCGATTCCGGAATAATCTGCACAAATGGTGAACAGACATGTTCCAGAATCATATAATGATTTTGGAATATATTGTTTCCCATTGATGTATCCGCGTAATGGAATCAATGAAATATATTTCGCCAATTCTGGTTGTCTGGACGTAATTGCTGCAGCAACAACATCTCTTGGACGTTTGTATATCGTATGCAGTTCGGATCCATAAAAAATCTCATGTGAGATAATCGCTTCAAACTTCATCGCAGTCGTACCAGGAATGCCAATTCGTTTGATTGATTCAATCTGTTGAACAAATAAGTCTGTCACATCAACGGATGTTCCGTCGTCATAATCTCCTCTGGTAAAGAATCGATTGGTCGCACAATCTAATGCAACCGAACATCCATCGAACTTTGGTTGCAAACAGATATCGCCGATCCATGATTTCGATTCAACCAAATCTTTATACGTCTTTTGACCTGGACGCATTGGCACTCGAACACCATATGTCTTTGGAAGTGTTCCCACAATATCATTGACAGATGCTGATTGTGATTGTCTTAAGAACGGTCGTGCAGATTCACCACCATGTTCTTTCAAATATTCTTCCAATAACCGATCATATTCTTCATCTGATATCAACGGATTACCAATTGAATATGCATGAATATATCGATCAAGTTCTTCTTTTGTGATTGACATAATTTACATCCTTTCAAATAAAAATGAATGATGGGGCGCATATGCGCCCCATCCCATTATAGCCCGAAGAATTTCGGTCCAATGATTTGTGAAGTTGGTGGTTCTTGCAATGCATCTGTTCGATGTGCTGCCCATGGCGACATCGAATCAAGTGCTGAGATATTTGGATCCACATCGAAGTTTACCGGAAATGGTTGGCCAGTTCCTGTTGGAAAATGCCCTTTTTCCATATCCTCCAAAATCACTGAGAAATCCGTCGTTGCTGAATAATTGTGTGCCGGTGTCATAATTACCGACTGACCAGATGTGAAAATATCCATAAACACATCCCTCCTTCACAGAAATCATATATATCTTTAATTACTGAAAATTATACGTTGGGGTTAGGGGTTGATGGTTGATCTTGCTCCGAAAACGTTTAATTCATCAGCCACTCTAGCACGCGCTTCATCTTGCTTTGCATCATATCCTTTTTTGGCTTCAGATGTTTTTTCGGCGTCATGTTTCTTCATCTCATCAAGTGCAATCTGATTAATTTTCATCAATTGATTCAGATCTGCGCTTAACGCATTGACGAATGCCTTTGCACCCTTAATACATGCTTTCATTCCATTAATCGCATCACGATATGCAGAAGTATTCAGTTGTTGATCTTTTACATTTTGGAATCCATCAAGCACTTCATTCTCGTATTCAAGAATCTTCTTCCATCTTGCAGACTGGTCTTCCAAGAAATTATAAACATTAAATGACCGATATTCACCTGTTGCAGAATCATATTTTCCAGACAACGTTTTTCCATTGATATTAGCATTATTATTTGTACCAAAGCACAATTTGTCCAGCATTTGTGAAGTTGATTCGTCAATCACATATTTGATTTGTTGAAGATTTGTGCGCTCAATGATTGCGATTCCTTTTTGAATATTATCAAATCGCAATGTGCCAAGTTCATTAAGACTATCTTTGGATATATCAGATGTATCATAATGACCCACGACTTGTTTACTACATAATGCAGTGAGATGTGTGATAATATCTGAATATTTGTTCAATGAATCAGCATCGACATAACCAGTTGAAGCACTTTTTGGATTGAAGAAATAGAACTTGACGCCATCTTTGAACAATGCTTTCCATGTACGTCCATTCACATCATGAATCGTCTTGTACTTCTTCTTGATATCCTTGATCTTCTTCAAGAAATTACCGAATTTCCGAATGATAGTACCAAGCATATTCAGAATAAAACCAAGCGCTTTCTTCAATGCACCAATGATTCCTTTCGGACCCTGGTTCCAGTTTCCACGATTCATATCACTTGCAGCCGGACCGGCGACATCTTCCATGTAGAATGATTCCATGAACACGTTAACTGCTTGGGATGTCTTTGCGGGATCATAAGTTCCAGACTCCAATACAGTCATCAGTTCATCGAAATTTCTCGAGAAGAAGTTCATTGCCATCTCGACAGTTGTCATGTCTTCTTTGAGTTCATCGATGTCAATATCACCGTCATCTTCAGAAACAGAACCACGAATATGGAATTTATCAACGGCAGTACTCATAGCGGTCGCTTCATCCATACCCATTGCGAGGAGTTCTTCATACTCCTTCTTGACATCAGGATCCTTCGGTTCATATTTCTCACCGGTAATTTCTGATTTAGCAAAGAGCAGTTGCTCCATGTGGAATCTTTCTTCATTTGCAATATCCGCATACAGACGGCGAAGAACATCAATATTGGTATCCTTTGCACCATCCATATATTCATTCATTGCGTCTGCTTCAGAAGCCATCAACTTCATCAGAATTTCGATTTCCTTCGGATCATATTCATTCTGAACATCAGATGTATCAGAACCAAATGTGCCGAGATTAATATTGGAAACATCGTAATCTGATTCATCGTCATCATTATCGGTTTCGATTTTCTCGGTGACAGTTTTTGTTGTTTCCTTTTCTTCAACGGTTGTGTCATCGTCAGAATCGGAATCAGCGTCTTGTTCGTCAAGATCAATGTCACCGACAGTGATTGTTTCATCATTTCCTTCCAGGACAAATCTCGAAGGTCTCATTGGTACATACGCCTCCTTTGTAGGTTTAAATGGTTTTGCCGTTCCATCGTAAATCATTTTTGTATGAGTATAGATCCATTTCATGAATTCTTGAATTGGAGTTCCATAATCAATCTTTTCGTTTGTATAATCCCATACACCAAAGTTGATTTGTTTTTTGTCTTCAGCATCAGCAGCACATTCCGCAACATATTGAAAGATTTCATTTAATGTATCAAATGTTCTGCGACGCATGTGTCCCCATTCATCTGTAACACGTTTGAACGCCTGTTCGATATAAATGAATTTTCCTTCATATGGAACAACACAGATTGTGTGTGTATTGATTGGTTTATTGGTTGTCGTTGTAAACGACATGAAGTATGTTTTGTATGATACTCCATATGATTTGAGGTAGTTGGCTTCATACTCCACCATGTCATAGCAATTACCTCCACCAGCTTCATCAACTTCTTGTGCTGAATGGTAAACCCAATATTTATTATAGTCCGCATCCGACACATTTCCAGTCATCAAACGTCCATTACGAATCAAACCATATTTGAATTTCTTCAGATCATTTGATAACCATTCAACGATTTTGTCAGTGGAATAATCGAATCTAGTTGACTTTTCTAGTACAGATGGTGGGACAATCCAATGCCATTTGAATGTGAAATATCGACGATGATGTTTTTCATTCTTTGCGTTTTTCACAGTGGATTTCATTTTCATTGCAGACACTTGATCAACACGTATGGTTCCGTACAGTTTCATGCGAACTGGTTCAGTTATCCAAACTTCTCGTGTGACATTTGCATCCCACACTTTCTTTTCATCAATCAACTGTTTCGTTGTTTTATGTTTGTAATCTTTGAATGGTTTTTCTGGGATATATACATACATTTTGTCGAAACGTTCCGGAGTATCACGTTCCATATGAACCATGATACCATTCAAAGCACCTTCGATAGAAGAAGAAAAGCACACACGCGGTGAAGTATTATCCTCGAAATAATTGTCATTTGGATCATATGGATCCAAATATTCCGGGACACGTGGTTGGAATATCCTCCCATCGAAATCTGATTTTGTTGATACATGGAAAACCAAATTATCGGAGAATGGATTTACACCATTTTTGATATCTTGGAAAGCACCTTCTTGGATAGTTTCGGTGTATGGTTTTATTTTTGATTTAAATTCTTTCCAAGATTTTGCAATGACTTTATTGTCGATACTATTCACAAGTTCGCCAGTTGCTGTTTTGAAATAAATGGGATAATCATCAAAATCGCCAACACAGATTGCAATGTTTTTGATTTGATTTTTTTCAAGAATTTGTAATTTCTTTTCCCAATCACCATCCCGTTTTAATTTTTTCACATCCGGATGTTCGTACGGAAAATCATCTCTAAGATATATCTCAGCCAAATCGTCAACATTGTAAAACCATATCTCACTGAAGCCTTTGATTGTTGATGTATAACAATCACCGCGATTGATCGTTTTCAAAAATGTAATCAGTTCGGCTGGAAGCAGCTGCATAATCTTTTTCTTACATGCATTGATAAATTTATCACGTCCTATTCGATTCACAACCATTTCCCGTGTTCCAGAAAACATTTCGTCCGAATGATCGTATGCGATAGTGATTGGACCAACTTGTTCTGGAGAAACTATTTGTGCATGGAATTTTTGTCCATCTAAAGTAATATTCACACGAATATGTGTTGACGGTTTGTCGCAGCTTGAATCGAAGATGATATAAGCTTCGTGATCGGATACGAGCTCACCAAATGACGGTGGATATAATGCTAACTCACCATAACTGGTATGATCAAAGTCATTAATTACATCCCATGCATCTGTATAATCCCCATCACCCCAACCTAGTGCATTCGCTTTTCTGACAAGTGCTTCTTCAGCTTCTTTTTCAAAACCTTTCTTTTTACAAAATGGAACCACCAGATCATCACTAATTGTATTCAAGAAGCCTATGTCACTTACGAATTCGAACATCAACTCTTCATCAACAGACATATTGTCTGGACATTTAAATGGATATGTGAAATCATTTCCTCTGGAGACTTGCCATGTTTGTTCCTGAATTGTGTCAACAAATCCTTCTTGGACGGGTTCTGTCTTATTATACACAACCTGATACTCATCACGATATCTGATGTATTTTTGATTGAGTTCGCATTCAAATTCGCGAATCTTTGATTCATCAAGATACTTCAGCATATACGGATATGTCAGTTTCATGAACTTGTCATATCCTTTTTTCGTAAAGAAACTCTCATCACCATGCTTATAATTTGGCGGAACCGGCAACCATTTTGCAGCATCGGATTGTTTGAATTTCTTCCACTCATCAAATGAAACACTTTTACGAAACGCTTCGTAAATTCCTTCACCATCATATTCGAAACGATAGAATGTTTCATCAGATAAATCAGTGTGATACTCCTGAACAGGCTTATCGATATCTGTACCGGAAATTCCACGGACATGATATGTGACATGTAATTTCTGCACATTATCAATCTTTACTTCAGGAATTTTTGCAATCAATACTTCATGTTCAGTGTCAGACATCCATGGATACCGATAAATATTATTCTTTAATTGTGAACAGTTGATTGTGTGAATATACCCGTCAAATTCAATTGTGAATGGCTTCAAATCAGGAGCATTTCTGACATACACGTGAACATCAGTCAATGGTCGATCCGGTGCAGATGCCCATTCATCATATCCGAGATTCACTCGATGATATCCCATTTCTGACAATTTATGGAATATATTTCGTCTACCAACAAAGATCGATGCAAGGCCCACATGTGGTGTAACAAATAATGGTTTATCATCCAATTTTCTGACAGAACCACCATTGACTGGATCACCATAAAAGACCTTATCATATTTAAAATCTCTTACTGGTATAAGCGTCATATCTCGAATATTACGAACGAATCCTTCTTGGATGGTGTCAATAAAACCCTCAGTGAATAACTCACGATATGGTCCGTGTCGATAAGCGTTCTTTAATTTTTCGGGAACATAGTGGTTTGTCCAATCTTTCAGAACAGACATAACGAGAGTTCCAACCGATCGAATATCATTGAGCGCTTTCTTGTCTTTGGGCGTTTCAATTTTATATGGCAGATTTTTGACTTTCAAAAGTGGATTTGTTTCATATACATTTTTCGCAGTATCACGAATGTCTGTTAAAACGTTTATTAATTCCTCATGAGGAAATGTAAAGGGTCCTTCATGAATTTTCTGTCTGTCTTCTGGCAATTTATCAAAATCATTAATAACCCAAATGATACCACGAATTTTTATTATCGTTTCATCAAGAAGATCCCGCCACACTCCTGGTGCTGATACATCCATATCCCAATTATCGTCGTTACAGATCGATTTCCATAATCGCGTATCAAATTCGTCAATGGATTTTATATTCCATGAACTTTCCGGAATGACTGCCCAATAGTAATATAATTTCGACATTGCGAACAGTATTTTGCTCGTCAATTTTGTTGTAAATGTTCCGTCTTCCTCATCGATTTCCCAGTAATCATGATTGTCCACAGAATATTCTTGAACGGTTTTTGATTTATCAAGACGCATAACCAATCCACCATGATCATTTTCTTGAGACACCACAAATCCAAGCGATTCATATAGTTTCTTTGCGCGAGGATTTGATTTCATAACTTGCAACAGAATTTTGTCATGCTCTGAAATATCATTCTTGATGATTTCGGTACCGATACCATGGCTTCGATATTCTGGTTTGATATAAATATGAGCGAGATACCACCAGTCACGTTTACCTTCGCGAACACCCCAATAGTTTGTCGCATATGCTTGATAAACACCGACATCATTGTTATCAACAACAATAATCTTTGTGTGACCTAAACTATCTTTTGCATCCTGTTTGATGTATCGCTGTACTTTTGGATCGTTTTTATTTTCATCAACGGTCTCGAGTTCAGAATAATAAACGAAGTCTAAATCGGATTCTTTTGCGGGACGCATCGTATACTTTATGGGATTGGAAGTCTCGGTAATCAACCCATGATCCTTCAAGTATTGTTCATCTTCATCACAAAGCATCCCATGTTCTCTCATATACGGGATGTCTTTCGATTCATCCCACGGAACTAGCATTGTCATGGAATTCATTTTTGTCAACAATGCTTTATTCAAAGGACGATCATCCAAACGACAGATGTATGATTCGGAATAATCAATATTACCAAAATAATCGTTGAATATTTTCAACGATGTCGTTGGTTCAAAGATTCCTTGTTGTGGATCCAAAATGTGTGGGATGTTGAAATTGATCAACATGAATTCATGTCCACCGGTTCCACCATTCCATTTCACATGAACATAGAATCGTGCATTTGGCTGTGTCATGATCCAATCGTTCAGTTCTTGGAAATTCGGGAATTCTTTTCGATCCGGATTCATGACAATGCTTTCCGCACATACATCGAATGCAGGATCGCGCGGAGAATAGATTGGTCGTGGTAACACATTGATTCCGCGGAAGTTTGCTTCTGCACACCATGTACAAAGTTGACAATTCTGATTTCCGGTTGGTGGTTTTTGATCAGCAACATATTTTGCATGAATACGATTTGCAATGTTGCGTGCCATTGTCAATACATCAGTCTGTGCTTCATTTGAATTCGACAAACCCTTTACACGTTTCATCAGTTCGTCTTCTTCATAGTATGGTGCCAATGTGTGAGGTGGTGCATTTCCAATACTGGTTCCATCTGACATTGGTGGAACCTGTTCTTGTGCAAACAGCTTTACCTTCTTCCAACCAGAAGTATCAAGATTATATTTTCTGGCACGACTTAGAATCTTTCGTGCCAGTGGTTTCTTATCTGCACCCTGGGCATATCCAACTTTTCGTGCAGCATCTTCTACATGTGCCGCATCGTTCAGTGGGAATTTTCTTTTATTCGGAATTCCGAATTCGGAAGCTGGTAACTTATTCCGATCTTTGGTGGATAATTTAGCCACGTATAGCAGCTCCTTTCTGAATAAAGTTACTGAAACGTTTGATGTCTATTATATTGAAATCTAATATATATATTATTAATATGAACAGGACGAAAACTGCCTGTATCAATAAACGAAAGGAGTCGTTACCATGAAGACAGATAACGACGGGCTGTTCTATGAACAGTTGGAGTGCTACAAGCAGGCACTCATCAAATTGCGGGAGCGAATGGTGATGCTGGATAAGCAGGGCGATCAAATCGTCGCCCAGATCCACGCCATCACGGGCGAAGACATGGACGCCTGTGATCCAGCATCTCTCACTGTTTCCCAACAGTGGGAATTGGCGATTCTCTTCGCCAAGGCGAAAGCCAACAGCGAAGAAATAGAGCGTTGCTACAAAAAGGCGATGGCAATCACCAAGATGGTCAACGCCATGGTTGAATTGAATTCATGATGAATATGAAGGAGAGGCAGAATAATTAAGAGTTGATGGAGACAGCTCTTCAAGGTGATGTCTCCCTGAAGGCAATCGAAGACTTTACCCCGGAGGAGCAGTCGTCAGCTCCTCCGGGGTAAAGTCGAGTTCACCCGTTGAATAAAAAGGGGCGCCATATGGCGCCCCATTGATTTTGTTTTGTTTTATTCATGCAAACGCTCTTTCCGGATGATCAAGACATCAGTATGTCCAGATTTTGAAATGCCTTTCATTTTTTGTATATTGCCCTCTCGAAACACATTCCCATTGCACAATTTCAAGTAATGTTTCAACAACCATTGGTCGAGTGCTGCTTGTGATGAGAACACTTTCATTCGTGTTGTTGTTGATTCGACACTGGATGATTGTTTACCATCTCTATTCGCTACGAGAATAAACACGGTTGTGAAATCTGACATGTGACATTCCTCCTATATTACATAACGCCAATGAGTTTCAATGTTGAATATCCGGATGGCCAGCTACCACTGCTAAGTCCAATTGTAATCTGTGTTGCAAGTGCTGAACTACCGGAAATATATGCTGACCCACCTGTCAAAGTATCCAACAAGTCAATGTGGTATTTCATGGACGTATTCGTGAATGTTGCTTTCAACCATTTGTACGGTATCATCTGTGCTCGATAATATGTATCATTTGTGCCTGAATTAACCAACACGAGCATGATGATAGAATACCGATCGAGATTTGAATTGGTCAATGTAACATTATTACTACCGGATACCGACTTCGAATCCAGTTCTGTTTGTGCTGCTATCTCGAATCCATTTGCAGTGATGATACCAGTGGAAGGTTGTGCATAAATTGCTTGAATACGATTCGATGCTTGTGCCGTCGTTGTTGTGACACCATGTTTATAGTGCGACAACAACAATGGATATGAATCAGTAACCGATGTTGCAAGAACAGATTGTGTTACTTTAGCGTCTGAATTGTAATTATAATCAGCACGTGCCCATCTTGGAAGCGTTGTTACAGTTCCATCAACAGATATAGAGCCAGCACTCCAATATGTCAAGATGATTGTCGATCCTGCACCGTAATGTGTTGTGATACGAGATGATGCGGTTGTATACGCATTGATACGACCAGTGTATGTTCCATCTGACAATTTCAGATTGAGTGTAACGTTTGCGGAAGGACTAACGCTTGTCTGCAAACAATACGCAATCGTCAAACCATCATACAATTCAGCAACGGGGATTGAACCACCCCAGTTGCATGTTGCATGAGATCCATAAGCGGGGTCATCTTCAATCGTACCAATAATGGAATACAATCCAACATTTCCCGCTTGTGGAGAATAAATATCCGTGGTTGTATTATTGATTTTGATTGAACCGATCTTCGTTCCAGATGTTTGTGTCTGGGTAAATGATGTTGTTCCAGTATTCAGAATCGTTCCGGCTGTTGCTGGCAATGTATGTGTTCTATCAGCAGATGTGGAAGCGCCCTGAATATAGTGTCCCTTTGAGCCTGGGGAATACAGATATATTCTACCAGTTTCATTTCCAAGTGTTCCTGTTGTAATGCTATTACCAAGTGATATTGTTCCAAAACCTTCTGCAGAAGCGGTGCCAGGTGTGTGAAGGTATTTGTAATGAACATAGTCATTGATTCCAGTCGGCCCGGCGGGTGATCCATTGATGAATAATGCGTAATAGGTATCTTCTGCGGCACTGGCAGCAATCGCTGTTATTTTGACTTTCTCGTCAACCGCATAAATTGAGTTGTTCGTACCATTTATTTTAATCTTACCAATTTCATATGCATTATCTGTTGATGATGTGATCGTCGCGGTATATGAAGTTGTTCCAGTGTTCAACACAGTACCAGCAGTTGCGGGGAATGTATGAGTTATACCACCAGATGCGTTAGTCGCTGCTCCTTGGAATGTATGATATGATGTTCCGGATGAATACAGACGGATGATACCTTCCTCATTATTCGCAGTACCAGATGCGGTTGTGTTACCCAGAATAATACGAGTGTTACCAACAGCAGATGCTGTACCCGGTGTATGAATAACTTTGAATGATGACATCTTATTCAGTCCGGCTGTGTTTGTAGATGAAGAAGTTGAAAATGTCGGATAATATGTTGCTTCTGCCGTAGATGCTTCCAAAGCAGTGGATGTAACTTTATCATTCGATGCAGATATCGTCAACACTTTTGTTGTTGAATTTGTTGAGAATGATATGTTAGAACCATTTGTCATTTTCGACTTCATGTATTGCCACAATGCCAATACAGAACGACGATGATATGTTGTGGTTGTTGTACCACCATTCGCGTATTGTGAAACATAGAAATCATTATCGGAAGGAATCGATGAACCTTCACTGAGTAGATTGATCATCTCACTTGTATCCGCTTGGGTTTTCAGAGCAATTGTTCCGCCTTCATCCGGGAAATAGATTGTTCGATCCGATGTTAATGTCGTTGGCAATACATGGACATAGTTAGCACCAGAATCAAACAACAGAATTGATCCACGCATATTTCCGGTATCATCAAGAGTTTTGCTGTTACCAAGACGCAAACTTGCAATACCAGGAGTTTTTGGTGATGCTGTTGTGTCACCATCATATGTTACATAACGAATACCATCATTTGCACGAATGTAGTTGGTGCTTTGTTTATCCACCATGAATGGTACATGATATGTCTTTTGTGTTGTTGATGTTGTTCCATCACCATGAGTTTCTATGACGGAGATTGAACCATTCAAAGAACCTTCAAATGTTGTTGCATGCAATAGACCAGCTGTTGTTGACAAATAAACACCTGTATCTGCCAATGATGTGACGGCCTGATCAGATGATGTTGGTGTTGATGATGTTGCTAACAGATACGCTTTCGTAGTCGTTGCCAATTTAACATTAACTTTCGTATCTGTATTTCCGGAGTCATAGATGTTGTAATTCGTATTATCAATTTTGATGGATTTGATTGTTGTTGCACCCGACACGGTAGATGTTGATGCAGTCACAACTGATTTCTCATCTGCTAAATCATATGCAGTTTTTACAGCATTTGCAGTTGCAGCCAATGCCGTTGATGTTGATGAAGTGGAATCTGAAAGTTTCGTGATACCATACACGGATGTTGATGCGGTCGGAACAGTTGATGTTG
>JAEEGL012052041.1_pt1 | contig 42888 bp, 34 predicted proteins | sample 9134231 | NCBI WGS metagenome assembly JAEEGL01 (sample SAMN16246548, study PRJNA631951) | gut metagenome | biome: gut microbiome; feature: rumen; material: fiber-attached | host: Bos | place: Iran: Karaj | collected 2018-10 | reverse complement strand
CGCAACTCTAGCGAACAGCGGATTGCCGCCGTCTTTCACAAATTTGCAGGTAGATTCGCTGTCGGAGAAGATGATTCCGACGTCGTAATCACTGCCAAGCGATGTATAGCCGTTTATGTAGAGATGATCAACAGCTCCGTCGCCGGAAGTATTGTCTGTATAAGAGAATTTTACACCGTCGGGCGTCATGTCGGCGACAGTTCCGTTCGATACACGTACATAGTCGATATCCGAATATCCTTTGTTAGGCTCTTTAAGGAGAAGAACGGTCATTATCGGAGCATCGGTGCGCGAGAACAGACCAGATGCTGTCCCAGTATATTTTTCACCCCCGTCGACGCTTGCCTCAAAGATGTCGCTCCCCGAATCATATTTCACATGAGCCGTCAAAACATGCCATTCTCCGTCGTTAACACCGGATGCAATAATATTTGCGCTTCCTTTTACGCAGATATTGCCGGCGCCGTTGATGAATATCTCAACAACTGTCCTGTATGCTGACCCACCGAACCTGAAATGGATCCCCTCGTTTCCGGTGGCAGTCCTGAATCTGACCTGCATAATAAGATCGACTGCGGCTGTGGTTTTGTCAGCGACCTGAAGCGCATCGGCGGTATTCAGAAATGTCCCGACAAGCTGAGCGTTTCCGGACGTCTGAGAAGCTACTCGAATGAACGAAACTCCGTCCTCTGTCATCAGTTTCGTATCATCTGTCGCCGCCTGTTTTACAAAGGCGTTTCCCTTCACTCCGCTGTTTGGATTCCCCGTTGTATCATAATCCTCGGCAGAAGAGAAACCATTGTCGAGATACGTCCCGACGTATGTGACTGCTCCCGACGTTGCAGGATATGCTGCAAGAAGCGAAACAACCATCAAAACCGACAATGTGAATGCTGTGATTTTTGATTTCATTTTATTGCCCTTTCTGCGGTAAATCCGCAATTATTTTATCATATCCGCGTAATTCTCTATGCGGTACATGGTCAGATAATTCGAATCGTGGAAATTTTTACAGTCTTCCGCCGATTCACGCACGACAAAAAGTATTTCATCCCCGTCGAATATCCAGTCAACATACTGGAAAGCGTGCTGAGAGATCGAAACATAAGGGTTCACAAGCTCTCTGTCACATAGTAGCATTTCGGCGATTTTCCAGTTCACCATATCTTCAGACACGGCAAGCGCCGACCAGTTTCTCTGATATGAACTATCACGATCCACAAGCGGACATACAATGGCGAGATATTTACCGCTTTTTTCGTCATATCTGCAAGTGAATTTGTTTGCCGTACTCGGGAAATTAACATACTGTATTCCTGACAGTTCTCCGCTCCCCAGTAGTCGAAGAAGATATGCCTTTTCGGTGCTGACTCGCGAAAGAACAAATATATTTCCGTCGGGTGCAACAACAGCGTTGCCTTCATTGGGAAAGAAAGTGCTGACAAAAGGTTTGCTGAAAGACCAGTTTTTCGGATCGAGCAGATCGCTGTCTGAATCGCACATTGCGATAAACTCCCGTTTTTCACCGGCAGTTGACTCAAATACGCGATATATCTTTCCATTTGCCTTGACAACGGGCGTTGGACCACAGTGGACTCCGTATCCATTATAACTGATGCCGCCGCGCGTCGAATCGATATCTGTCCAGGTGAATCCGCCGTCGGAACTCTTTGTTATGCCGATAAACGGCTCGCCGCCGACGTCGTCATAACGCCCGATTATATATATTTCTCCACCGTGTTCAAAAATCGTCGCCCACCACATTCGGTGTACTCGTCCGCGTTGCTCCCACGTCACGCCGTTGTCCCCGCTTGCGAAAACGTCCGTCCATTTGCAGCTGATGTCGCGTGTGGCGTAAAGATAATCCCCGCATCTGACGATCGATGGGCTGTACGTGTAGTCACCCGCCGATGTGTCCGACGTCGCAATAACAGTCCGAGTCTGCTCGACGTTCACTCGTGGCTCATTTTCGTTTACGGCACAGAAGGCAGCAAGGCGACCAACGATTCCTTTATCGTCTTCGGTCAGTGTCGAGTCATTCTTCAAGATTATAAACAATCCGTTTTCCGAAGTATAATCGAGATATCCAAGTCCGAATGCCTCAGCAAGTGATTTCGCTGGGAAGTATTTTTTTCCGCCGACTGTCTTTGCATCGGCGCTTATCGTGCCTGCGGAGAATCTTTCAGCAAGATCTTCCGCCACACAGACCTCCCCGTCGATAATTTTGTTTGTTACGGTATAATCGTTAATATCGGCTTTGACAACACGACCGTTCATGATCGCGTTTGCCGAATCTCCGAGCACCACGAGCCCGGAACCGAGTTTTTTCGAGATTTCGTTCAGATTTTTTTGGTCCTCGGTTACAGACGGAGTATCGCTTTGACCGTACGACAGGCAGAGGACAGACACCTCCTCTGCGGTCAGTGCAGTATTGAAAACGCAGAACTGATCTATTACTCCGTTAAAGCTTTTGTCAACCTGCCTGCTGTCCCCGCCAATGCAATCTTCCGCAAGATTGTTGGTTTTCCCGCTGAACTTCGCATCCCCAAATGAGATTTTCGGGTTGTCTGAAGGCTTTATTTCAGTCCCGTTAACATAAAGTTTTACAGAATTATTCGCATAATCGACTGTGATGACTATATGTTGCCAAACACCGTCATTTGTATTTGGAGCGTCAAATGCCGGAATTGCCGTTTCAAGACTGTACGGAAACTGCATTGTTACGTCACTGCTCCCGTCCGGTGTTCCCGCAACTACCTTGATAAGCGGACTGCTGTAATAAACGTAGAGCATTCCGTTGTTCTTCTCGCCGTACACGGTCAGAAGCCGATATAGCCAGGAGCCATGATATGACTGATATGGCATAATCCACATTGAAACAGAATATGAAGTTGCTCCCGAAAGCGCGCCGGCGACGGTGCCCTTTCCAATGTTCACCCCGCCCTTTGCGTCAGTACTGCCATGTGTCCTTACTGCGCCTCCGTTATATCCTCCTTCAAAATCAACATTTGAAACTGCAGCTGGATATCTGCCGTCTGATGACGTGAACACACCGCTTTCATAATTATCAAAATCGAATTCCAGCACCGGAGTCAGTGAAGAAGAAAAATCTATCATTGTAAAACTATCCTTTATGAACAATTCATCTGCGGTATAAACAGCGCCGTTTTTCAAAAATTCTGTCATAAACCGACGGATACCATAACCGGTCGCATAATCTGAGCCGCCTTTTATCGCGATTTTCCCGTTTTTAGAAGTAATAACAAATTCAAATGATCCGAGGCCAGAGACAGCTTTCGAAATATCTCTGTTTGAATCACCTATAATAATCTCATATTCCGCCGGTTCTATAACCCCTGTCTTTACAAAATCATCGCTGCATTCGAGCCGGATCCCGGTTTCTTCTTCTATTCCATCGCGCAGAGCAAATATCTGTGAATTCAGGTATTTCCCAGCTTTTTCCGGCCCGACAATTACATATGACGAAAGATTATCAATCGAAGTCAGATTTACCGGATTCACCCCGGTTTCAGAAGCGGTATCACCAGCAATATCTCCGGTTCCGCATGCGTTAAAGACAAATAAAGCCACAAGCAAAAGAACGATAAAAATCTGGCATTTCTTCATTCCGTGATTATCCCCTCCCTTATGAGTGAATTATACAGAAGATGCCGTTCGTTTACAATCTCATGAACAGACCTAATAATATCTTAACCGGACATTATTTTCAAAAACAGATATATCTGAAAGAAACAAAATCCCCGCGGCCGGGCCAACCCGAACCGCGGGGATTTTGCTTGTTTATCCGTAATAATTCTTCAGTTCCCTGCGCTTTGCGCCGTAGAACAGTGAGATTATCAGAAGTGCGAGAGCACATATCGCGCTGATCATGCCGCATGTGCCGAAGGACAGTTTTATTCCGCTCATTATGCCTCTGACCGTTTCGGAATCGAGTCCCGCCGTCGGGGCGGCCGCGGTCAGAAAAGCGCCGCCGTTCACGAACAGAATGGTCGGAATGAGGAAGAACAGCGTGAAATGCGGCCAGCCGAACACGACAGGCGCCCAGACCCTCACGCCAGGATTTTTGCTGCTGAAAGATTTAATCAGTGTTTTTATCGCCAGGAATATCCAGAAGGCGAACACGATGAGCACGGATATACCGGTAATCTCGAGCGCGGTGGTCACGCGGTTGACCGTTTTCTCGTCGATTTTCGACTCGATCAGTTTTCTGACAGCGTCGCTCACGTCGTCCGCAGTGTATTCTTTCTTTTCCTCCTCCGGCTGCGACGATGAAAGCTTCATGACCGTCGGGCCGTTTTGCGGCAGGCTCATGCCGGGAATCGAAACGCCTTCCGGAAGGGTGATCTCCCCGTTCCCGATCGCTTCGGCAAGAAGCGGAAGGAGCTTGTCCTCGATGATATTGTCCGAATCGATATGCCCGTCGCTGTCGGCTACCTGCGAAAGCCTGTTTTCTATTTCCTTTCTGATCTGATCCTTGTTCTCATTGAAATATTCCGCCGCGCCGGCGTATTCGGGAGAGCTTTCGAGCTTTGCGACGACATCCTCTGCGACCTTCATAATGGTTCCGGTCACGGTATTCACCGTCGCGTCGCCGGCGCTCGCCGCATTAATGATCTCATTGGTTTTTTCGGCTATCCACTCGTCAGACATACCGGATTTTTCGTAAACTTCGTCGAGATCGACGCTTTCACCGCTTCCCTTTCCTACTATACTGCTGACCGTCGAGTCGATTGTCTGATCGACAAGCAGACGGACAGCAATCGGTTTTAACACCTTTCTTAGACCCGAAAGAAGTTCATCCGCAAATACGTCGACATTGCGCAGTATGACCTGCCGGCCGACCTCGGGGCTGCCAGTCAGGACCGCCGCTATGGTATCCTTCGTTTCAATGTCCGCCGTGAATGTGAACTCCGTTTCTGTCTTTCTGAGTTCGTCGAGCGCCGGTCCAAGAATCGCCCTTTCGCTCTCCGGCACCGTCTTTTCAAGGGCAGAAACAAGTCCGTCCGTCATTTTTACGCTCAGCATCACCCGCCAGAGCGGCATGGCGAAATACCCGCAGACTGCCGCCGCGCATATCAGGATAATGAAAATGTTCATCACCCTGAGGAACGTTTTTGCGCCGTCGTTCATTTCACCGCACCGGCCTTTCCGGCTTTTCTTTTCTTTATTCCGAAAATGACAGCCGCGGCGACTCCTCCGGCGACGAGGACAGACGCGCCGATTACCACGCCTATAAGCGCTTTTTTGAGATTCGTTACGGTCTCTTCAAGATCATCGGTGTCTTTCCCGCCGGACGTCGTTTCGGCCTCTTTTGTGCCCTCTCCGCTGCCCTGTGCGGTTTCCTCCGTAACGGGCGCCTGTTCGGTATCGCTCACGCCAGACGATTCAGTTTCCGTGACTTGAGAGTCGCCGGATTTTTTCGTAAAGACGGCCCAGAACACCTCGCCGCTTCTGTCAAGCAGGAACGACAGCTGAGCTCCGTCAGTCCCGCCGACGTGATAACGGTCGCTTTCCGATGTTGAAACGATATTTTCTCCGTCTGCGCTTCCGATATGCCAGCCGGCGAACTCATACCCCTCGTCAGCGACCGCGCTGAAGAATCCGAACGAGAACGGTTGCTCATACCATTCCGAAACGACGTGCCCTGCGGCGCTTGCGGCGTCGCCCTGAGCATAAACGCTGCCGCCTTCAGAGGCGTTCGCCTCCGCCTTGACGATGTATCTCGCTCTGAGCGTCAGCGGCGCCGTCACAGGCGTTTCAAAATCGTAAAGCTCCGCTCCGAACCACCATCCGGCGAATTCGAGGCCTTCCTTGACGGGATCCGTCGGTCTGACCGCCTGACCGCCCTCGGCGACGTACTGTACGGCGATCTCCGTACCGCCGTCAGAATTGAACGAAACGGCATACGTTTTTGCCGGAGGTGTCTGCCCCTCGATAAGGATACGGACAAAAGCGTCCATATGGCCTGTTTCGCTCGTTGACTTGTGGATGAAATCCGGCGCAATGCCGTTGACTTTTATCTCGGGAGAATTATCAACGTCCCACTGATATCCGCAACTCGGATCGTCCTCGATCTCAATGCGGATGTAATACTCGCCATCGAGACTGAGCTTTTCGTCGCCCCGGTCGATATAGCTGAGCCTGTCCCAGTCGCAGGGATCTTCGCTTGCATTTCTTTCAACGAGGCAGGTATACGCATAGTAGCAGTCGACGTACCATCCGGTCTCGAGCTTTTTATCATCACCGTATTTTGCGAGCCCGAATGATTCCGAAAGAATCAGATCGGTTGCCTCCGACGCAGTCATCCCGGTTGTAAAGACGACCTTCATATTATAGTTTATCTCTATCGGCCCGGTGATCTTTCTGAACTTGCCTATCTTTATCGGATAATCGCCGTATTTGGTAGGATCATAGACCGACGTCGCGCGGATCACAAGCTCCGTCGCGGCTTCCTCTTTGGCAATATAAAGGGTGCCGCCCGAATCGATATACGTTCCCGCGTCGCTGACAGGGCTTTCGATGCTCCAGACAATGTCGTGAATGTCGTTTCCTTCAACTTCACATGAAAATGTCGTTGTGTTTCCGGGATAGACTTCCTTGATGTTCTGGCTATGCGAAACCGTCACGGAGTTTATTGCAACCGGGACGTCATACACGTTAACACTTACCATATAGTAAACGCTCTCGTCGATGGCGGACGCACATTTTATATTAAGATAACTGAACGTTTCGTTTATACCGACGGTCAGCGTGCCGTCTGAGCTTATCGTCGTGAGATCGCTCGTCTTGTTCTCTATCGACCAGACGACGCCGTCGTTCGTACCGCTGACGACATAGTTAATCTTCAACGATTTTCCCTTCTGAACGGCGTAGCGCGAATGCTCGCAACTTACGTCGATTATAACGTCGTCAGTCTCGTTGAACCCGACTTTAATGAAAGCGTCGATATAGCTGGTCTCCGACTGGGGATGAACGATATAGTCGGCCTGTACGCCGTTTATCGTAACATCGTACGGCGTGGCAAGGTTAAACACACAGCCGCTTTCGTTTTCAATCTCAAAACGGAAATAGTATTCTTTCGACGGGTCGAGCTTCTCGTCGCTTTCGTCAAGCTTTTTCCAGTCTCTTGGCGAAAAATCGTCTGTCTTTTCGACAAGGCATGTGTAGTTCGTGCCGTTGTCGACAAACCAGCCTCCGCCGTCCACTGATCCGCCGTAATTTGAGGTCACGCCCTTGTGTAAAGCTCTTGTGACCTCGGCTCCCGTGAGTCTGACGGTCGGGAACGCCTTTTTTACGTCATAGGTAATGCTTATGGGGCTCGCAATCGTCTTTTCCCCCTCGGCGTAGGCAAACAAAGGCAGCGATCCGAGCGCGAATATCGCGACGAGCAGCAGGCAGAAAAGCCTGACGTTTTTTCTTCTCATCTGTTTTTCTCCTCTCAGGTTTTACTCATATGCATGACAAGCCCGTGCGGAAGCACCTTCGCGACGAACCTGTAAAACTTGAAGAACGCGCGCGGGGTATAAACTCCGCGCCCCTTTTCGGCGGCTTTAAGACCTTTTTTCGCAACTTTGTCCGGATTGCAGCGCGGGAGCGTGTCAAACGTCTTTGACGTGCCTTTTTCTATGCCCGCAACAGGAAGAAACTCCGTTTCCATAGGTCCCGGGCAAACGGCGCATGCGTTTATTCCCTGCTTTTTCAGTTCGAAACGAAGTGCGCGAGTAAAGCTCAGAACATATGCCTTTGTCGAACAGTATGTCGCCATGCGCGGATTCGGCGCGAAAGCGGCGATGGAGCAGACGTTAAGCACGAACGCCCCCTTCGACATGTATCTGAGAGCAAATGCCGTAAGTTCCGTCAGCGCTCGGCAGTTGAGATCAAGAATCCGTGCGAGAGTCATGGGATCCGACTCCGAAACGTCGCCGATCGTGCCAAAGCCGGCGTTGTTGACGAGCGCGCGAAGGTCGGGCTTTTCCGCGGTGAGCTTTCCCGTGACGGCGTTTATTCCGGAATCGGTCGTCAGGTCGGCGGCCACCGGCACAATCACGTTGCCGAACTGCGACCTGAGCGCTCCGAGCCGCTCGGAGCGGCGCGCAACGACCCATATCTCGTCATATTTTCCCCCGGCCGCCATGTGCTTCACAAACTCGAATCCAAGCCCGGAAGAAGCGCCGGTCACTATCGCAATCTTTTTACTGTCTGCCATGCTTTTTTCCTCTCACGTCCCCGCCGGTCAGGCGGATGACCCTGTATTCGTTGAAAAGACGGGAAAACACCCTCAGGTCATATTTTTTCTTTATCGATTCGTTTGTCAGATTTGTCGTTATGAAAGTCGGCAGGCCTCTGACAAGGCGCGTGTTTATAACATTGTAAACACATGAAGCGGAGAAATCGCTGCCGAATTCTGTCCCGAGATCGTCTATCACAAGAAGATCGCAGCCGAAATATCGTTCTGTCTTCGACGCCGTCGCCGTATCGTATCCCCGGCGGAACTGCTCATACTGGAAGTCGGACATCATGTCGCCCGCAGTGACAAAGACGGTGTCGTGACCGCCGTCGACGACGGCGCCCGCGACGGCGACCGAAAGATGCGTCTTTCCGACTCCCGGGCCTCCCATAAGAAGGACGCTCGCGGAGTCCGTGCCGAACTCCGAGGCGTATTTTTTCAGATATCCCGCCACGAGCGCGTTGTTTTCCGATGCGCCCGGGGTGTCGCTGTAATACGAAACGTCAAACGAGTCGAACGTGCATTCGGCTGCAAGACGCCCTATTCCGCAGCTCTCGTATCCAGCGACGCGAAGCGCCTGCCTGAAGCATTCACACATGTCTATCCCGACCCAGCCGGTGTCGGAGCATTTCGCGCAACGATATTCCGGCGAATCGTAATTCTGCGGATATCCGTTCGCCGCGAGCAGTTCGCCGCGTTTTTTTCTCAGTGAGGTTATTTTGTCGCGCAGCGCCTTAACGGCACACTCGCCGTCCTTTGCCGCACCGAAGAATCCGAGCCCGAGACTGTTCAGCTGTCTGTCGATTTCACCGATCTCCGGTATTGCCGACGTGATCTCGCGCCGGCGCGCCTCTGCGCGTTCCGTCGCGGCCTCCCGCCTGATTTCATATTCGTGCGTGATCCGCGCGAAATTTTCCCTGCTGAATCCCATTTTATACTCCGTTTCCGCCGAGTTCCTTCAGCATTTCCTCATAGCTCCGCCTGACGGCATCGTCAAACGTTTTCTGCGGATCGAAGCTCTCTATTATCTCGGGCTTCTTTCGCTCGCCGGTTTTCTTTCTGTCCCCGCCCGCCGGCTCGTCCGCTCTGTGTTTTTCGCGTTCGGCTGCGGCTGCCTCGGGCGTCTTAATTCCCTTTTCGTACCACCCGCGAAGGATACCGCCGACGTATGCAGGGCTGACCTTTTCGGGATCGGCGAAGTCGTACGCCGTTTCTATCATGGCAAAGTCCATGCCCCATTCTCCGGTCCAGGTGTCAAAAAGTTTCTGGTATTTCGGGCTTATCTTTCCTTTGCCGAGCCCGAAGAGAGTGCGGAGTTTGGCCTCGGTGCGGTATCTGTTTTTTTCTTTTTCTATGTATTCCGCCATCCTGTCCATGGTGCGGATCTTTATTGAGTATGCGACCTTTGTGACGTAAGCCGGTGTCACACGTTCCTCGCGGGTTTCTCTTAACCTGTCTGCAAGATGCGAGAACAACAGAACTATCGCCTCCGGCTCCATCTCGAGCTCCCTGCGCATGGCCACAACCCGCGAAACGTCCGATTTGTTGAACGATAGAACGCCGCATATATTCTGGCATTCCTCGACGAGCCCCGAAAGCGACGCGTCATCCTCATAGGCGTCGGCGATTTCAGCGCCGTCCAGCACCCTGAGCTGAACCCCCTCCCTGACAAGTCCGGCAGAAATTAGTTTTTCGGCGGCAAGCACAGCCGATTCCTCATCGCATCCGAGATTTGCGGCGAGCCGCGACGGCGCCGGATTCTCCCGGAGTTTCTCGTCCGAGCAGAGCAATATTAGAAGCCTGAGCGCGTCGGGATCATCTAGTCCCGCCGCCTCGGCCGGAATAGCGACCGCACGGTCGCCGTATACGGGTCTGAGTTCCATCCCGCTGTCTCCGTTTCTTTACGATTCTGATTTGTGAATTTTCTGAGCTAGCAACATTACGGCGTCGCAAAGGCTGAGATCCACCGAGGCGCAGCCTTCGAAAGACGTTTTGTGCGCCGAGCAGTTTATCACGCCCTTGACGCCTTTAACGACGGCCGTTTCCCCGGCAAAAGCAACGGTCTCGGCGTCGCACGTGTCGGTTATTATCAGTATATCCGGGCAGACCGTGTCTATGAGACCCTCAAGCCCTTCGCGCGGGGATGATCCGGCTATCTCTACTCCGAGTCCGCGCATCGCACGTATCACCGGCGCTCCGACGGGATTTGTACCGACCGAGACCGCGGTGTGTTTTCTTCCGAGCCCGAGCTCGAGTGAAACGGCCCTGTAAAGCTCCCGCACGTCGGTTCCGTATCCGCTTCGCGAACATCCGTCATATTCTTCAAGATCCTTTCTGACCGTTGACGGCGAAACGCCGAGCAGACCGGCAAGCTCACCGCTGTTTGTCCGGCTGCGGCCGCTCAGCATCATCTCCTGAAGGATCTCATAATACGCCGCAAGACGCCTCTTCTTCATGAGTTTCCGGTTTCCTCAAGCGCTTTATTGAGTTTTTCGGCAAATCCTAGACAGGTCTCGCCGCCCTCGCGGCCCGTGAACGTGACTTTTTCAGGGCCTGACGTGAGCCGGTCAAGCGCAGAGCCGAGCCTGTCGGCCTCGCACTGTCTCCCGATATGCGAGAGAAGCATGACCGATGCGCGGAGGATCGAGCGCGGGTCGGCGTACTGAGCGCGGCCTTCCTCCACCATCCGGGGAGCCGAGCCGTGTATCGCCTCGAACATCGCGTATTTCTTTCCTATATTTGCCGAGCCGGCCGTGCCGACGCCGCCCTGGAACTCCGCCGCCTCGTCTGTTATGATGTCGCCGTAAAGGTTCGGAAGGATAAACACCCTGAAATCGCGCCTGCGTTTTTCGTCGACTAGCTTTGCCGTCATAATGTCGATGAACCAGCTGTCCGTCGCGATTTCGGGATATTCCTTCGCGATCTCCTCGCAGATCCTGAGAAATTTTCCGTCGGTCGTTTTGATTATGTTGGCTTTTGTGACGATAGAAACGCGATTCTTGCCGTTTTTGCGGGCAAATTCGTACGCGAGCCGCGCGAGCCGCCGCGTTCCTTCGGTAGTTGTCACGCAGAAATCGAGCGCAAGATCGTCCGTCACGTTTGTCCCGTTACTGCCGACGGCGTAGCTTCCCTCTGTGTTTTCGCGGAAGAAAGTCCAGTCGATGCCCTGTTCCGGGACAGATACCGGTCTGACGTTTGCAAAGAGGTCCAGCCCTTTTCTCATGGCGACGTTTGCCGATTCGATGTTCGGCCAAGGATCGCCGGCGCGCGGCGTCGTCGTCGGTCCTTTCAGGATAACATGACAATTTTTCAGCTCCGTCATAACGTCGTCCGGTATCGCCTGCATATGAGCGACGCGATTTTCGATTGTCAGACCGTCGATATTCCTGATTTCGATCTTTCCCGACGCGATGTCGTCAGCGAGGAGATGTCTGAGAACCTTTTCGGCGGCGCCGGTAATGAACGGCCCGATGCCGTCGCCTCCGCAGACACCGATAACGATCTTGTCGAGCTTTGAATAATCGACAAAGTCTCCCGCGGCGTTAATCCGTTCCACCCTTTCGAGCTGAGAACGGAGAAGTTTGTCGTAAGCCGCGACCGCGTTTTTTATTTCATTTTCGTAATTGCCTGATAACATACTTTCGCCTTATGATTATAATCTATTGGTCGTTTTCTGAAAGCCGCTTTATTCGACGAATATATCCCTGATACGGTTCATCGTTCCGTCCGTCACGCCGAAAGAGCGGAGAAGGTTTTCGGTCTGAACGTAAATGTTTTCCCCGTATTTTTTCATTGCTTCAAGAAAACCCGAGAAAACGTATCCGGACCGGCTCCTGACGTGCTCGTCGGAAAGAGTCGTCAGCTCGTAATCTACAAGAATGCTCTCCTCTTCAACTCTGAGAAGAGCTAGAAGGAGCGCCGCGACCGTACCCGTCCTGTCAGCCCCGGCGACGCAGTGAAAAAACGCGGGATAAATGCACGGATCAGCAAACAGATCAAAAATTTTTCTGCATCCTTCGCCGCTTGTTTCGATGAACTCGGCATAAGCGTCGACGGGTATGAGCTCGTATCTCACGTCACTGCCGAGCGCAGAGCTGTTTCTGCCGGCGTCGAGCGACTCGATCTTAAGATCTATCTCAGTCTTTATACCGAGCCGGGAAGTAAGAGAACGCTCTCCTGCACTTTTCACACGGGAGTCAGCCCCCGGTTCGCCGCCGCGGTAAAGCAGTCCGCATTTTACCCGCTTTCCGTCACAGGTTTTCCAGCCGCCCATATCCCGTACGTTGAACACCCCGTCGGCATAGATCCATCTCGGCGGGGTCGGATCGACGATAAATGTCCGCTCTTCCGCGTCTCCGGCGCGCCAGGAATACCGTTCGCCGGGCACTAGATTGTAAAGACCGAACCCGCTCTCGGCTTCCCCGCTGAAAACCGTGCGCCAATTTTCGTCGGTAACGGTCAGAAATGTCTGCCCGCCTTTCCAGATGAGAACGACCGGCTGTGGGATCGAATAGTTTTCTTCTCCCGTTTTATAGTATTCCCGCCATTCGTGAGAACAGTATTCGCGGCAGTTTTCGTAAAAATCGCGCATGACCGGTGTCGCATTCATAACGGTTTCACCGTTCAGAGGCGATACCGGCCTGATGTGTCCGGGGCTCATTTGTCCCCCAGTCTCGGGTCAGCGTTAAGATCCGCTCCGGCGACGGCGCCGGCAAGAAATTCGTAATAAGCCTGTGCGCCTGTCATCGCCGCGTTGTCGCCGCAAAGCGGTTTGTCGGGCACGTAAAACGGGATTCCGCTTTTTTTGGCAAAATCGCCGAGCGACTTTCTCAGGTGGCTGTTCGCCGATACACCTCCGGCGAGAACGATTCCCCGCCCGCCGATGCCGCATTCGAGCGCCTTTTCGACCTTTTTCACAAACGAGCCGCACACCGCACGTGTAAGCGAAGCGGCAATGTCGTTCACCGGGACTGCCGCGCCGCACGATTCGTATTTTCTTATAAGATTTATCACGTTGGTTTTCAGCCCGCTGAACGAAAAATCAAGATTGTCGCCCGGAAGCGCGGCTGACGGAAAATCGAAAGCGAACGGATCTCCCTCCGAGGCCGCTCTGTCGAGCGCCGCTCCGCCGGGATACGGCATTCCCATGACCCTCGCGGTCTTGTCAAAGCACTCTCCGGCCGCGTCGTCGCGCGTGCGTCCGACAGTCTCGTATTCCGTGTATGTTTTAACGTTGATAAGCGACGTGTGTCCTCCCGAAACGACAAGCGCGAGAAACGGCGGTTCCGGCGGGTCTTCGAGAAAATAGTTTGCCGCGACGTGCCCTTTTATATGGTTCACCGGCACAAGGGGTATGCCGCATGAAGCGGCAATGCCTTTGGCAAAGCTCACTCCGACAAGCAGGGCTCCGACGAGGCCGGGACCGGCGGTAACGCCTATCGCTTCGATATCATCGGGCGAGCAGCCGGCCGTTTCAAGCGCTTCGCGTGTTATGCCCGAGATAGCCTCGGTGTGCGCGCGGCTCGCTATCTCGGGGACGACACCGCCGTATGCCGCGTGAACGTCGATCTGAGACGCGACGATATTTGACAGGATCCTGTTTTTCCCCCCGCCGTGTTCCGTGACCGCCGCAGACGTCTCGTCGCACGAGCTTTCAAATGAAAGTATCTTCATATAGTGCAATTCAAATTTCAAGTGCCATCCGGACGGCGTCCTCCGCCGGAGAGCAATAGTAGTTTTTTATTTTTCCGACGGCTCTGAAACCGTGAGCGGCGTAAAGCGCGATCGCCCCCGCGTTGCTTTCCCTCACTTCGAGAAAAACGTCTTTTACGCCTTTTCCGGCGAGCGTTTCGATTATTCCTCCGAGCATGACATCCGCTAAGTGACGCCTTCTGAAATCTTCCCGCACGCAGAGCGCCCCGATGTCGGCGGAATCAGCGATGTAAAGCGCGCAGCAGTACCCGACATCGTCTCCGTCTGTCCGGGCGACTGATATTATTCTCCCGTAACCGTCGGCGCCGGTGTTTCCGAGCATGCTATCCATGCCGCAGGCGCGGCAGAGCAGGTCGATTTTCTCATGCGGGAAGTCCCGCGACGGCTCTGAAAACTCAATAACCGAGCCGCCCAGAGAGACTGTCATCATCATCGATCCAGTCGGAAACGTTTATGATCCTGTACTCGTCCGGAGTGTCGCGGACAACAAGCGTGGTTATTCCCGAGTTAATGATCGTTCTTTTGCACATTGCGCAGCTCGATGTGCCGGGGACGAGTTCGCCGGTCTTTCCATCGACACACGCCATATACATCGTCGCACCTATCATCTCGTCGCGGGATGCGGCGATTATCGCGTTTGCCTCGGCGTGTATGGAACGGCACAGCTCATATCGCTCTCCGCGCGGAATTTTCAGCTCGTCGCGCAGGCAGAAATTGAGGTCGCAGCAGTTTTTTCTTCCCCTCGGCGCGCCGTTGTAGCCCGTCGAGACGATGCTGTCGTCCTTTACGATTATTGCGCCGAAATGTTTTCTAAGGCAGGTGCTCCGCTTGGAGACCGCCTCGGCTATATCGAGATAGTAATTGATTTTTGATTTTCTTTCCATAGTCTTTCCCTCTTACTCCATTTATATTATATCAGGAAAACATCGCTATTTCAAGTCCGTATAAAATATATATCATGTTAAAAAAATTTTACAGTCTGAAATGTTGACAACCGCCGCCGCAAATGGTAAAATAATATGGCAAACGGCGGTAAACCGCCGCGCTTTCCCGTTTTTGAGCGCGGAAAGCGAACAAGGATATAACAACCGAAAGGAATACCACCCATGAAATTCTGTTCAAACTGCGGAAACCGTCTTGAAGACGACGCCCTTTTCTGCCCCAACTGCGGCACGAGCTTTGCGGCAAAAGCGGCCGAAGAAGTAAAGGAAGCAGTTTCCGAAACCGCCGGGGAGATCAAAGAGGAAGTTAAAGAAGCCGCCGAAAAGGTCGAAAAGACCGTTGAGAGCGCCGCTCCCGTTCAGCCCGAAAAGCCGGCTTACGCTCCCCAGCAGAGCCAGCCGATCGTTCCCCCTCCGGTCATCGCAAACGAAGCTCCGCAGGAAGTTGTCGAGGATGAAAAAGCAAAGGCAAAGGCAAACAAGCCGCTCGGCCTCGGTATATTCATTCTGTTCGACATTCTCCTCTGCATCCCCGTCATCAATTTCATCATGACGCTCGTTCTCTCTTTTGCGCCGAAAAACAAGAACGTACGCCACTTCTGGCAGGCTAAGCTTGTATGGCTCATAATCGGCGTTGTCCTCATGCTCATCGCCGGAATCTTCGCTCTCTTTTTCCAGGATCAGATTTCCGCAATAATCAAGCAGGCTTACGACGCCATAGCCGGCTCGGGACTTTTCCCCGCAGCTTAACGCATTTTAGAAACAGCAGGCAGCCCGCGGCTGCCTGCTGTTTTTATTCAGTTATCCGTCAGAATGACGGTAATCCCGCCGCCGGTGCGGAGAACCGCACGGCTTCCGTGCGGAAGGAGATACGAGTCTCCTTTTTTTATAGCTCGTCCGGAGATTTTTCCGCCGCCCGACGTGCAGACGATCGAAAGAAATTTTCCGGGAGACGTGAGAACGTATTCGCCTCCGGCGGGAACGGCCTTTTCCATGACCCTGAAATGCACGCTGTCGGCTATGAGTTTTTCGCCGGACGGGATCTCGCCGCGAGACACGCCGAAACGCACTGCGTCCGTCTCCCGCGGCGAAATATCCTTTATCGTGTCCGCCGCCGCGTCAAGATGGAGCTCGCGCGGTCTACCGTCCTTTCCGACTCTGCCGAAATCGTAAACACGGTACGTGACGTTTGAGTTCTGCTGTATCTCGGCGAGGGTGATGCCTCCGCCTATTGCGTGTACAAGCCCGTGCGGAATGAAAAACACGTCGCCTTTTTTAACGGGTACGTACCGCAGACAGTCCGTCACTGTGCCATCCTTTGCCTTGCGGACAAACTCTTCCCTGTTATATTCACTGGAAAGGCCCATTATAAGCTTTGCTCCAGGCCTGCAGTCGAGCACGTACCACATCTCGCTCTTTGCCGGATGGACCTGAACGGAAAGGGATTCCGCGGCGTCGATAAGCTTGAACGCAACACTAAGGCCGGAGAAATACCCTCCGAAAACACGGCTCAGCGGCGTGCCGTCGAGCTTACCGCCCTCAACCAGGGACTCGCCTTCAGGGCTCATGCAGAGCATCCAGGCCTCGGCGATCCTGTCGCCCGGCTTTCCCAGGCCGTATTCTGCCGAAAGCCTGTCCCCTCCCCAAATTATATCTTTAAGAACCGGACGGAGCTTTATAAGACGCATTTTTTCTTTCATAGGTCAGTTCCCCTTTCGTACACGCATATTATATCATTTTTCGGATGTGGAAATCAACATCCCGGCAGACGTTTTTATTATTTCTCTTGCCTTTTTCCCGCGGCTGTGATATAATGACGCCGTAAAATATTCACCGGAGGCAGTATATATCCATATGAAAAGAAAGATCGCGCCGTTTTTCGCGGCCGCGCTCGCGTCGGTCATGCTCGCGTCCTGCATGAATCAGCCAACCGGACCGGGACCAGGAACAACGGAGCCGGTTATAACGTCGGAAACAGCCGTGCCGACCGAAACGGATACGGTGACGGAGACCGAGACCCCGTCTCTGCCCGAAACCGACGAGACGGAGCCCGTCACGCCGGAACATGTGCACACGGCCGCGCCGGAGCTTTTGTCCGACGAGGCCGGCCATTACACAATCTGCGCCGGCTGCGGCGAAACGATCGGATCGTCGCAGCACGAGTTCGGCGAATGGATCGCCGTTTCGGAAGCAACGGAGGACGCAGAAGGCCTGAACGAACGCGTTTGCTCCGTTTGCGGATACAGAGAGACCGAAAAGACGGAAAAGCTCTCTCACACGCACGTGTGGGGCGAAACGTGGAAGCAGAACAAGACATATCACTGGCACGTCTGCGAAGGATGCGGAGACGCCGGGGCTAAAGAAAAACATTCCTTCGGGGAATGGTCGACCGCCAGGGAAGCCACGGAAGACGAAGAAGGAATAAAAGAGCGTTTTTGCGACGTTTGCGAATACAGAGAGACCGGAAAAATCGAAAAGCTGCCACACACTCATATATGGAGCGATACTCTCGGAAGCAACGAAACGCATCACTGGCAGACCTGCGCAAAATGCGGGGCAACGAATAGCAAAGCGTCCCACACTTACGGCGAATGGTACGTTGCACAGGAAGCGACGACATCATCCGAGGGAGTAAAGGAAAGGCGCTGCACATCCTGCGGCAGGAAACAGACGGAGGCAATACCCATGGTAAGAATCGAAGCCGATATGCCGGCGAACATAGCGAAGGTCATAATAATATCGGGCCAGTCAAATGCGGTCGGATACTCATACCGCAACTGCTTCAACCTGAAAAGTGATTATTACAGCCAGTTCCATCTGGAAAGCCGCCTGGCGAAAGCCGACGCGGGATATCCGGATATACTTATCAGGTACAGCAACAACCCGCTTGACGCGAATCAGGGCACCTGCGGAAACACGGCGTTTGAGCCCGTGAAGATCGGAATGGGATCGAAGATACCCGATCCGAATTATTACAAATCGGAATGGGGCGAACCGCTTGGTCCCGAGGTCGGGATCGCGGAATACCTGTCAGAAAAATACCCGGGCGAGAAGTTCTATATCATCAAATGCGCGACGAGCGGCGCGAACCTCTCCTGGCGCTGGAATCCCGGACGCACCGGCGACCTGTACGAGCAGATGGTCGACTTTGTCGGCAATGCCCTGAGCGACCTCAAGTCGCAGGGACTTAAGCCGGAGATAATCACATTCTGCTGGATGCAGGGAGAATCGGACTGTCAGGAGAATTACGCGAATTATATCGGCATGTTCGAGACGCTTTTAAACAAGTTCGCGTCCGATCTTGCCGAATACATGCCTCCGAACGGAATGACCGTCGCGGACGCGGGGATACGTCCGTTCTGGGGCTGGCCGAAATGGGCGACCATGAACAGCCAGAAAAAGGCATTCGCGGACAAATCGTCCAAAAGATATTTTGTCGACACGACCGATTTCCGGTCTGATATCGACAGAGACGGAGAGTGCGGTCATTTCGACTGCTATCCAATGATTCAGCTCGGCAACGCCTTCGGCAAATGTGTTGACGATGCCCTGTATTACTACGGCAATCCGGAAGTTCTGAAATAGATTCCTGTTATTTAAAAAATTCCCCGGTGATATCACCGGGGAATTTTTTAAAAGCCAGCACATTGTATAAATTGACAAATTAACAATATGCGCTAAATGCATCTTAATGATTGTCAACTTTTAAGCCGGAGTAATAGACCAATTTCCATCCGCTTCAATTGCAAACACAACATTACTTCCTTTTGGAATTGAGATGTACTTTTTCCCGTTATAAACACCTATCTCATTTACAATTAAATCGCGTCCACTTGTGGTTATTGCCCACACAATAAAATTGCTTTTGCCATTATGGGTTATTGTCCATGAGCCAGATGATACTTCGATAATATTTGTAACAAAGCATCCTTTCCCTTTAAATGATGTTTCGCTTGTCTTGACCAGTTTTTCAATGGTGTATGACCATTTTCCGCTTGATTCTATCTCGAACATATACGGAGCAGTTCCAAGTAGGAGATAATAACCATCGAAATTACCGATTTCGTTAACTGCAAGGTCTTTGTCTCCATATACGTCATGAACCCAAACAACAAAATTCGATTTTCCTGAATTTTTGAATCTGACCCTATATAAGCCATCACCAACAGTAATATTTGTTAAAACGTCATCGCCTTTCCCGCTAACTGTTTTATAGATTTCATACCCGCATCGTTCACAAACTCCATTATTTGTAGTATGTCCGAGCGCTTCTGCCGTCTTTGATGTTCTGCTTAATTCTTCTTTGCAATTTAAGCAGTATATTACTTCATCCCAATGCCCTTTATCAGTACATGTTGCACTCACTTCGTTTTCTTTTACCGGTTGCGCCAGACTATGACCAAGCGCCTTTCCTTCTATAATTCCGCATCTATCACATCTTTTGGGTTCCAAACATGTTGCATCAATCCAATTATGTCCAAGCGCATTGACGTCCTGGCCACATCTTTTACAAGTTGCTCCTTGAGTACATGATAAACCTGGAACATCGTGTCCCAATGCTTTGCCATCAGTAGATCCGCAACGCTGACATGTTTTTGCAGAAAGACATGTCGCCTCGCTCCAATCATGTCCTAATGATCTTCCTTCTTCAATTCCACATCTGCTACATTTTTTTGGAGATAAACATGTGGCATCAAGCCATGAATGGCCCAATGCTTTTCCTTCAATCTGACCGCATGTGCGGCAAATCATCGGACTATCACATGTCGCTGGAATCCAGCTATGTACATGCAAAAAACATCCACCTGAACAGCAAATAATTGCAGTCAAAGAAACAATAATTAACAAAAATGAAAATATTTTTTTCATTATGCCCTCCAGTATTTGAATTTTAGAAATATATTATACATATACTTTGTTAACAACTTGCTCATTAAATTGTAAACAATGTGTGAATTTTGCTTTTTTGTTTTGATTATTGAATGAAGCACATTTCATGATTGATATTATTCTACTATAATGTATTTTATGCATCATCATAAAAATCCCTGTCGAAGGCAGGGATTATCTCATATCGATTTATAAACGGCTTATTATCCCGTAAGCCGCCGTGTCGGTCTTAAGTGCCGCGAGCGGCGAAATTGTGCAGTACCCGGCGAGAATCGCGTCCGTGTCGAGCGTGTAATCCGGAACCTCGCCCGGCCTGTAGGCCATGTAAAGCCTTGCGCTGAACGTTCCGTCGCCGAGATCGTCAAAGTGATCACGGTAAAACGTTCCGCCCTGTTTGGTTATCAGTATTCCTTTCGGCTCCCCCGGGATGTTCACGTTTAGCATGTCGCAGAAGTCGTAAAGCCTTTTTTCGCAGATATAATCCCATACCCGCGGAAGATGGCCGGCGGCTTTTTCAAGCGTTTCCCTGTCAGTCGAACAGGACATCGATTTAATACCCGCATAGTTCGCCTCGCAGGCGGCGGCGCAGGTGCCGGAATACGCTATGTCGTGCCCGATATTGTAGCCTCGGTTTATGCCCGAAATAACGAAGTCAAAATGCCCGAGCCGGTCTACGGCAAATCTCACACAGTCCGCCGGAGTGGAGTCGATCGAGTATGATTCAACGCCCAGGTCGTCGAAAAGGCCGGTTTTCAAAACTCTGAACGGCCGTCTCAGCGTTATGCTGTGCGAACACGCGCTCTGCTCTGTTTCAGGCGCGGCGACCAAGACGTCCCCGAGCGTAAGCGCAAATCCGAGAAAGGCTCGTATGCCCGGCGCGCATATTCCGTCGTCATTTGTTAGAAGTATTCTCATGCTTTTCCGGTCCCGGTCAGAAAAGATCGGGATTTTTTCTCTTGAAAGCCCCGAGGAGCGCGTCGGCTTCCGAAATCAGGGCGTTCTGCTCCTTTACGCTGTATACCGTCGCTCCGCTCGCGCAGGCGTGGCCGCCGCCGTGATAGCGCGATGCGAGCTCCTGAACCTCTATGAACCGCGAGCGGAGACGCACGCGGATGTTTCCTTCGTCCGTTTCTATAAACGCGAGCCAGATGAGACTGCCCCTTATCCTTTCAAGGATCTTTACGGCGTTGCTCGCGTCTTCTATGCTTATACCTCGTTTTTCGCGGTATGCGCGTGTGACCTTGAACCACGCGACGCCGTTTTCCGTGATTTTGATTTTCCTGAACAGTTCATTGCGGAAACGCAGAACGTCGGGATCCTCTATATAAAGATCGGCAAAAAGGCGCTCCGTGTCTATTCCCTGCTCGAGCAGATACGCCGCGGCGCGCATCGTTTCTGGGCCGACCTCTATAAACCTGAATCTTCCGGAATCGGTGACAAGCCCCGTGTAGAGGTGAGCCGCCGCCTCGCGTGTGATCCTGAGCTCGTCCGGGAAACTCCTGACGAAATCGACAATCATCTCGCAGGTCGATGACCGGAAATCCTCCACCCAGGCGATATCCCCGTACGCGTTGTCCTCTCCTTCTATGTGGTGATCGATCTTAACAAGACAGGCGCCGTTTTCGGCACGGGAGTTTGACGCCCTGTCAAGCGTTCCGGTGTCAAGAAGAATGACAAGCGCGTTTCTGTAGTCGTCGTCCGCCGGGCGGCTCCGTTCGTCGTTCATAAAGGCGAGTATCTCGGAAAAATCCCGGTTGTCGAGCATGACTCGCTTTGACGGGAAACTGTTCCTGAGGACGGCGGCAAGGCCAAGCGACGAGCCGACGGCGTCGCCGTCAGGGCGAATGTGACGGGATATGATTATCGTGTCATGTTCCCTGATTTTTTCAAGTATCCGGTTTTTTATCTCTTCATTCATCTGATTCTCCGCACGCTTCGGTGAGCGCTTTCAGATCCGCGAGCATCTTCATCGCCTCGTCATAGTCTCTGACGTCCGCCCCGCTCGCTTTTTTATGCCCGCCGCCGCCGTACCTGACGGCGACCGGATTTATATTGTATTTTGACGAACGGAGCTCGCACATGACGCTGCCGTCGATTTCAGTGAAGTTGACCCATATGTCGATTCCTGTAATGTCGGACATCAGATTGACCATCCCTCGGGAAATGGTGAACGCGTCACGGCCCGTTTCCGCGATCTCCGAGGCGGTCGTGTAAATGAACGCGACGGAGCTGTTTTCAAAAATCCTTATCCTTTCAATAAACGCCGCCTTGAGTTTCGCGTCATCGAGAGTTCCTGAATAAAGACGCCGGTAAAGTTTTTCGGTGTCTATTCCGGCAGACATGAGAAACGCTGCGAGCTCGAATGTGCGCGCACTTGTTGAATCGTAACGGAAACGCCCCGAATCGGTAACCATTCCCGTAAATATTGCCGTGGCGGATTTTTTTGAAAGCGTGAGCCCGCTTTCACGGGCAAACGCGGCGATCATGCCGGCGCAGCTTTCAAATGACGTGTCGATAATTTCTTCATCGGTGAACGTTCCGCACCTCAAGTGATGATCTACCCTGAACGAAAACGCGGCAGACGTGAATCTTTCGTCGCTGATAAGCTCCCGCTCCGCCGAGTCCAGAACGACGGCAAGCGCGTTCTCATAAGCGGAATCCGGTATCTCGTCCATCTCCGAGCCGTCCATGAAAGAATATCTTCCGGCATCGTCGCCGACACGGAAAATCCTTTTTTCGGGAAAATTATCCATGAGCAGAAAAGCAAGCCCGATCTGGCTCCCCAGCGCGTCGCCGTCCGGCCATGAATGGCGGTGGATTATTACCGTGTCGTATTTTTTTATCGCTTCAAACAGCTTTTCAAACATGTCAGAGGCCGAGCTCCTTTGTGATCTTTCTTACGCATGCGTCGGCGCCGTCGTCAAACCTTACCGAAAAATCGCAGAACTCTATGTTTCTCATCTCGAAATCAATGGACATTATCCTGTTTATCTTGTCGTCGCCGGAAATGTTCCTGCTCAGTATGTTCGTAAGAATCTGCCGTTTGTCGCCCTCGGTGAAAACAAGCACGGCGCGGGATCTGTATACGTTTTTAAGCGTCATTGCGCCGCAGATGTCTATCGGTATGACGGCGATTCTCCCTGAGTTTATTATCGGGTCTATCTGTTTTCTTGACGTGCCGAAGGAAAACGTGCTGTAGACTGTAGTCTCGATGAACTCTCCGGCCTCTTTTTCACGCAGGAACTCGGCGTCACCGACAAACCGGTAAGCCTTTTTCGATTCGTTTTCTCCTCTCGGGCGCGTCGTCGTCGTGACAGGCTTTCTGAAACGCGGATTTTTGACAAGCGCCTCGGCAATCTCGGTCTTGCCGGTCCCCGTCGGCCCGACAAGGCAGAGCACACCTCCGCGGGAGAGATCCGGCCTCTTTTCGATGAAAGATTTGCCGATTATTTTCGTAAGGTGGATGAAATCCGAATAGGAGTTTACCGAAAGCAGGCCTGAAAGAGAGGCGTTCCACGGCTTTCTCATAAGAACGGGATACGAAGCCTGAGACGATGATATGTTGTGAGAGGCGTCGTCAAGCAGAATATCTATGCTGACGAGATCCTTGCGCGTCCCCATTATTATGTTGCCCGCCGGCACGTACGGGAAATCCTCCGAAAGCCGCTTCGCCCTCGCGCTCATGCACTGAGGCGGAACTGACGTTATGAAAAACACGTCGGCAATACGGCAGAGCTCGCGGACAAATTTCTGCGCGCCCTTTACAAGCGGTTGACGCAGAACAAATTCCGGGTCAGCAAAATATGCTATGCGCTCGTCGGCGATATTGCCCTGCGGCCCCCACGATTTTATTTTGTTTATGTCAAATACCGGATTGTCGCCGTATTTTTCTTTAAGCAGATCGAGCGCGTAGGAATTGCACTCGTAAAGAATATCGTCGACGTCAAGGCCGACACGTAGGCGGTATTTTCTCATATCAATCAACCCCGTTTTTTATTTAACATATTATTTTATCATATTTCACGCTCTTTTGCAAGCAACAAACGACCGTTTTTCTTTATCCGGAAATCGGTGCCTTTCCCGGAAGCGTTCAAAAAACCGGTCTGCCGGGCACTGTGAAGCGCCCGGCAGGCCGGATGTGTGAAATATTTACGATGACTTTCAGGCTGCCGGCGGATTGTAAATGGCCGAGGGGCAGGCGAAGTTCGCTATCGTATAGAACTCATTCTCCTGAGGATCCTGATCATAGATAAGGAAGTAGCTTCCCGTGATGTCGGGACCCGTGATGCTGATGCCCTGAGCGTATCCGCCCCAAAGGATGCCGTTGTCGAGGTTCTCGAAGCTCGTGGCGGTCGTACCTTCCCACTTTTTCCACGTGCCGTTCGGGTTGTCGGTGTACCAGATCTCGATATCGCCGATGTCTTCGAATTTGAACGGATCGATAACGTTTCCGTCAGCGTCGCGCTCCCAGTTCCAGGCGGCGACATCGCCGAGAAGAATCTCGTTGATCGTGATCGATTTGGTGTAGCCGAGGAACGGGAAATATTTGTTCTTTCCGTCGTTCAGATGATGAGCGCCTGTCGTGTCAACAACTTCCCATTCAGCGATGTCGGCCTCGAGTTTGCCGTCAGCGTCCATAACGCCGTTCACGACCCAGTTTTTGCCGAGATTGAGCGTGTTGATGACCTGAAGGTTGGATATGTCAACGCCGTGCTCAAAGAGAGTCAGAAGATCTCTTGTGTCGGTGCTGTAGATCGTGCGTTTGGTCGGAAGCGCGTTTGGATCCTCTTCCTGTTTTGGGGTGGTCTCGCCGCCCTTGTCCTCTGTCGTGTCGTTACCCTTCGGCTCGGTCTCGGGAGCCTTTGCCGTTGTGCCTTCCGGCTTGTTCGAGTTTTCGCCCGGGTTATCAGGCGTCTTCGGCTGGCAGGCAGCGAAGATCGAAACGAGAAGCGCAAGAACTAGCACTATAACTGTTGCTTTTTTCATGTGTTTAACCTCACGTTTTTTATTTACGGACTGCTGTAAGATTACAGCATCCATATTCTGCGTATATTATAATCATTTACCCCGTCCTGATTTGTTAACAGATTGTAAATAATTATTCCGTGCAACAGCCCAGTTGTCGCTTTAAGACACTACACCCGAAAAGATGTCCAAAAGCGTTCATCCGCAAAGCGGCAAAACACGGGTCTTTGCTTTTTTCAGGCAGCAAAACCTTTTTTATTTGACAATCCTCACAATCGTATGATATAATATTTTCAGATATTAAGAGGTTTACTGACATGAAAAAAGAACGGATAACAAAAATGACCTTGACGGCACTGTTCATGGCGCTCGGCATGGTCCTTCCCTTCCTTACGGGGCAGATACCGCAGATCGGGAGCATGCTGCTTCCCATGCATATCCCCGTTTTCCTGTGCGCTCTGATATGCGGCTGGCAGTACGCGACACCCATGGCGTTCGCGCTTCCGTTGTTAAGGTCGCTTATATTCACCATGCCTCCGATGTATCCCGGAGCGATCGCAATGGCCTTTGAGCTCGCGACATACGCATTTGTCGCGGGATTTGTGTACTCGCTGTTCAGAAAGCAGGGCATCATACAGCTGTACGTCAGTATCATCTCGGCAATGATAGTCGGGCGCGCCGTCTGGGGCGTTGCTCAGCTTGTTCTTCTCGGAATCAACGGCAAGAGCTTCACGTTCGCGGCCTTCCTGGCGGGAGCGTTCATCAACGCCGTGCCCGGTATAATCATCCAACTTGTTCTTATACCGGCAATCATGTTTGCGCTAGACAGATCAAAGCTCATCCCGTTCAGAAAATAAGATTTACATAATAAAAGCCGTCCCGTAAGGACGGTTTTTATTATGTGTTAACCGCATTCTTTTACGCCATCGGCAGAAGCTGGCCGCCGTCGGTGAGTTTTACGGTTGTGATCGGGCCGTAAACTACGCTGCCTTCGCGAGTGACCAGATAGACGCGCGCCGAGAAGGTGTCAAACGCGTTTATTCCATTCCAGTGGAAGGAAAGCACTCGCCCGTCGTCGGCATATCCGTTCGAATCGAATCCGGTGACCGTCTGTGACGTTATTGTAAGATTGCCGTAACAGCCGCTCTGCTTAACCGACGTGAACATCTCGGCGCATCTTTCGACATAGAGCGGCGAGCCCTCGAGCCGGAGCTGTTCGTCAGTTACGTCGGGCCGTTCGTCAATCAGAAAACCGGCCTCCTCGAAAATATCGCCGCGCGGGACCGTCGCGTTTATATACAGCTCGTCGATGAATCCGTCGCCGGCGGTATCGTCCTTATACGATATGACGGGCCTGAAATACCCGTCGGGGATCCAGTATGCGTACAGGCGGTATTCCTTTTTCGAATCATTCCACAAACGCCTGTCGGGCGTCCCATCCTCGTCAAACAGCGATATGCCGGCGATGCTGTTGCTTTCGTCCCAGTTCCATTTGGAAACGTAGAGCTTCGTCGGTGACTCGATATACCAGCCGCCGAAAACGCGGGTGTATACCGCGCCGCCCTCGTCAGCCTTCATCGTCTTGACCGGGCCGCTGATCTCTGAGACGAAATTGCCTCCGTTCGACTTGCTGTCGATGTGATAAATGATCTCCCCGACGTTGAACGCCTCGGAATAGCTTTTCAGATCGGACGCGGAGACTTCGCCGATCAGGCGTTTTTCCTCTCCGTCGTAAAGCATTATTTTCGCGCTGCTTTTTCCCATGACTCTACCGCCTGACGTAAAAGCAAGAACAAACGCGACGACAGACAAAAGGGCGGCCGCTATGATCGCCGAGCAAACTGCTTTTCTTTTTCTTTCTGTCGTCATATCTGCCTCCCCGGACCGGTCTCAGCCGATCCGCTGTCTGATAAGCTCGTAAAGCGGTTTCGTCACGGAATAAGTCAGCACCGCGACCGCCGTGAGTATCAGTCCTTTAATTATGTTGAACGGGGTGTTGAAAATCAGAAGCGCCTGCGGCAGCCCCGTGACCGCAGGATTGATTTTTGCGTATGCGTTTATTATCGCCTCAAGCGGCATAAGTTTCGTATAAAGCGGATATACAATAAACAGATTAACGGGATAGGCGACCGCCGCCATAACGACGGATCCGACCGCCCCGCCGAGGAGCATTCCGCCCCTTCCGCCGGCTTTTTTATAGATCAGCACGGTGACAAGGACATACGCCGCACCTATCGCAAAATTGGCGATCTCTCCGATTCCTCCGGTGCTGCTGCCGAAAAAGATGTGAAGCACGTTTTTTATAAGGCAGACGAGGACTCCCCAGAGCGGGCCTGCGGCGATACCGGTGAACACCGCGGGGAAATCTGAAAAGTCGAATTTGATGAACGACGGCATGACCGGCACGGCAAACTCGAGCTGCATAAGCACAACCGCGAGCGCCGCCATGACTGCCGTCAGGACGCTGGCAAACAGAAATCTGCGCCCTTTTTGTTTTTTTTCGGAATTATTATCCGTCATACCGGCGCCGCCGGCTGCGTCTTTTCCGTTCATAAGAAAACGGTCCCCCGATTGCTCGGGGGACCTTAATCCTTCCTTAAAGCGCCCCCGTAAAACGTGCATGCGGCGCTTTTTATTTTCTCTCATCCGGACTTTACCGTCGGTGCGGGAATCTCACCCGCTCGGCAGCTTTCGCTGTTAGTGGACTTTACCACCGGTTTGGACTTTCACCGGAGCGTTTCCGCTCCCCCTGAAAATAATATATTAGGTTTTCTGAAAAAATTACTCTTCGATCTCGGTGACGACGCCGGAACCGACAGTTCTGCCGCCTTCACGGATAGCGAAACGGAGACCCTTTTCAATAGCGACAGGAGTGATAAGCTCAACGCTCATGACGACGTTGTCGCCGGGGCGGCACATCTCGACATCAGCCGGGAGTCCGATCGTTCCGGTAACGTCGGTCGTTCTGAAATAGAACTGAGGACGGTAGCCGGGGAAGAAGGGCTTGGAACGTCCGCCTTCCTTTTCAGTCAGAACGTAAACGTTGCCCTTGAACTTGGTGTGAGGATGAATCGAACCGGGTTTGCAGAGAACCTGTCCACGCTCGATTTCGTTCTTAGCTACGCCACGGAGAAGCGCGCCGATGTTGTCGCCCGCCTCTGCCTGAGGAAGCAGCTTGTGGAACATTTCAACGCCGGTGACGACGGTCGTTCTCTTCTCTTCGGTGAGACCGACTATCTCAACGGTGTCGCCGACCTTGACGGTGCCGCGCTCAACTCTGCCCGTTGCGACGGTGCCGCGGCCGGAGATGGAGAACACGTCCTCGACAGGCATCAGGAACGGGAGATCCGACTGACGCTCAGGGGTCGGGATGTAATCGTCAACAGCGTCCATGAGCTCTTTGATCGACGCGTAAACGGGATCGTTCGGGTCCTTCGAAGGAGACTCAAGCGCCTCTCTTGCGGAGCCGCGGATGATCGGGACGTTGTCGCCGTCGAAATCGTACGAGCTGAGAAGGTCACGGATCTCCATGTCGACGAGCTCAAGAAGCTCTTCGTCGTCGACGAGGTCGGTCTTGTTCATGTAAACGACCAGCTGAGGAACCTCAACCTGACGGGCGAGCAGAACGTGCTCGCGGGTCTGCTGAAGAGGACCGTCGGAGGCGGCGACAACGAGGATCGCGCCGTCCATCTGAGCCGCACCGGTGATCATGTTCTTGATGTAGTCAGCATGTCCGGGGCAGTCGACGTGAGCATAGTGACGCTTTGCCGTCTCGTACTCAACGTGTCTTGTGTTGATTGTGATACCACGCGCCTTCTCTTCGGGAGCGTTGTCGATCTGATCATATGCCATGAACTCGATCTTGTCGTTGCTGAGAGAAAGGTACTTTGTGATGGCAGCGGTAAGAGTGGTCTTGCCGTGGTCAACGTGACCGATGGTGCCGATATTGACGTGGGGTTTTGTTCTTTCGAATGTAGCCTTTGCCATTGGTATTTCCTCCAAATGAAAGTTAATTTTTTCTTGTTATATTCACACGGATATTCCGCATGTGACTTTTTTGACGGCCGGACTTTATCTGCGTCTGCCGTTTATGATGTCCTCCTGAATCGACTTCGGACATTCGGCGAAGTGACTCGGTTCCATCACATAGTTTCCGCGGCCCTGGGTCTTTGACCTGAGGACCGTCGCGTAGCCCGTCATTTCCGCTAGCGGGACGGACGCCGTGACCTGTTGCGCTCCGGCGACCGGCTCTATCGAGCTGATCGAACCGCGGCGCGAGTTTAGATCGCCGATGACGTCTCCGAGATAATCGTCGGGAACGGTCACAACGACCTTCATAATAGGCTCGGTAAGCACAGGATCCGCCTTTCTCATGGCATCTTTGAACGCCATCGAGCCGGCGATCTTGAACGCCATTTCGGACGAGTCGACCTCATGATAGGATCCGTCGTAAAGATTGACCTTCACGTCGACGACCTTATAGCCGGCAACGACGCCAGCTTCCATTGCCCCCTGAATGCCCGCATCGACCGCAGGAATGAACTCCTTCGGTATCGCGCCGCCGACGACCGTGCTTTCAAACACGTAACCGGCGCCCGGCTCGTTCGGGGAAATGGTGATTTTGACGTGTCCGTACTGGCCTTTGCCGCCCGACTGACGCGCGTACTTGGTATCCGAGGACGCTTCCCTGCGGATAGTTTCCTTGTAGGATACCTGCGGCGCGCCGACGTTAGCCTCGACCTTGAACTCGCGCAGAAGCCTGTCGACGATAATCTCAAGATGAAGCTCTCCCATACCGGAAATGATCGTCTGACCTGTCTCCTCGTTTGTATGGGTCGTGAACGTCGGGTCCTCCTCGGCGAGCTTTGAAAGGGCTATGCCCATTTTTTCCTGACCCGCTTTGGTCTTCGGCTCGATCGCGACGCTTATGACCGGCTCCGGGAACTCCATCTGTTCAAGAATGATCGGATGGTTCTCGTCGCACAGAGTGTCGCCCGTCGTGGTGTTCTTTGTGCCTATAAGCGCGGCGATATCGCCGGTATAGACCGCGTCGATATCCTTGCGCTCGTTTGCGTGCATCTGAAGTATGCGCCCGAATCTCTCTCTTATGCGCTTTTCGGGGTTCCAGCCGACCTGACCGGCCTCTATCCTCCCGGAATAAACCCTGAAGAAACAGAGCTTTCCGACGTACGGATCGGTCATGATCTTGAACGCGAGAGCCGAGAACGGCTCGCTGTCGCTGGCCTCTCGCTCGATCTCGTCGCCCGTGTCGGGATCAATTCCCTTCACCGGCGGTATGTCGAGCGGCGACGGCATATAGTCGATTATCGCGTCGAGCAGTTTCTGCACGCCTTTGTTTTTATATGACGTTCCGCATACGACAGGGACAAGCTGATTCGCAATAGTCGCTCTTCTTAGAGCCGCCTTGAGCTCCGGAACGCTTATCTCCTCGCCTTCGCAGAACTTTTCGAACAGGTCGTCGTCGGTTTCGGCAATCGCCTCGATCATCGCCGCACGGTATTCTTCGGCTTTTTCAAGCATGTCCGCCGGGATGGGCTCTACGCGCATGTCCTTGCCGAGCTCGTCGTAATAAACGTCCGCTTCCATGTTCATGAGATCAACGATCCCGCGGAAAGTGTCCTCCGAACCTATAGGAAGCTGAACCGGCACCGGATGCGACTTCAGTCTCGTCTTCATCATATCGATAACGCGATAGAAGTTCGCGCCGGTGATGTCCATTTTGTTGATGTAAGCCATACGCGGAACGCCGTACTGGTCCGCCTGACGCCAAACCGTCTCAGACTGAGGCTCTACGCCTCCCTTGGCACAGAATACCGTGACGGAGCCGTCAAGTACTCTGAGCGAACGCTGGACTTCGACCGTAAAGTCGACATGTCCCGGCGTGTCGATGATGTTAATACGGTGCGCGTCGTACTGGCCTTTTTCCCCGGACCAGAAGCAGGTCGTCGCGGCGGAGGTTATCGTAATACCTCTCTCCTGTTCCTGCGCCATCCAGTCCATGGTGGCCGTTCCGTCGTGTGTCTCGCCGATCTTGTGATTTCTGCCGGTATAATACAGGATACGCTCGGTCGTCGTGGTCTTACCTGCGTCGATATGAGCCATGATTCCGATGTTTCTTGTATTCTCCAAAGAATATTCTCTTGGCATTTTAACTCCTTACTGAATCTCCGAAGGTTTTAACGCCTCATGATCGGCTGATCAATATCTGTAATGAGCGAAGGCCTTGTTCGCTTCCGCCATTCTGTGAGTTTCCTCACGCTTCTTGACGGCGCCGCCGACACCGTTGTTGGCGTCGATGATCTCACCGGCAAGTCTTTCCGCCATGGTCTTCTCACCGCGTGATCTCGCGTAATTCACGAGCCAGCGCAGTCCAAGCGTCGTTTTTCTCTCCTTACGAACGTCCATGGGGACCTGATATGTCGAACCGCCGACACGTCTTGCCTTAACCTCAAGCTGAGGCATTATGTTGTTAAGAGCGGTCATGAACGCTTCGAGCGCGTTCTTTCCCATTTTGCTCTCAACGATTGCAAACGCATCGTAGACGATCCTCTGCGCAACGCCCTTCTTTCCGTCGTACATGATCTGGTTAACGAGCTTTGTCACAAGCTTGTCATTGTACACGGGATCCGGGAGCACGTCTCTTTTTGATATCTGACCTCTTCTCGGCACTGTAAATTCCCTCCTTCATTATAATAATATGATATCACAGGTACTCGAAAAAATATTTTTCCCGTTCGTGCGTGTCAGACATCGGAAATAATCTTTTATTATTTACTCCGACTGACAAACAAACGATCATCCCCGGACAATATCACCTTCCGGGAACGTTTTTGAGGCGTTATTTCTTCTTGCCTCTCTTGGCACCGTATTTTGAACGTGCCTGCTTGCGGTTTGCAACGCCCTGAGCGTCAAGCGTCCCGCGGATGATGTGGTAACGCACACCGGGGAGGTCACGGACCCTGCCTCCGCGGATAAGCACAACCGAGTGCTCCTGGAGGTTATGGCCGATTCCGGGGATGTACGTCGTGGCTTCAAGTCCGTTTGTAAGTCTTACTCTCGCGATCTTTCTGAGAGCCGAGTTCGGCTTCTTCGGGGTCGTGGTCGTGACCTTGGTGCAGACACCGCGCTTCTGCGGCGAGCTGTAGTCCGTCTGTCTGTTTTTCAGCGAGTTGAAGCTCTTCTGAAGCACAGGCGCCTTTGACTTGTAAACCTTATCCTGACGGCCGTTTTTGACAAGCTGGTTAAATGTCGGCATACCTTTCTCCTTTCCTTCGTATTGTCTGTCGTCGTGTTCACACAAAACACAGTGTATTATACCACACATCCGGTACGTTTGTCAAGTGCCGTCCTGCCGTTTTTTTCATTTTTTTGTAAAAAATCCCCCCGCCGGAGAGCGGGAGGAAAAGCGGTTGTACATATTCAATTCTCGATGTTTTCGGGCTCTTTTTCTTCGTCAGATCCGTCCGCTTTATTGTCGGGATACATCGGCAGGTCCGTCTTTTCGGCCTCTTCTTTTGCCTCGTCCTCCGGTAGGGAGCGGAGAAGCGCCGTGATCGCGCACTCGATCTGTCCGTCGTCCGGCTCTTTTGTCGTTATCCTCTGCATCCAGAGACCGGGCGCGGAGCATATCCGGGTAAAAAGATTGTCGTGTTTGCCGGCGTACATGAGAAACTCAAACCCTATTCCGACAACAACAGGAAGAAGCACTATCTTCGTAAGGAACTGAAGCGGTACCGAGCTCCAGGTGTTGACAAAGAAATTGGCGATCACGCTCACCATTATCCCGATGAGCAGTATGACGAATATGAAACTCGTTCCGCAACGGGGATGAAAACGTCTGTTTTTCTTAACGTTCTCAACCGTCAGCGGCTCGCCGTTTTCATAGCAGAAAATTGTCTTGTGTTCCGCTCCGTGATACTCAAACGTCCTCCGGATGTCCTTAAGAAGCGAGACTATGAGCATATAAAGTATGAAAATAATAATCTTTATAACGCCGGAAATGACGTTTTTCCAGATGCCGAGATCGGCTCCCGTAAGCTTTTCGATAAGAGAGGTTATCGCCGTCGGCACGAGAATGAACAGCCCGACGGCGAGCACTACGCCGAGGACGGTTCCAATTACCGTCACGATCTTCATCAGCTTGTCGCCGAACTTTTCGGTCAGCCATCTGTCAAATTTCGATTCCGGCTCGAGGTCGTCGCCCATGCCTGTGAGCTCTATTGACTCCGAAAGGGTCCTGTAACTGAAAACAAGCGACTCCACAAAAGCCACAACGCCCCGTATGAGCGGCAGACGCGCGAGTTTGCTTTTTTTGCGTAGAGAGGAAAACTCCCCCTCTTTCACAGATATGCCGCCGTTTACGTTCCGGACCGCCGTCGCGTATTTTTCTCCGGTGCGCATCATGACGCCCTCAAGGACGGCCTGCCCGCCGGTCTTGCCGAGTCTCGGGTTAATTTCTTTCTTTTTCCCTGCCATGTCTTTTCCTTTCGTCAGAGATCTTCGCCGCGCGAAACGTACATTTCGAGATACTGCTGTCTTGAAATAAGCACCGAACGCGGCTTCTGACCGTCGGGACCGCTGACGATCCCCTTGCTCTCCATTTCGTCGATGAGCTTCGCCGCCCTTCCGTAGCCGAGCGACAGACGCCGCTGAATAAGTGACGTCGATATCTTTCCCGACTCTACGGCGAGCTCTATCGCCTGTCTGAGCATGGGATCCGAGCCGCCGTCGTCCTCTTCGGCCTGAACAGCGCTTCCCGCCGCGCCTTTCTTGTTTCCGCAGGCGGCGGCGTTGCGCTCGATCGACTCGATTACCGATTCATCATATTCCGTCTCGTCGCCGTTATGCGATTTGATATACTCGACTATCGACTCTATCTCGCTTTCGACAAACGCGCCCTGAACACGCCTCGGTTTGGACGAACCCATCGGCGCGTAAAGCATGTCTCCTCGTCCTATCAGTTTTTCAGCGCCCGCCATGTCGAGAATGACGCGGGAGTCGGTCTGGGACGCGACGCGGAACGCGATCTTTGACGGAACGTTTGCCTTGATAAGACCGGTGACAACGTTTACGGACGGCCTCTGCGTGCCGAGGATCAGATGCAGACCGGCGGCGCGGCCTTTCTGCGCAAGACGGCAGATGGAGTTCTCAACGTCGTCGGGAGCGGTCATCATAAGGTCGGCAAGCTCGTCGATCACTATAACTATCCTCGGGAGGCGCTCGCGGCTCGGGTCGGACGCGCATATCGCGTCATACGAACTGATGTTGCGCACGTTCGCGGCTCCTATGACGGACGAATATCTGCGTTCCATTTCCGTAACCGCCCACTGAAGCGCGCCGGCGGCGCGCTTTGCGTCGCTTACGACCGGAACGAGCAGATGCGGCAGACCGCTGTATATCGAGAATTCGACGAATTTCGGGTCGACGAGAATGAACTTTACGTCCTCCGGCGCCGATTTGTAAAGAAGCGACGTCAGAATCGAATTGATGCACACCGACTTACCGGTGCCGGTCGCACCGGCGATAAGCAGATGGGGCATTTTTTCTATGTCGAGGAATACCGGGTCGCCGGCCACGTCCATGCCGAGACCGACCGTCAGGCGGGACGACGCCTTTCTGAACGTTTCTGTATCGATAAGCTCGCGCAGATATACCGTCGAGACGGTCTTGTTCGGCACTTCCACGCCCACGGCCGCCTTGCCAGGGATCGGCGCTTCGACGCGCACGCCTGTGGTCGCCAGATTCAGCGCGATATCGTCAACAAGATTCGAGATCTGTTTGACTCTTACGCCCTCTTTCGGCGCAAGCTCGTATCTTGTGATAGCGGGACCGCGCGAAACGTCGACGAGCCGGGTTTCGACCTTGAATGTTCTGAGAGTTTCGACAAGTTTGTTGGCGTTTGTCGTCAGCTCTTCGCTAATATCCGTATTTTTCGGGGTGAGATCGTATTTAAGCAGAGAGACGGGCGGAAATACATATTCACGTTTAGGCGCAGGCGCTTCCGGCTCGTCTTCCTCGTCTTTGAGATAACCGACGCCGGCCTTGCCCTTCATTCTGCCGTTTTTCGCGCTTTCCTTTGCCGCCTGCTCCTTTGCGAAGCGGTTGAGCATGTCGGCTTCAGATTCCGAGATCAGTTGTTCATCTCCGTCATCGGAATCGGAAGACACCGGAAGATCCGGTTTCTTGCGGGCGACAGAGCGCTTTGTCTGCTGAGTCTCCGGTATTTCAAACGGCGGCAGATCGTCGTCGTCAGTATCGTCGGAAACGGTTTCCGTAACGGCCGCCGGCCTGTCCTTTTTTCTGTATTTTTCAAGGATCTCGACCAGATTCCCGTCATCGGGCTTTGCGGTCTCCTCTCCGTCTTCATCGTAGCCGACGTCGACGTCGGTGTTGAACTTCGGGCGCTTTTCAGTGCCGCTTTCGACATCGGCGTTGTCAGTGCCCGAACCGAACCAGCGGCGGCGTGGCTTCTTTTCCTGATATCGCGCGGTTCTGTTTTCTCTGACCGGAACGGATTTTCTCTGCTTGGCAAGCTCTTTCTGATACGCGTCCTCGCCGGAGTTCTCTCGCTCTTCGCGGCGCCGCTCGGCGGCGTTTCTGATCGCCGAGACGATCGCCGTCGCCGCGACGGCGGGCGTGACGCCGACAGAGGCCATTCCGAGAAGGATCAGCGCAATGATCCCGACAATATTGATTCCTGCTATGCCGAGGAAGCTTTTGAAAAGCATTCCGAGGCTGCCGCAGAAAACTCCGCCGCCGACAAGGATCTTGCCGTCGTTCCAGAGAGTCGCGAGGTCAAACGTCTCCGTGCCTTTTGTCCACGTGTGAAGCAGTATGCCGAGGGTGATGTAGAAGAACCCGAGGCAGAGGCAGAGCTGAGCGATCTTCCCTTCTCTCGCGCATTTTCTCCATCTGATAGCCGCGACTATGCAAAGGACAGGTATCGCAAAGCTGGCGCCGCCCCCCATACCGCGGAAGAACGCGGATATCCATTCGCCGAGTATCCCCATCTTGTCGGTCGCTATATAGCTTATCGCGGTGAAAAGCGCGAGCGCGACCAGCGCGACCGGCCAGACGGCGCGGTCAGCGGACGACGCCGGCTGAGTCTTTACTTTTCCGGCGCTTTTTGACGGGGCGCTTTTTGTGTTTTTCTTTTTTTTCTTTTTGTCAGCCATTTTTTTATCCGTTCTCAGATATCTATATCCTCTATTGAAAACGCGTCTGCGCTTTCAGCCGCCATGGCGGCGCGGCGGGACTCGACGATGTCGCCAAATTCAGCCTTTTCGTTCTGGTAAAGGACGTTCAGGACCTGAAGGTATTCGCGTATTATCTCGCGCGGCGTGATAAGCGTTTCCGCCCCCACGCGGGACGTCATTTCGTTTACAAAGTCGATCTCGTTCTGTTTCGTCACCCTGGGCTCCCAGCCGTAGTACATGCGGTGAAGCTTCGTCAGTCTGGCAACGAGCGCGAGAATCTCGTTTCCCGAAAGCTTTTTCAGCCTCAGTACCGGACCCATGGTATCGACATATCCGGCGTCGGCGACCAGCCGGCCGTCCGACAGTCTAGAGCGCAGAGCCTCGTAGCTGAAAAGTCCCCGTCTGGTGTCCTCGAGAAACTGCGGCGTGCCGCCCATTATGACGGCCAGCCCGGGCGCTCTCCCCTGGCACGTGTCGTTGAATATCGAAAGGATCTTTTCGTAGTTGTTTTCCCTGCCTACCCTGTTTGTGATCTTATAGAGATTGACGCATTCGTCGATGAACATGACGAGACCGGGATATCCGAGTTCCCTGAAAAACGCGCACCAGAGCTTTATGAAATCATACCACGAGTCATCGTCGATTATCGAGCCGACGCCGAGCTCTCCGCGCGCCTCGGTCCTTGTGGTAAACTCCCCTCTGAACCAGCGCATGCAGGCGGATTTCATTCCGTCGTCCCCGTTTTCCGAGGCGTCGTAGTATTTTCCGGCGACGTACGCGAGATCGAATCCGCCGACCGAGCCCTCGAGTTTTCCGAGAGTTTCATATATCTTCCGCCTGACCTCGCGGGCAAACGCGGCAGTACCGGGCTCTCCGAACGTGCCGGCTGCGGCGGTTTCCGTCCTTACGGCTGAAAGCCAGCGCGAGATTATCACGGGGAGCGCGCCTCCCTCAGGCGAGCTTTTGACCGCCAGGTTTTTCATCAGTTCGCGGTAGGTGTTGAGCCCTCCGCCCTTTCCGCCGCAGAGCTTGCGCTCCGGCGAAAGGTCGCAGTCGCAGGTCACATATCCGCGCTCGAGCGCGTACCCTCTCACAAGTTGCATTAGAAACGATTTCCCGCTTCCGTACCGCCCGATGATAAACCTCATAGACGAACCGCCCTCGGCGATGACGCTGAGATCGCCGAGCAGCGCGGTCACCTCTGTGTCGCGGCCGATGGCGATGTACGGCGCCCCGGTCCTCGGAACGACGCCGGCGGAAAGCGAGCCGAGAAGCGAGCTCAGTATTCTTTTCGGAATTGCTTTTTCTTCCATCAGTTCTCCGTAATCTCCGTTCTCTGCGCGCCTGCGCTTCCAACGAACGCGCGCACCTCGTCAGTGTAAAACGTGACGGCGAATCCGTCCTCTATCGCGTCGACGACATTGTCGCCGAACTCATCAAAGAACGCGTTGTTGACCCGGTCGGCGAGCGCCTCAGGGAACACGCCGAGCTTTTTCGCGGCGGCGGCAAACGATGCTGCGCCCTCGAGCGCGGCGGAAAGCGCCGCGATGTCGCCGGGTTCCGGTGAGGTTTTCACGCTCTCGTCCGTAACGGCCGGTGCCGGCTCTTCCGGCTCAACGCCGTCATCTTCCGTCAGAAGGCCTGTCGTCAGCCAGCCGGCATTTTCTATCTCGGCGGCGCGCTCTGCGGACAGTTCGCTTTCGTCGGCATCGTAATACTTTTCATATTCCGGAACCGGCGCGGCTTTTGATATCTCAGCGGTATAAATCGAGAAATAATCGTCGATTATCTTCTTCAGCCCGAGCGTGAGCTGAGTTATATGATATCTGTTTTTTATCCCGAGCATAGCCCGGACGCGGTTTTCGGCGTATTTTGTAATGTCGCCGACCGCGTGACACAGCTCAGGCGAGCGGAGCACGGAGAGCGTCTCGGTCCGTATCACTCTTTTGCTTCCGTACGAACATACAAGCCCGGAATACGACGGACGCTCGCTCTCCCTCACGCTGCTCCAAGGTCTGTCGCCGGGTGAAAACGGTCTTTCGCCTGTCTCCATCGCGCGCCGAACCGTGTATCTGACCGCGGCGGGAACATGCTTCGCGAACGTTGCCGTGTTTTCTTCGGTCAGGACCCGGCTCTCGGTATATGAATGCGACGATGAAGCCGCGACGGCGCTGACGACAGGCTCGCTGCCGCCGCCGAATCCTCCGAGGACCGTGGCGAGCTCGCCGTCGGTGCGGAACGAATCGATCAGCCGGAAGCCCTCAGCCGGCTTTACGCGGTTTATAAGGCAGTAGTCGAGAATCCAGCGCGGAAGTTCTCTCTTTACGATCTCAAACCTCGATGCGTAATTCATATAGATACCGCAGAGATACGCGATGCCCGTCTCCGGAGGCACAAGCTCCGGCAGGTTCACGGTCTCCGCTACAAAAAGCGTTATGTAAGACGCCGTCGTTTTGAGATATTCCCCGCGGCGGATGCCTTCCCGCCAGGAGACGTAGTACGCCCTCTGCGCCGAAGAAAGCTGATTATACCCGGGAGAATATGAAACGAAATCTGCGAATGCCGCCTCACGGGACACGGCCGGGAAAAGCTTTCTCGCGTCCTCGCAGAATCTCTCCCGGAACGCGAATCTTGTCGGCCACGGAAGCACGCTGACAGATTTTATAAACGGGTTGTCCGGAACATATGTGAACGCCGGCGGCTCCGGAGGAACATCGGCAACACCCGCGTCAGGGCGGTAAGGCTCCGGCTGAGGCCTGCCTGCGTGACCGGTTTCTTTTGAAACAGTTTTTTCGATGCGCCTTCCCGCATCACGCTCGGCGTACTTAAGCTCCGCAGAACGCATCGCGGCGCGCGCGGCGCCGAGCCGGTCGCCGGATTTCACGTCCTGAACCGGTGGTTCCAGCGGCTCCGGAGGGATCGCCTCGCTGAGCCGTTCCCCGTCCGAGCCGAACGAAAGCTCGACGGTCTCGGTGTCGAAGGAATATCTCGGCTTTCCGCTTTTTTTCTTTTTCGGTATGAGATCGTCGATGTCCCATACGTCGTCGGCTTTAAACGGCACGATATCCCTCCTTCCCCGGTGAAAAAACTTATCATTTAATTATAGCACGCATTTCGTTTTCTGTCAAGTATCGCGGCTCGAAAAAAAGGCGCGGCAACGCCGCGCCCTGAATGATGTTAAAGAGTTATCTCAAGAAATACAGCGTTTTCGCGCTCTCTGAATCCGACGGAAACCGAGCCTTCGGAATCGCGGATTATCTCCGCGCGGGAATCGGCCGGATAGGCGATCTTCACATCCTTCGCCCCGTATCCCGCTGGGAGCGCCGGAACGGCGTAACCGTCATTTCCAAGTTTCCAGACGGCGAGCCACAGTTTTCCGCCGCTCTCAAAGCCCGCCGAGACATGCTGTTCCCCGAATTTCGTGAATCCGAGCGGGAAGACCGGTTTCGACGTTTTTTTGGCTTCGGCGATTTTTTTATAGCATTCGACGCCCTCCTTAACGAGCGCGAGCTTTCCCCCGTCGAGCTCTGCGAGCTTGCTTGCGAGATGGATGCGACCGAGCAGAGCGTTAATCATGTTTATAGCCACGCATTCGCGCGATATGTCCTCGTTTTTCTTTCCAGCCGCGACGGGATAGCTCCACACCGTCGCCTGTTCCGGAATCGCCGCCGAAAGGATGTTCCCGGCGATATACGGGTATTTCAGATAGTCCACCTGATCGGACGTCGATACGAGCGAGAAATGCGACAGAGTCCTGCCGTCCATCCTCATGCCTCCGGAAGCGCACGCCTCGAATATAACGTCCGGGTGCCGCGCTCTCACCTCATCGACCCAGGAAAGAAACGCGTCCGCCGCCTGTTCAAGTCCTTCGCCAAAGCTGTCGCCGCCGTCGCATCCGACGCCGAGATCCTCGTTATAGTCGAACTTGACATACTCGGCGCCGTATTCCTCGGTCATACGGCGGACAGTTTCGGTCAGGTATTCTCTCACGCGCGGGCTTCTGAAATCGAGGAAATACCTGCCCATCACGTGTATTCGCTTTCCTCCGCGGGTAAGAAAATCGCCGTCGCTGTAGTAATTCAGCATTTCGGCGCATTTGTCGCCGATTATCTCGGGCTCGATCCAGAGGCCTGGCTTCATGCCGAGCGATTTTATATAATCAAGCGTCTTTTTAAGCCCCGACGGGAATCTCGCGCGGCTTTCCTTCCACTGCCCGACGTATGGATACACCTCGTTCCCCGGCTCCTCATTGTGCCAGCCGCAGTCGATCACATAGTATTCGACTCCGCAGGAGGCGGCGACGGGCGCCGCCGCGCGCGTGTTCTCCTCCGTCGGGGAGTCCCACGAAAAATGCATATACTCGTTGTAAATTACCGGGAGCGTCCTGTCCGCCGCACAGTATCCGGCGACGTCGCGGCGGTATGCCGTCATCTTGCCGACGGCGTCGTCGAGAGTTTCCGAATACGAAAACGCTGCGCGGACCGTGCCGTATTCCTCGCCCGGAGCGAGGCATTTTCTCCACGAACCGAAGCACTCGCGCGGTCCGCCGAGATACAGGTATATCTGCCCCGCGTTTTCGGCAAGTTCGCAGTACCACGACGCGCTGCTTTCTACCGAGCACATGAGAAAACCGCCGTTCTGCGCGTCCTCGATTATTATCTGCGGCAGATATTCCTTCGTCGACCAGCTTCCGGTGTTGCCGACCGTCACCCGGTTCTGTCCGGTGTTGCCTTTTGTGTAAAGTCCGAGATCGTAAAGCGACAGGCGCCTCGGCTGGCATTCTCTGTGATGCCCCTGAGGAAACGTGTAAAGAAAAATTCTGTTCTCGTCCGGCGATACGCCGCCTATCCCCGACATGAAGAGCGACGAAACGTATTCGAGCGCGATGTCCCCGTCCGATATGTTTTTCACAAAGGTCCTTACCGCGTATGCGCCGCCGTGATATTCAAAAACGACACTAACCTCGACAAGCTCCGAGCGTGACGTCACGGTGAGCATGTCTCCACTTTCCGAGCGGCCGGTGTATTTCAGCCGGAGTTCCTCCGACGAACGTATGACCCTGTTTCCGAAATGTGAGTCCTTGTGTTCCCCCTCGATCTGTATCTGAGAAAGCACCGAGCGACCGCAGTCATCCTGTATCTCAAGTCCGTCTATGCCTCTCAGGCACACGGTCCCGTTAAAAAAGCCGAACCTCAGCCCCTTCCAGCTGAATTCATCCGTTCTGTTCATTTCTTCTGCTCCTCAGCGCGGCGATCCTTTTCACAAAATCTGATATCTTCATGCTTCCTATCGGGCAGAGATAGGAACGCATCGTGTCGTTAAACGACTCCGTCCAGTATCCGGGAACGCCTTTGTCCCCTACGGCGGCGCCGACGATGCTGCCCGCCGTTCCGCTGTTGCAGTCGGTGTCCGTCCCGCACGCGACGGCGTGAGAGATCGTTTCAGTATAGTCGAGCCCGCCGTGAAGCAGCGCGAGCGCGACCATCGACTCGTTGTTCTCCGTTCCGTACGCCGGCATGCCGTCAAAACGCTTTTCTATGTCGTTTATCACGGCCTCGTAATCCCCGCCGGTCTCGGCGTAGCGTTTTCTGACCCACATTATATCCTCATGCAGGCGGGATCTTACCGGTATCACGGCAAGGCCGGCGTCAAGTATCTTGTCGACCGTCGGATCCTCGGTCATCGCGGCGGCGACACATCCGGCGACAAACATCCCGCCGTAAACTCCGGTCTTCGCGAGGCTGTATGAACAGTCTTTATATGCGTAATAAGCCGCCTTCACCGGGTCTCCCGGGCACACATAGCCCCAGAAGTCCGTCTTTATCGCCCCGTCGAGACACTCCCTGTACGGGTTGCCCTTCCACGGGATCGTTTTCATATATTCGTCGATGTTTCCTTCGTGCCAGTCGAAGTTGACCATTTTGCGGTATGCGAATCTCGACGAACACCAGACAGAGTGATACGACATTACGCCGAGCGCCGTCATTCCGACGTCGAACGGCGTGAATCCGTATCCGCACATCTCGACGAGCCACATGTCGAAAAGCGTGTAGTCGATGTCGTCATCGAACGGCGACGGGCCGAACGATCCCTTCGCGCATTCGTCAACCGTCACGCCGCTTTCCGGGTCGTGTCCCTTTTCGATGTAGTCGCGCGGAGGATAGTTTCCGATATGTTCGAGAAAGCTTTTCACCTGCCCGTGCGTAAGATGCTGTTCAAGAGGCTTGCCGAGCACGACGCCGGCGATCCTGCCCCTGACCGCGCCGGTGAGTCTTTCGATATATTTTTCCTCAGCGAGCGGCTTGAGCTCCGGCAGAGGCGAGCACTCTTTCAGAATGTCATCGTATTCCACCGGCTCGCTGTACGGATATCCGGGTCTCAGTCCCTTTTCCCTGACAGACCACAGCCGGTCGTATTCTTTTTCCCAGTCAAAATCGCCCTGACTGTCAGGCGAAACGAGCGGCTTTCCGTCAGTCGCCGGTCCGTCCGTCATGCAGCCCTCAAGCGTCATGACGTCAAACTCCGCCTTGTAAAGTTCTTTCCACGTTGCGTAATTCGGCATACCGATTATGTCCTCCGTTGAACGGTTTTTTATCGGGTATATTTTATCATGTTCCGGCGGTTTTTGCAAGTGCCGCGGGGCGACCGCGTTCTTACCGCGACGGTAATATTATACCGCGTCAGCGGCAAATTGTCATCAGCGGCGAACGCCGCGCGCTTTTGCTCACGCAAAAGCTTTAAGTATCGTTTGTTTGCAAAAGCCGTGACGTTTTTCACAGTTTTCCCGGATTTCCATTTCGTATGCCTCCCTTGTGTAAAGGGAGGTGCCGAGCGTATGCGAGGCGGAGGGATTGTAAAGCAAACGCTTCAGTTTTCTGTCCTCAATGTCGCTTGTTTACGACAATCCCTCCGGCGG
>JAEEGL012775203.1_pt1 | contig 42894 bp, 42 predicted proteins | sample 9134231 | NCBI WGS metagenome assembly JAEEGL01 (sample SAMN16246548, study PRJNA631951) | gut metagenome | biome: gut microbiome; feature: rumen; material: fiber-attached | host: Bos | place: Iran: Karaj | collected 2018-10 | reverse complement strand
ATAGATTGAAAAACCAAACCATATAGGGGGATCACAAATGAAATCTTACACCGCGAATGAGATTCGCAACATCGGTATCTTCGGACACGGCGGAGAAGGAAAAACGACTCTGACGGAGGCTATGCTTTATAATGCCGGGCTGGTCGACCGTTTCCCAAACAACGCTCCGACAACGGATTTTGATCCGGAAGAGAGCAAACGTTCCATTTCCATCAATATGGCACTTGCGCCTTTGGAATGGAAGAATACAAAAATCAACCTGATTGATGCTCCTGGCTTCTTTGACTTTTATGGAGAAGTTACAGCGGCTCTTGAACTGTGCGATGCTGCTATGATCGTCGTCGGCGCGGTTTCCGGGCCCGTTGTTGGTGCGGAAAAAGCAATGGCAATGTGTAAAGAACGTAACAAGCCCCGCATGATGGTTATCAATCAAATGGATCGCGAGAATGCGAACTTTGATAAAGTGTTGAGCGAAGCAAAAGATAAATTCGGAACTTCGATCGTTCCTATTCAGCTTCCTATTGTTGAAGGCGGTGTTTTTAAAGGGTACGTCGATATTCTGAATCAGACTGCAAAGCTTTTTGATGGCAAGAATGAGAAAGATGCTCCGATTCCTGGAAATCTGCAGGATGAAGCAGAGGCTCTTCTTGAGCAGCTTACCGAAGCAGCGGCTGCAGCAGATGATGATCTAATGATGGAATATCTTGAGACATTGGAGCTCTCCCACGAACAGATTCTCATGGGATTGAATAAAGGCGCACTGGATGGTGACATTACTCCGGTATGCTGCACTTCGGCGATATCCAATTTGGGCGTGATCCAGCTTTTGAACAATATTGTTCATTATCTTCCCACTGCTGAACAGAGCAGGTTGCCGAAAGCACTTAAAAATGGCGAGGAGATTGAGCTGACCAGAGACGGAAAGATGGTTTGTTCAATCTACAAGACTGTAAACGATCAATTTGGAAAGTACAGCATTGTGAAGGTTCATCGTGGAACTCTTGATGCTTCCGTACCGCTTTATAATTCTACCTCAGAAAAGACTGAAAAAGCGACTGCGCCTGTTATGATGCGCGGAAAGAAATCCATTGCTATCGATAAATTGAATGCCGGTGATATTGGTGCAATTCCTAAACTCCAGGCATCTAACACAAATGAAACTCTCTGCGATCCTTCCGACATTGTTGAGATTGAGAAGATTAAATTCCCTGAGCCCTGCATTGGCCTTGCTGTTTCGGCAAAGAAACAGGGAGATGAGGATAAGATTATCAGCGGATTGAACAGGCTGATGGAGGAAGATCCGACAATTGCACTCGAACGTAATCCTGAAACAGGCGATGTTCTGCTGAAAGGACTCGGAGAAATGCATCTGGATGTTACCTGTGCAAAACTTAAGAATAAGAATAATGTTGAAGCACAGCTTTCAGACCCAAGGATTCCGTACCGTGAGACCATCCGGGCGATGGCGGAAGCAGAAGGTAAACATAAGAAACAAACTGGCGGCAGCGGACAGTTCGGCGTTGTTCAGATGCGATTCGAGCCGGCTGACGAAGGAGTCGATTTCGAGTTCGTGAATGCCATCGTTGGCGGTGTGGTTCCCAAAGAGTATATTCCTGCAGTCGAGAAAGGGCTCCGAGAAGCGATGTTGCATGGAGTGCTGGCTGGTTATCCGATGGTAGGCATCAAAGCAACATTATATGATGGAAAGTATCATCCGGTCGATTCCAAAGAAGTAGCTTTTAAGAGTGCGGCAAGATTGTCCTATAAAGCGGCGTGCGTTAAGGCGAGCCCTGTTTTGACTGAGCCGATTTACACTTATTATATTTGGGTACCGAATGATAACGTTGGCGATATTATGGGTGATTTGAGCAGACGCCGTGGGAGAATGCTCGGCATGACTCCTTCAAATGGAGGTACTGAGATAGTTGCAGAAGCTCCTCTCTCAGAAATGTTCAAATATGCAACTGATCTTCGCTCCATGACACAGGCGCGTGGATCATTCCGGAGTGAATTTACCCGCTATGAGGATGTACCCGGTGATCAGGCGAAGAAGATAATCGAGCAGGCAAAGCACGAAGACGAAGAAGAAGAATAAGTGATTCGGTTTTGATAACAGAGCCGTATGTTGGAAGACGCTCACTTCAACATACGGCTTTTTCTATTGAAGCTCGCAAAAACGTTTTTATTGGCATGTGGATATGAGCATGGTTGAATAAAAGTTCATGTAGAATTCGAACAGATGGTATGGTATACTTTATCACACAAGGAGAGTGATGTAATGAGTGAAGATCTGAAGTCCTTTGTTACAGATATCGTTCCTATGGAATCGATGGATGATTCCATAGGCTTGTTTGGAGTCTTTGATGAGAATCTGCTGATTTTCGAAGAGGAGACTGGAGTGAAACTGAAGTTTCACCCGGAAGGAATCTCAATCGAAGGAGAAGCAGAAGCTGTCGCTTTATGCCGATCAGTAATCGAACGACTTCTTGAAATGCAGCGAAGAGGAGAACCGATTAACAGAGGTAGAATCCGCTATGCGATCGATCTTGCGAAAGATGGCCATGCGGATATGATTTCTTCGATTATGGGAGACGTCATAGCTCTTACACACAGGGGGAAACCTATTAAATGCAAAACAATCGGGCAGAAACGATATGTTCAGGCGCTTAAGGAGCATGAGCTAGTCTTCGGCGTTGGCCCTGCGGGAACAGGAAAAACGTATCTTGCTGTTGCTATGGCGGTACTTGCATTTAAAAATAAGGAAGTCGAGAGAATTATTTTGACACGGCCTGCTGTAGAAGCCGGTGAAAAACTCGGTTTCCTTCCGGGGGATCTTCAGAATAAGGTTGATCCATATTTGCGCCCACTGTATGATGCTCTCCAGGAATTCTTCGGAATGGATACTTTCAAGCAACATATGGAAAGAGGAACAATCGAAGTTGCTCCTCTTGCATATATGCGTGGCAGAACTCTGAATAATGCATATATTATACTTGACGAAGCGCAGAACTGTTCCATTGAACAAATGAAAATGTTCCTGACCCGATTTGGAGAAGGAAGCAGGATTGTAGTGACTGGGGATGTAACGCAAATCGATCTTCCCAAGGAACGGACAAGCGGGCTGGTACATGCGACACGTGTTTTAGATGGAGTGGACGGAATATCAATTGTGCGCTTAACGCATAAGGATGTTGTGCGCCATGAACTTGTTCAGCGGATCATTCAGGCATATGAGCGAGAAGAAAAGACGGACAGGGAGAATAGAAATCATGATTGAGATCCTAACGAACGACATATCTCTATCGGATAAAGAATTACAAGCAATCGAGAATGCTGCACAATTCGCTCTCCAGTTTGAAAATGCTAGCGGCGATCTAAGTGTTTTGATTGATACGCCGCAACATATTCGCGATTTGAATCGTGATTTCAGACATGTTGACAAGGTGACAGATGTCCTGACCTTTCCTTCTTGGGAGGGAGAGGACCCGCTGTCATGTGACGGGTATTTGGGTGATGTTATGATCTGTTATGAACGGGCTAAGGAACAATCACTCGAGTATGGGCATTCACTCATGCGTGAACTCGCTTTTTTAACCGTTCATGGTGTCCTGCATCTGCTCGGATACGATCATATGACTCAGGATGAAGAAACAGTTATGAGATCAAAACAGACTGAAATATTAGATAGGATAGGATTTCATGTATGATGAATGATAAAAGGATACAGGAACTGCTTTTCTTGGCGGAGGAAGCCCGGAATCGAGCATATTGTCCTTACTCCCATTATGCGGTCGGGGCTGCGTTGCTGACAGGAAGCGGACGGATCTACCAGGGGTGCAATATCGAAAATGCTGCATATTCACCTGGCGTGTGCGCGGAACGGACGGCATTTTTTCAAGCGATATATGATGGAGAACGAGAATTTGAAGCGATTGCCATCATAGGCTCTGGAGAAACACCTTCTTTCCCTTGCGGTGTATGCAGGCAGGTCATGGCAGAATTTTGCAGCGGTAGTTTTCAAATCGTTACCGGAAATCGGGACAGGAGCATTGTGATAACGAAAACTCTTGATCAAATGTTGCCTAATAGCTTCGGACCAAAGGATTTACTATGATTCAGGAAGGATATAAAAGCGGTTTTTTTAGTATCATCGGTTGTCCCAATGTTGGAAAATCAACACTTTTGAATGCGCTCGTCGGGCAAAAAGTTGCAATCGTGACCGACCGCGCACAGACGACCAGGAATCGCATTACTGGTGTATTGACAGGCGATGGATACCAGATGGTTTTTCTGGATACTCCGGGGATGACACAGCCTAGGAACAAACTGGGGCAATTTATGCAAAAAGTTGCCGAAAAAGCCTCACTCGATACAGAAGCGGTTCTTTTTCTTATTGATGCTACTCAGGGAATTCGCGACCGTGATCGCATCATAATTGGTTATCTTAAAACATTGAGAGAGCCCGTGCTGGCGATCATTAATAAATGCGATGCAGTTGGCCCGCGGACCATTGACGGAATAACAGAAGAGCTTAACAGTATTGGTTTGTTTTGTCGCATTATTCCCATATCGGCGAAAAACTGCGAAGGATTAGAAAACCTGATCACTGTACTGAAAGATTTTTTAACGGAAGGGCCTCAGTATTTTCCGGATGACATGGTAACAGATCAACCAGAACGCGTGATTTGCTGCGAAATTATACGCGAAAAAACACTTCAGTTGCTTCGTGATGAAATCCCGCACGGAATTGGCGTCGGTATTGATAAAATGGAGCTTAGGGATGGCTGTGGGCTCATGGATATTTGGGCTACCATCTATTGCGAGCGGGAGAGCCATAAAGGGATTATAATCGGAAAAGGCGGCAAGATGCTAAAACGGATCGGTACAGAATCCAGGATTGATATCGAGAATCTGCTCGGAACACGGGTGAATTTGCAGTTGTGGATTAAGGTCAAAGAAGATTGGCGGAATCGTTCACAAATGCTTTCCGAACTTGGATATACAGAAGTATAAACCTAATCATAGCGACACTTCGACAGATGGAGGAGTTTTATTTCTTTGCCGGCTAAATCATTGAATGGAATAGTAATCGGATACTCTGATTACCGTGACAACGACAGGATGCTGACCCTGTTCACGGCAGAAGAAGGCAGAGTTGACTGCAAGGCACGGAATTGCAGAAAGCCGACCGCGCCGCTTTTGGCATGCACGCAGCCATTTGTTTATGGTGAATACACAGTTTTCTTTTCACAAAGTCGTGGCACACTAAACAGCTGCGATATAATAGAAAATTTTTATCCGTTGAGGGAGGAGCCAGATCGCTTTTTGGTGGCTTCAGTTATAGCGAAGCTTTGCCAGTCTGCTGTCGAACCTGAGACGCCAAATGAACAGCTTTTTTCTCTTCTCTATTATGTTTTATCATTTCTCGCATACGGGGACACTGAACCAAAAGATTTGCTTTGCGGTTTTTTAACTCTTTTTCTCGACAGAATCGGATACAGACCTGCATTGACTTTTTGTGCGAAATGCCGTAGAGACGTGCGGGCTGACGATGTTTTCTTTTTCTCTGCGCATGCAGGGGGTACAGTTTGTGCTGCTTGTGTCCAGGGAGAGCGCAGCATTTCAAAACTGTCACTTGAGGCGATGAGAAGGATACTTCTTCTTTCAGACGGCGAGCTGAACAAAATACGTCTTACTGAAACGCTCAGGAAGGAACTTCTAGGTATTCTGGCTGACAGTATTGAAGAGGCGCTGGGGAGAGAAGACCGCGGGACGCAAGTGTTACGCGAGATAATCTAGACTGAAATCAAAAATGAATGAAGAATCGGGTGTTCGATAATATAGGATTATGAGGGTTGCGATTCTCTCATAATTCAGTTATAATAAGATGTTACTAAATATAGGAGGTACTTTATGGCTAAGAAGTATGTTTACCTGTTCAGTGAAGGAAACGCTGGCATGCGGAACCTGCTGGGAGGTAAAGGCGCAAACCTTGCAGAAATGACGAACCTCGGGCTGCCTGTTCCTCAGGGCTTTACAATCACTACAGAAGCCTGCACACAGTATTATGAAGATGGACGTCAGATTAATCCTGAGATTCAGGCTGAGATTATGACCTACATCGAAAAACTGGAAGAGATTACCGGTAAAAAATTTGGCGATCTGGAAAACCCGCTTTTGGTGTCTGTTCGTTCCGGCGCGCGCGCATCAATGCCTGGAATGATGGATACAATTCTTAACCTCGGACTAAATGAGCAAGTTGTTGATGTCATAGCTAAAAAATCCGGAAATCCCAGATGGGCTTGGGATTGCTATCGTAGGTTCATTCAGATGTTCTCTGACGTCGTTATGGAGGTCGGCAAGAAGTATTTTGAAGTCTTGATCGATCGCATGAAGGAAGCGAAGGGCGTTACTCTGGATGTCGAACTGAACGCCGATGATTTGAAAGAACTCGCTAACCAGTTCAAAGCGGAATATAAAGAGAAAATCGGTGAAGACTTCCCGACAGATCCGAAAGTCCAGCTCTTTGAAGCTATTAAAGCCGTCTTCCGTTCCTGGGACAATCCGCGTGCAAATGTTTATCGCCGCGATAATGATATTCCTTATTCGTGGGGAACTGCTGTCAATGTTCAGATGATGGCATTTGGTAATATGGGTGATACCTCCGGTACAGGCGTTGCGTTTACGCGTGATCCCGCAACAGGTGAGAAGCATCTGATGGGAGAGTTCCTTATGAACGCTCAAGGTGAAGACGTTGTAGCCGGTGTTCGCACTCCGATGCCAATCGCAAAAATGAATGAAGTTATGCCGCAGGTATACGAACAGTTTAAGGGTATCTGCAATATTCTCGAAAGCCATTACCGCGATATGCAGGATATGGAGTTTACGATTGAGGATAAAAAGCTTTACATGCTACAGACCCGTAATGGTAAACGCACTGCAAAAGCGGCGCTGAAGATAGCATGCGATCTTGTTGACGAAGGGATGATCACGGAGCAGGAAGCGCTCATGAAGATCGAACCCCGCAACCTGGATACATTGCTCCATCCTCAGTTCGATGCAGCTGCGTTAAAGAAAGAGACGCCCGTTGCTCGCGCTCTTGGTGCATCTCCGGGAGCTGCATGCGGGAAAATTGTCTTTACCGCCGAAGATGCAAAAGCATGGGCTGCCAGAGGCGAAAAAGTCGTATTGGTGCGGCTTGAGACTTCTCCGGAAGATATAGAGGGCATGAAAGCTGCTCAGGGAATTCTAACCGGCCGTGGAGGAATGACTTCTCATGCAGCAGTTGTTGCTCGCGGAATGGGCTCCTGCTGCGTTTCCGGTTGTTCTGCAATGGTTATGGACGAGGAGAATAAGCGCTTCACCCTGAACGGGAAAGAGTATCATGAGGGCGATTATATCTCGATTGACGGCTCAACAGGATGTATTTATGACGGCATTATTCCGACGGTGGACGCTGAAATCGCCGGAGAGTTTGGGCGAATCATGGGCTGGGCAGATAAGTATCGCCAACTGAAAGTTCGCACAAATGCGGATACTCCGCGTGATGCAAAGAAAGCGCGTGAACTTGGGGCTGAGGGCATCGGACTTTGCCGCACTGAGCATATGTTCTTCGAGGGAGAGCGAATCGAAGCAATCCGGGAGATGATCTGTTCTGACACGGTTGAAGAACGCGAGATTGCGCTTGCAAAACTACTGCCGATGCAGCAGGGAGATTTCGAAAAACTGTATGAAGCGATGGAAGGCGACCCAGTCGTTATTCGCTTCCTGGATCCTCCGCTTCATGAGTTTGTTCCTACTGAGGAGGAAGATATCAAAGCGCTTGCAAAGGCGCAGAATAAGAGCGTTGAGCAGATTAAAGCGATCATTGCCGGACTCCATGAGTTTAATCCGATGATGGGACACCGTGGATGCAGATTGACGGTTACTTATCCTGAGATTGCTAAGATGCAGACCCGCGCTGTTATTCGTGCTGCGATCAATGTCAAGAAACAGCATCCGAACTGGGATATGGTTCCTGAAATCATGATCCCGCTCGTAGGAGAAGCAAAAGAATTCAACTTTGTACGGAATATTGTTGTAGCTGTTGCTGACGAAGAAATTAAGATCGCAGGGAGCGATCTCCGATATGAAGTAGGAACGATGATTGAGATTCCGCGTGCTGCTCTCACTGCGGATGAAATTGCTAAGACCGCTGAGTTTTTCTGCTTCGGCACGAATGACTTGACTCAGATGACGTTTGGCTTCAGCCGCGATGACGCTGGAAAGTTCCTGACTTCCTACTATGATACAAAGATCTATGAGTCGGATCCGTTTGCCAGATTAGATCAGACCGGCGTCGGTAAGCTCATGGAAATGGCTTGTGATCTTGGCCGTAGCGTACGCCCGGATATTACACTTGGTATCTGCGGTGAGCATGGCGGGGATCCGTCGTCCGTTGAATTCTGCCATAAGATAGGACTCACCTATGTATCATGCTCGCCGTATCGTGTACCGATTGCACGACTTGCGGCTGCGCAGGCAGCGATCAGCTATCCCCGTAATTAAGCGGATTCTGATATAATCCGGATAATCCGGTCATATCGATCCAACTGAAACTCCATTGCGCGATTAAACCAAGAGGGACCGGTTCATGTCCGAATAAAAGGCAGGGCGGTCCCTCAATCGTTTTATTCTGAGAGACTTATTCAATAACATCAAAGGTAAGAAGAATGGCTTCGAGTAAAGAGTATTTATATTATGTGTTGGAACAATTATCCGCTCTGGATGAGATAACATACAGAGCGATGATGGGAGAATACATTATTTATTATCGGGGAATAATCATGGGTGGAATCTATGACGACAGATTTCTTGTAAAACAGACTCATGCTGCAAAGACAATGATGCCTGACTCAACTCTTGAGATCCCATATGCAGGTGCAAAAGAGATGATCCTTGTTGACAATATAGATAACCGGGAGTTTCTGAATCAGCTTTTTAAAGCAATCTTTAGAGAACTGTCAGACTGCAAGTAGAAGCTGACGAAGCTCATTATCCTGGTATATCGAAATCGATATACTAAGAATCCCTTTACTGTAAGCCTTGCAGAACTGAATGTACTCTGTTTCCTGTTTTTTTGACTGAATGATTGGGAGGAATCCGATTATGCTTACTGCAATCAAACCCGCATATCGAGATCTTTGGTTTAGAAAAAAGATGCTGGAAGATGAAGAAACGATGTCATTCAACCATACATGGGGTGGAACGATTCCGTTCCCCGAAGAACGATGGTATGATTGGTATGATTACTGGATTCTAAATGCAGGAGATACAAGGTATTACCGGTACCTGCAAAATGAAGGATCGTTTGTGGGAGAGATTGCGTTTCACTATGATATTGACCTGGATGGTTATGTCGCGAATATCATTATCTTCTCTAAGTTCAGAGGAAGAGGGTATGGCGGTGAAGCTTTGGAACTATTGTGTTCAGAGGCAAGACGAAAAGGTATCAATGTGATCTATGACAATATAGCTGCTGATAATCCTGCAATCTGCTTTTTCATAAAACATGGATTTCAGGAAGAAAAAAGATTGAGAAATACAATCTTATTAAAGAAAACACTCTGAATACAAATCTAAATATGTACATTTACAGCGAAAGGAAGAAACAGTATGCTTTGGAACGCAAGAAACGGAAGTATAGGTATCCGTAACACACAAATGTCATATGTTTCCTTTGGATACGGAAAAAGATATTTGATACTGATACCTGGATTATCGGATGGATTGGCAACGGTTAAGGGGAAAGCACTTCTCTTGGCAAAGCCATATTGTGTTTTCTTTAAGCAGTATACAGTGTATATGTTTAGCAGAATTGATCAAATGCCGTACAATTACTCGATCGCTGATATGGCAGATGATTTGTCAAAAGCTATTGATATGCTTGGAATCGGGAAAGCGGCAGTCGCTGGTATATCACAGGGAGGAATGATTGCACAGTCTCTTGCTTCGCGATATCCGGAAAAAGTTACGGAACTGATTCTAACTGTGACTGCTCCGAACTGTAATAAAATAACTGAGTATTGCGTCAGAGAATGGATCAGTTTAGCAAAAAAAGAAAACCATAGACAACTGATGATCGATACCGCGGAAAGAAGCTATTCCATGTCGTATCTGAAAAGATACCGAAGGTATTATCCGTTTCTTGGGATGATTGGAAGACCTCGTAATTATGATCGCTTTTTGAAGAATGCCGAAGCCATATTACACTACGAAGGAATCGATATGCTGGAGAATATTATTTGTCCAACATTAATCATAGGAGGAGAAAATGACCGAATCGTTGGAGCCCAGGCTTCTTATGAATTGAAAGATCATATACAAAACAGTGAGCTTTTTATTTATAAAGGGCTTGGGCACGCAGCGTATGAGGAAGCAAAGGATTTCAATGCTCGAGTATTTGACTTTTTAGAAAAGAATACGAAAGATTACAAGGGAGAAATGTAGAATGACAAAAAAGATAGATGATACACTTGCTCGGATTTCGTACTTTGAAGCTAAGCTTCTGAAATGTAATACTGTTCACGCACAGATGCGCAAAGCGCTGGATGATTTCAGTTTAATTCAGGAGGATGTGAACGAACTGGCATGTTATTACAGTGGGCAGGACTGGAGATATGATTTTGAAAAAGATGAACAAGGGCTGATTCCAAAAGAGATCAGACGCGGAATACTATCAGAGGATGGTATTTATTCTATGCTGGATGAGAACCGAGAACTGAAAGAGTTACTTGGAATCCGATGAAACACAAAAAACTGATCCATATCGGATCAGCTTAAGAGAAAGAACGCTTGCTTTCCGGCCGCATTCTGAATCTGCAGAACAGGATCGCTTCCGGTTGGAAGAGGAAGTCTCAACGGTAGCTTCGGAGAACAATTCGTATTCTGAGTAATAAATGAGTCGTGCATCAGAATACCTGTTGCGGCATATATTATTGGTAAAGAGCTTCCGTCAAATGCTGCGGAGTTAAGTTGCAGAATGTTTTCAGATCCATTACTAATGATTCTGTAATCAACAGAACATGCGGGCTCTGTTTCATTTGAATACAGTAGTTCAAGCTTGGAGTGTGTTTGGTCAAACAGGTCAACGGTACAGGTAATCTCCAGAAGGCGCTTTCGGAGCATGAACATGGCAACAGGAGAACAATCGACAGCACAAAACTGGCGCTTCATCTTAACAGCAACAGCCGCGGATGTTCCACTTCCGGAGAACAGGTCCATCACTATGTCACCTTCTTTTGAAGAGGCGCCGATGATACGACGCAGAAGAGCTTCCGGTTTCTGAGTTGCATATCCGTTTCTTTCACGGTCTTTCTGCTGCAGATGCTCAATATCATTCCAGACGTCAGAAGGATAGATTAAACTGTCTTCATAGTATTTATATAGTTTTCCGTTTGATCGGATAGAGAACCCGATCCGCCCGTCCTCATCAACGAAACGCTTCATGTGATTTCTGCGAATAGGGCCGCGCGGAAATCCTACGGCGTTAATATCGAAATAAACAGCGGCTGTTTTCCGATAAAACAGTATTGTGTCATGTTTGCGCGGATAGTATTTTTTAGTGCGTCCGCCACTTTTGTAAGTCCAAATGATTTCATTCATGAAATTCTTTTCACCGAAGATTTCATCCATAATCATGCGCATTTTTGCGGACATTCTGTAATCAAGATGAAGATATATAGAACCTGTATTGCTGAGAAGATTATGACAGAGCTCCAGAATACCACGCATCCATGCAACATATTCTTCAGCAGATAGCTTGTCTTCATATAGCCGGATAGAGGAGACGTTCCGACCAGATCCTATTTTCATGGAAAAAGATTCACCGGTACAGAAAGGGGGATCCAAATAGATCAGCTGCACTTTACCGCCATATACTGACATTAGTTCTGATGTAAGAGATTCGACTCTTCCGAGCAGAAAACTGCCTGGACCTCCTGCGGTATGTATTTCACCTGCGCAATGTACCTGCATGGTGATCCTCCTCATTCTTTCTTTACATTATATTGTACTAGATATAGTATTGAAATACAATACCAAATACTACACGTTGATGCTTTTATTTGAACCCAAAGACCATCTTATTGGATAGTATTAACGGGAGGAGTGCAAAGACCGACTTCCCATTAAAAGATGGTGAAGAATTCAGAAGGAATGGCCTTTTTCAATTTGGTGAAAAATTAAGGTTGACAAACAGAGCCATAATCGCTATAATTACATTTGCGTTGCGGGAATAGCTCATTTGGTAGAGCGCAGCCTTGCCAAGGCTGAGGTGGCGGGTTCGAGCCCCGTTTCCCGCTCCAGGTATATGCCTCCTTAGCTCAGCTGGCTAGAGCACCTGACTCTTAATCAGGGTGTCCAGGGTTCGAATCCCTGAGGGGGTACCATTTTTTGCCGAGACGTCCTAGAAGTTGGGACGTTTCGGCAAAAGAATAAGCGCTTGTAGCTCAGTGGATAGAGTGCCCGGCTACGAACCGGTAGGTCGCAGGTTCGAATCCTGCCAGGCGCGCCAGAAAACGTCCCGAGTGGGGCGTTTTTTATTTTATACTTGTATCATATTACATTTGTTGAAATATTTTACGCGGAATACTATTTACCAGTTCATAGATTTGATTTATGATTATTTGAACTTAGTTAAACGGAATCTATTGATATGAAAACTGCTTCTCCATTCTTGCAAGGTATTCGTGATGGCTTCCCGATCGGGCTTGGCTATCTTGCAGTATCTTTTTCTGTTGGTATTACTGCGAGGAATGCCGGACTTACAGCGATCCAAGGCTTCATAATGAGCTGGCTCGGTATGGCATCAGCAGGTGAATATGCAGCTATTACTGTCATTGCTTCCAAAGCTCCGTATTGGGAGATGGCACTTATTACGTTGATAACGAACGCGCGTTATCTTTTGATGAGTTTTGCCCTCAGCCAAAGACTAGCTCCAGACCTAAAGTTAAGCCACAGATTGCTGATTGGTTATTCTGTTACGGATGAATTGTTTGGAATTGCAGTCTCACAGCCTAAGCCGTTGAATCCCGCTTATAGTTACGGTTCATACCTTGTTGCGATTCCTTCATGGGCAACTGGGACTGCCATTGGTGTAATAGCAGGCAATATACTGCCACCAAGAGTTGTTAGCGCTCTTTCTGTTCTGCTTTTTGGAATGTTTCTTGCTGTGATTATTCCGCCTGCAAAGAAGGACAAAATCGTACTCCTCTTCGTGATTCTTAGTTTTCTGTTAAGTTTTGTTCTTGATAGGGTAAATATATTTATCTTCCTTTCGGCCGGCAGCAAGACGATACTCTTAACTGTTCTACTGTCAACTGCAGCTGCAGTTCTGTTCCCAATCAAAGGAGAACAAAATGAAGAATAACACATGGCTCTACATTCTAATTATGTTCGGTGTAGTTTACCTGATTCGTATTCTGCCTTTGACTCTATTTAGGAAACCGATCAATAGTAGTTTTTGGCGTTCATTTTTATACTACGCTCCATATATTACGTTAGCAGTTATGACTTTTCCGTCTATTCTTGACTCAACACAGTCACCTGTTGCAGGAGCAGCAGCACTCATAACTGGAGCTTTGCTTGCTTGGTTTGGCGTGGGATTACTACCGGTGTCTCTTTGCTGCAGTGCAATCGTTTTAATACTGGAACTCGTATTGATTTAATGCTGATTGTGTGAAGAAGCGTCATTTACTTGAATGACGCTTCTCTTTAAAATAAGCATTTCTTCCAGATTCTTGAAGTTCCGATTGGTATCGATAAGGATTCTTCAGATCGAAATTTTGATGCTCCTCTGTTGCAGGATAAAAAGAATGAAAAGGCGCAAGCGTGATCTGGGGTTCTTTTCCGGATTCTTTTTTGAGCAGCATGAGTTTATCCTTAACTATCTGGCGTTCTGCTTCGGATGTATAATAAACAGCAAGAGTATAGGACTTACCGCGATCAATAAACTGCCCTTCAGCATCAAAAGGATCAATATTCCAAAGAAAGAGTTCCAGAAGATTTTCAAATGTAACTAAAGAAGGGTCGTAACAAACCTTTATAGTTTCTCTGTGATGAGTTTTTCCGCTTTTTACATCTTCATAAGTAGGATCTTGTTCATCTCCCCCTGAGAATCCTACTGTTGCAGAGAGCACACCTGGAGAATCCCGAAATATTGGAGCGATGCACCAGAAGCATCCTCCGGCGAAATAAGCATAAGCAGTATCAGACGAAAGAAATGTATTCATAGCGCTCCTTAATGATATGACGACCAAATGATCATTCTCCTGACAGGATATATAGTAGGTGATTGGATCATGAGGCAACAAGTGTGTGAAAGAATCAGACAGTAATGGTTTCTTCTAAAGCTTTTACAAAACACTCAAGACCAGTCTGATCTTCTTCTGAGAATCGGGAGTATACGGGACTGTCCAGATCAAGAACAGCAAAAACAATACCATTCAGGAATAGAGGAATCACGAGTTCCGAGTTGGAAGCAGAGTCACAGGCGATATGTCCGGGGAATTCGTGCACATTGTCAACCCGTAGTGTCCTTTTTTCGGCAGCAGCTGTTCCGCAAACACCCTTTCCGAAAGGAATACGGACGCAGGCAACTTTTCCTTGGAAAGGACCCAAGAGGAGCTCTTTCCCAGAGACAATATAAAACCCTGCCCAGTTTAAGTCCGGAAGAGCCTCGTAAAGAAGAGCGGAAGCATTGGAAAATAGGGAGCAGTACCAGGAACAGGCTTCCCCTAGTGATCTGATCTGGGCGATTAGCAGATTATAGTTCATTGTGTGTCCTTTCAAATTGCGAAATCAATTTATAGTATATAGAACTGCCACTAGGGTATATAGTGGCGGGCAGATCATATAATAAACCGTTTCAAAAAGCATAAACAATGCTCGGCAAACAAGATCGAACAAAACAAAATCTCTCCAGCCATAAATGACGGAAGAGATTCTTTCAATGGCGGAGAGACTGGGATTCGAACCCAGGGTCCCTTTAGGGGACACAGCATTTCGAGTGCTGCACCATCGACCTCTCGGACATCTCTCCAAAAACAAGCTTAACGAATGAAGTATAACGCAACAAAGGTAAAAAAGCAACTGTTTTTTAGCAAGTGGCTGTACCGGCTTAAAACTGATTTGCGTTTTTATTGTTCTCTTAAATGCTTTTTATTCGAATGATTTGAAAAAAACGGGAAAGAACATGCTGACATTCCGATTCAAGGATACCGCCAATCGTCTCGATCGATGTATCAAACCAGTGATCTGTGAGGTCTATCTTAGAACCACAGCATCCTGTAACTGAGTTGTATGACCCGAATATGAGACGCGGAATCTGAAAGAGAAGGATTGTTCCCGCGCACATCGCACAAGGTTCAACTGTCACATAAAGTGTGCACTCGGAAAGATCACCAATGAGATCGAATGCTTTATGGAGTGCAATTGATTCCGCGTGACGCGTTGGATCAGCAGTTTTGACACATTCATTATGTGCGGCTGCGATGATTTGGTCATTTCGCACCACAACGGCGCCAATCGGGACTTCATTACAAGCTAATGCCTTCTCAGCTTCCTTCAAGGCTTCTTTCATCCAGAATTCATCTTGCACGGGACAGAATCTCCTCTGTATCGAAATCGTCATATATGACGCGGTTTAAAATCAGACCATTTGCCGGAGCAGTAGGACCGGCATCTTTTCTGTCGAGAGAGAAAAGCGCGTGTGACAAAGCAGAAGCAGGCAGCTTTCCGTAGCCGATTTCTAACATTGTGCCGACAAGGATGCGCACCATATTATACAGAAATCCGGTTCCGGTAACCGAGTAGATAAGAAAACTCTGATCCTTCTCCCATATGGATTCCTCAATCATACGTGTCGTGTTTTCTATAGTCGTACCGGTTGACATAAAGGCTCTGAAATCATGAGTTCCGAGCACGTCCTCAGCAGCCCGTTGCATCAGTTCTATACTTGGGTAACGGTGAAGCTGAAGCGCAGTATAACGTGAAAATACATCTGAATGAGGGCCGAAGTGAATGCTGTAGCGGTACTGTTTCTTCTTTGCTGAAAAACGTGCGTGGAAAGACGGATCGCACTCCTCAGAATACAGAACACGGATGTCCGGAGGTAAATGCATATTCAAAGCGATGGCGAATTTATCTGGAGACATTCTGACGCACGTATCAAAATGGGCGACCTGGGCCTTTGCATGAACTCCGCTGTCAGTTCTTCCGGAACCGTGTATTGTAATACAGTCTCCAGTAATCTCAGACAACGCTATTTCAAGCGCCTCTTGAATTGAAATACCATTTGACTGTCGCTGCCAACCGACGTAACCTGTGCCGTCGTATGAGATTATCATGCGTATCCGTTTCATTTCAAAAAACTATGAATACAAAGATATTTGCTGCTAGCGTTATGAAAGTGATTAAAGCAGCATATAAATCGACGGTTCCGAAGTGCAGGGAATGTAGACGGGTTCGGCCATTACCGCCATGATAGCATCGTGATTCCATGGCAACCGCGAGATCATCCGCTTTGCGAAAAGAGGATACAAATAATGGAATCAGAATCGGAATCATACTTTTGACCCTGGCAAATAGATTACCGGATTCCAAATCAGCCCCTCGTGAAAGCTGTGCTTTCATGATTTTATCGGATTCTTCCAGCAGGGTAGGAATGAACCTTAGTGCAATTGTCATCATCATCGCAAGTTCGTGGACAGGAAAACGGACGATTCTCAGAGGCTGCATAAGCTTTTCAATCCCATCAGTCAGAGATATGGGGGAAGTCGTTAATGTCAGCATACTTGCGCCGGTAACTAGAAGAATGATGCGGATTGTGATAAAGAATGACTGGACGAGTGCCTCGAGAGTTAGCTGCCAGAACCGAAGATCAAGCAAAACGACAGTTCCGCTTGTAAAAAATAGATTGAGAAAGAACATAAAAACCAAAAGCAGGCGAATGGGCTTCAATGACTTCAGAATATAACTGACGGGAATTGAGGAAAGCTTCAGCGCAAGAATCAGAAAAACAAGCGGAATGAGGAAAAAGGGGATCGTTTTTACAAAAAAAACCATGAAGAGATAAACGATCATGATCAGGATTTTAGTACGTGGATCGCAGCGATGGATTACCGAATCACCGGCTATGAATTGTCCCAGTGTAATTTCAGGCATGGCTGTTAATCCTCCTTCTGATCCATTCCAGCAGAGGACGTTCATCTGAGGAGACGATTGGAGCATCAAAACCGTGTTTGCGAAGATACCAGGAAAGGTATGTCATCTGAGGCACTGCAAGCCCCATTCTAAATAATTCCTCCGTATGGGCGAATACGTTATCAGGGCTATCCAGAAAAGCGACTTTTCCGTGATCGAGAACCAGGAGGTTTGTAGCATGACGTGCAATATCCTCCATAGAATGGGAAATCATGATGATGGTACAGCCTTCCTCAGCACGCAAGCGTTCCAGAATAGAAAGAATAGCTTCTCTTCCGACAGGATCCAGACCAGCCATTGGCTCATCCAGAACAAGGTATTTTGGCGCCATTGCAAGAACCCCTGCAAGGGCAGCTCTTCGCTTTTGCCCTCCAGAAAGTTCAAAGGGAGATTTTGTTCGTGCTTTTTCAGGATCGAGTCCGACCAGTTCGATAGCATGATTGACTCTTTCTTCGATTTCTGAATCCGGTAGCTTCATGTTCTTTGGGCCGAATGCGATATCTTCATAAACTGTTTCAGCAAACAGTTGATACTCTGGATACTGGAAGACCATTCCAATCAAATGACGGGCTGTATTACGTTCCTTCTTATCCCACATGTCATGTCCGTCAACGACGACACAATCTTTTTCTCCAAAGAGAAGACCATTCAAATGTTGCACGAATGTGGATTTACCGCTTCCGGTGTGACCAATAATACCAAAAAATGACCCTTCTTCGATTGTGAAGGATATATTCTCTAAAGCAAATGTGGATTGTCCGATAGAAGGATATCGGAAAGAAAGATTGTTTATAGTAATTGGCATAATCCCTCTGCAAGCTGTTCAATCTTCATAGTGTTCTCAGGTAACCGGACTCCAAGTGAGCGAATTGCCCCGGACAGACGAATCGCTTCCGGAACGGTAAGAGAACAAGATTGTAGAAGATCAGGATTGGAAAATACATTGGCGGGAGTATCATCCATCATGATCCTCCCCCGATTCATGACAACGACTCGGTCACAATCCGTAACCTCTTCCATGTACTGGGTCACCATGATGATGGTTAAACCTTGTGAATGAAGATCCCGCAGAGTGCTTAGAACATCACTTCTGCCTTTTGGATCCAACATGGCAGTTGCTTCATCCATAACAAGAATCTGAGGTTTCAGAGCAAGCATGCCGGCAATAGCAATCCGCTGCTTTTGACCGCCTGAAAGTTTGTGTATTTCACGTTTTGCATATTCGAGCATCCCAACTGTAGCCAGAGCTTCATCCACGCGGGTGCGGATCTCTTCAGAAGGAATTCCCATGTTTTCAGGTCCGAACGCAACGTCTTCCTCAATAATAGTCGTCACGATCTGATTATCGGGATTCTGAAAAACGATGCCTACATTCTGACGAATTGAGAGCAGGTTATTCTCATCAGATGTCACCATACCATTGACAGTCACAGTTCCTTCGGTTGGAATCAGAAGTCCATTGATGTGCTTCGCAAGGGTACTTTTACCACTGCCGTTATGACCAACGATAGCAACAAAAGACCCGTCCGGTATGACAAGACTGATATCGTTCAATGCAAGTGATACAGAATCTTCGTAATGATAAGTGACGTGATCGAATTGGATCAAAATAAAGAGGAACCCCTTTCCGATTTGCGGTTATTATACATGTTCTATATACTTTTGACAAGAGGTTTGATATACTGGAGAAGAACTCAGAATTGCTGATCGAATCATTTCTAACGATGAAATAAGGGTGGGTTGAAGTATGAGAACTTGTTTGCGAAACGTACATACCGTTATCTCTTGTGACGATTCAGATCGTGTTTACCATAATGTTGATGTTTGGTTTAGAGAAGGCGTAATTGCACATATCGGAAGCTTGGAAGGAGAGGCTGATCAACTGATTGACGCATCGGATATGATTCTCTATCCAGGATTGGTGAATACTCATCACCATCTGTACCAGTACTTTACAAGGAACCTTGAGACTGTCCAGTCATATGAACTGTTTGACTGGTTGAAAATACTGTATGAAATCTGGAAAAACTTGACCGAGAATACTATATATCTCAGTTCACTATGCGGCATAGCGGAACTGATGCGATATGGATGTACGACATGCTTCGACCATCATTATGTGTTCCCAAAGGGAAGCGGCGATTTGATAGCCGCGCAGATCGCAGCAGCGGATCAAATCGGAATACGCATGCATGTTTCCAGAGGGAGTATGGATTTATCCCAAAAGGATGGTGGCCTTCCGCCGGATAGTGTCGTACAGACTGTAGACCAAATCTTGAAGGACAGTGAAGAGACAATTAACCGGTTCCATGATCCGTCTGATTATGCCATGCATAGAGTAGTTTTGGCTCCGTGTTCACCATTCTCAGTATCAAAGGAGCTTTTATCACATAGCGCTGCCCTTGCGAGAAAGAGAGGAGTGCAGCTCCATACACATCTGTGTGAGACAAAGGATGAAGAGAATTATACGCTTACAAAATACGGTATGCGGCCGTATGAATATATGGAATCATTAGGATGGACAGGAAACGATGTTTTTTATGCACACGGCATTTATTTTACTGACGGAGAATTAGATCGCATCGCAGAGAGCGGAACGAAAATAGCGCATTGTCCTTGTTCTAATATGAAACTGTCAAGCGGGACTATGCGGATCCCGGATATTATGAAAAGGAAAATACCGGTTGGCCTTGGTGTTGATGGTTCTGCTAGTAATGATGCAAGTAATCTTCAAGAAGAGATCAGAACTGCGTATCTGCTTCATAGACTGCAATGGGGAAAACAAGCTCCTACAGGATATCAGCTTCTGAAGATGGCAACAGCCGGCGGCGCAAAAGTCCTTGGAAGGAATGATATTGGTTCGATCGAGACGGGAAAGGCAGCAGATTGCTTCGCAATACGAAGAAACAGCCTGGATCTGGTATGCGCAGAGCTCGATCCAAAGGATTTGTTCGGAACGGTTGGATATCATAAGCCGTGCGATCTTGTATTCGTCAACGGAGTATGCACTGTGAATAACGGAATTCTCACGAGGATAGATGAAGAAAGTATTCTTCAGAAAACTAGGAGTGAAATTAATAGATTGTTATCCATTGGTCTGTAAAAGTCGGAGTTGAAAACGATTCATAACAAAAAGTTCACTTCTCCGCGTTCAAGTGAGAACAGACTTGAGCCTGCCCGGACAATCAACCGGAACTCATTATCTATTGATTCGGCGATGCCGGTATAAGTCCGGCCATCTTGAGTAAAGGAGACTTTTCGGCCATAACAGTTCTGGAGATCACAATACTTTTTCCAAAATGAGATCGTGGGAAGTGTTTCGTAGTATCGACGAAAAGATATCAGAAGGCCCTGGAGAAAAGAATCCCGGAAAGCAGCATCAGTTTTATTATCAAAGACGGATGTTATAATGTTTCTGAGATCAGAAGGAATCGTGGAAGGCATTGAAAGGTTGAGCCCGATGCCTATAACCACGTACTCATAAAGACCGGCTGGAGTGACAGCACCTTCTACAAGGATACCGCCGGCTTTTCCGTTTCTGCAATATATATCGTTGACCCATTTGATTGAACAGGTTTCTCCGAATGATGAGATCGTATCTGAAACTGCAACGGCGGTCATACAGGTCAAGACTGCAGGCGAGAGGGCAAATGAAGGCCTCACAAGAATAGAAGCATACAGACCTCCGGACGGAGAAAAGAAATTACGGCCGAGTCTGCCTCTTCCTCCGGTCTGTTCGTCGGCAACAAGAACATATCCTTCGGGAGCCCCTTGCTTTGCGAGTTCTTTTAAAAAAGTATTCGTTGAATCGATTGATTTGACATGATGGATAGTATAATTCATGCCCACAGTATATAGTGGAAGACTTATACATGCAAGTCCATCTTTTCGAAAACATCAGGATTACATATAACTATTACGAATAATATATATAATCTGTTTCTTACAGCCTTTAGCGTACAACTGACAAACATGTTCATATCGCAGTTGAATTCGTTCTGGCAGTATGATATAATTCCGTCAGTTTTGAATCGGAGTATAGTATGAATTCCATAAAAAAACTTGGAGTATTTGACAGCGGGCTGGGCGGACTTACCGTATTAAATGAGATCTGCAAATATAATGGCGGACTTTCGATTTCATATTTCGGTGACACTGCCCGGGTTCCATATGGTTCTCGAACATCTGAAACAATATTGCGCTATGCAGAGCAAGATGTCCGTTTCCTTCTTTCGAGAGATGTTGAAGGGATTGTCATTGCATGCGGAACTGTAAGTTCAACATGCCTCGGACAACTCAGAGAAAGATACCGAATTCCGATTGTCGGAGTGATAGAGCCGGCAGCAAAGGAAGCAGCTTTTATTACGAAAACCGGGCATGTTGGAGTGCTTGGGACAAAAGCGACTGTTCGGAGCGATGCATACACGAAACAGATTCAAATGGTAAATCCTGAATGCATAGTAACTGGAATTGCTTGTCCATTGTTTGTACCATTGATTGAAAACGGATTCTCTCAGGATGATCAGATTGTTAAACTTACGATAGAACGTTATTTAGAACCAATCAATAAAGACGATATTGATACTTTGATTCTTGGATGTACACATTATCCGTTTCTGGAAGACGCCATTTCTGAATACTTACCGAATGTACAACTGATTAATATCGGAACAGTTCTGGCAAAGCATCTTTCGGATTATTTCGAGCTTTCTTCCGAGCTACAGGATAATGATGTTGAGTATTATGTAAGTGACAGGGATGAAGAGTTTCAATCTGTTGCGAACTCCTATCTCGATGCTATTTATGCCGATCATGTTAGAAAAGTTGATATCGGACTGTATTGAGTTTTGTTGAGAATTCGAAAGCCGCCGGGGTTATCCGGCGGCTTTTCATATAAGTATTCTATTATGCTTCACTGTATTCGGTCAACCGCTCAGCAAGTGACGTAAATCGGTCTTTCTTCTGAATGTTATAGGTCATTCGAATAATCGTGTTGCTGCGGCCGATACAGTATACCTGCTTTTTTGCACGTGTAATGGCTGTATACAAAAGATTTCTTGTCATCAGTAACGGGGGACCTCCTGCAAGCGGCAGGAATACCGTGTGGAACTCGCTGCCTTGGCTTTTATGGATCGTAATGCAATATGCAAGGGTCAGCTCATCAAACTTCGAGAAATCATATGTAGATGTTCGCCCGTCATCAAACACGATAGTTCCGACCTTTGAAAGAAGATCAATGGAAACGAGCGTGCCTAAATCTCCGTTATAAACTCCGAGCCCGCTCGATGAAACTCCGTTTTTTTCTTGGCGTGTCCAGGGGATTCTGTAGTCATTCTTGATTTGCATAACCCGATCTCCTTCCCGGTAAATATACTCTCCGGAAGGATGCTCAACTTTTGTGCTTGCAGGTGCGTTCAATACTGCCTGCAAATGCTGATTCAGGGCAACAACACCGAGCTTGCCGGACTTCATTGGAGAAAGAACCTGTAGCTGTGTCATAGAAGAAAGGTTGCTGTTCTTACCATTAAAATTAGTTATGAGCTGGGTCAGACGAGAAAGGATTCGTTCTTCCTGATAGATTTCCTCAAAACGAAAATCGGAATCCAGATCGTTCAAAATCGGTGGTTTTCCCTGGTTGATCAGATGAGCATTCGTGATAATACGGCTTTTTTCGGCTTGTCGGAAGATTTCCGTCAGCCTGCACGTGGGTATAGAGCCAGAACGGATCATATCGAGAAGAACGCTGCCGCAACCGACCGGAGGCAACTGGTCACTGTCTCCTACGAGAATGAGACGCGTCTCAGAAGGGACAGCTTTCAACAGTCGATAAAAAAGAGGAGCATCAACCATAGACATCTCATCTACGATAATCATATCGTAAAGAAGAGGATCGTTTTCGTCCTTGGTGAATCCAGAATCCGGAATGTATTCGAGAAGGCGATGGATAGTTGAGGCTATGAATCCGGTCGCTTCACTCATACGATTTGCAGCACGGCCGGTAGGAGCTGTAAGAGCAACCGAATAACCGGCTTCCCTCATAGCATGAGCGATAAACTGTATAATGGTAGTCTTTCCAGTTCCGGGACCTCCGGTGATTATAAGGACACCTTGCCGAAGGGCTTCATCAACTGCATGCTTCTGTTGGGTTGAGAGCTCTATCAGAAATTCATTCTCAAAATGAGATAAATCCCAGTCGATAGCAAAGGGCTTTTCACAGAGCTTGAAAAGACGTCTGGCAATATACTCCTCGATTTTGTTCAGAGCAGGTAAAAAAACAGCATCGATATCCTTAACTTGCATAACAACTAGATCACCGCCGCCAACCATCCAGTTAAGAGCATCCTCCAACATACCGGAGTCTGAACCAAGCAGCCGCCGCGCTCTGGATAATAGCTCCTGACGGGGAAGAAAAGTGCTTCCTTCTTCATCCCGCGCACGATCGAGTATATAACGAATGCCTGCTATCAGTCTGGATAGAGAATCTGTTTCAAACCCGGCTACATTTTGCGCTATTTTATCAGCAGTCAGGAATCCTATCCCTTCGATATCCTCGATCATCTGATATGGGTTTTCCTGAATTTTTGCAAGGCACAAATCACCGTATGCCTGTATGATTTTTCCTGCTTGATTAACAGTTACTCCGTATGGTTCCAGCGCAATCAGCACATTGCGCAGCTGCGTGTTAGCACGATAAGATTCCAGAATCATTGCCGCCTTCTTGGGCCCGATTCCAGGAACCTGTAATATCGCATCAGGATCATTATCCAGCACATTCAGCGTATCGATGCCAAAGACAGATACAATCGCATTCGCAAGGGAAGGACCGACGCCTCTGATCGCGCCACTGGAAAGATAATTGGTGATTGCACTGATGGTGGAGGGGGCAACACGTGAATAGGATAGCACGGTAAACTGTTCACCAAACCTCGGACTGCTGGTATAATCGCCTTCCAGTAAAACGGTATCCCCGGTATCAAGAAGAGGCATACGGCCTACGGCAGTTATCAATTGCCGGTTTTCATCAGAAAGCAAACGGAGAACAGTATATCCGTTAGATGCATTTCGATATATAATGTTTTGTACAGTACCTGTCAATTCCATAGGATGAAAAAACCCCCCGTGAGGAGGGGGCTGTATGATTATCAAAAATCGAGCTGGGATTCAATATATGTAACGAGTTCGCTGATCGGAATTCTAACCTGCTGCATCGTATCGCGGTCACGAACAGTAACGCAGTTATCCTCTTGAGAATCGAAATCATAAGTGATACAAAGAGGAGTACCGATTTCATCTTCGCGGCGATAGCGCTTTCCGATAGAACCAGTTTCATCATAATCTACCATAAAATGCTTGGAAAGCATAGAGTATACTTTGCCGGCGCCTTCATTGAGTTTTTTGGAAAGAGGCAAAACAGCCGCCTTAAAAGGTGCAAGAGCGGGATGTAAATGCAGAACTGTACGCACATCGTTATTATCAAGTGTTTCTTCTTCATATGCATTACACAGCACGCACAAAACAGTTCTCTCGACACCAAGAGAAGGTTCAATAACATAAGGAATAAATCTCTCGTTTTTTTCCGTGCTGAAGTAACTAAGATCCTTGCCAGAAGCATTCTGATGCTGCGTCAGGTCATAATCTGTGCGGTCGGCAATGCCCCAAAGCTCGCCCCAGCCAAACGGGAACCTGAATTCAAAATCTGTTGTTGCCTTAGAATAGAAAACCAGTTCCTCAGGATCATGATCGCGGGTGCGCAGATTATCTTCTTTGATGCCAAGTGACAGAAGAAAGCTTTTGCAATAAGAACGCCAGTAATCAAACCATTCCAGATCCGTTCCGGGTTCACAAAAGAATTCCAGTTCCATCTGCTCAAATTCTCTGACACGGAAGATGAAGTTCCCGGGAGTAATCTCGTTCCGGAAACTCTTCCCGATTTGACCAATACCGAAAGGAAGCTTCTTGCGGGTTGTACGGGCAACATTCGCGAAATTGACAAAAATGCCTTGGGCTGTTTCCGGACGAAGGTATACGGTGTTTTTTGCGTCTTCAGTAACGCCCTGGAAGGTTTTAAACATCAGGTTGAACTGGCGGATATCAGTAAAATTATGCTTTCCGCATGTTGGACAAGGGATCTGGTGATTCTCGATATACTCTTTCATTTCAGGCTGCGTGAAAGCATCAATCGGCTTGTCCAATGTTATGCCATTTGCGACTGTCCAGTCTTCAATAAGCTTATCAGCGCGGAAACGTTCCTTGCATTCACGGCAGTCCATCAGAGGATCTGCAAAACCACCGAGATGACCGGATGCTTTCCATGTTTCGGAGTTCATGAGAATTGCGGCATCAAGTCCGACATTGTAAGGGCTTTCCTGAACGAACTTTTTCCACCATGCCTTTTTTACATTGTTTTTAAGTTCGACACCCAAGGGACCATAATCCCACGTGTTGCTAAGACCTCCATATATTTCACTTCCGGCAAAAATGAAACCGCGATTCTTGCATAGATTAACGATTTTATCCATAGTCAAATCATTTGCCATTTGATTAACCTCCAATCAGATTGGATTCATTATGTTTGATAAAGCGTTCTTTGTCAAGGAATTTTGCCCGAAATTTGCTTGAAGAAAAGAACGTGCAAGTCCAGATAATATGCGTGTGCTGTTACGAATTAACGGCTTTTTTGATCATTAACGGTTTGTTTTCTTTTTGTTATCCTAAGCTGCGCTATAATCAAGATAAAGAATCGCGAAAGGCTTGGTCCGAAAAATGCAGATCGTAGTTTTGGATGGATATAGTGTTAATCCGGGAGATGTTGATTGGGCACCCTTAAAAAAACTTGGGACTCTTTCCGTGTATGATCGCACGCACCCATCAATGATAGAGCAGCGCATGCGGGGAGCAGATGCGGTTTTTGTCAATAAAGTTCAGCTTACAAGGGAAATTCTATATAAAGCAAGAAAACTGTCATTTATAGGAGAACTCGCTACAGGATACGACAACATAGATATTGAAGCAGCAAGAGAGAGAAAAATAACTGTATGCAATGTTCCGACATATTGTACAGAATCTGTCGCACAGCTTACAGCAGCTATGATGCTTGAGCTTTCGCAGCATACCGCACACATGGATCATCTTGTCCATAAAGGCTGTTGGACCGCGTCACCCGATTTCTGTTATTGGGACAATGCCCCATTGCTGCTTTGTGGCAAAACTCTCGGAATAATAGGAATAGGAAGAATTGGAAGCAAAGTAGCTTTAATTGGAAAAGCACTAGGAATGCATGTAATTGGAACTGGACGCTCACCTAGACCGGATTTTCCTGGTGAACAGCGTCCGATGCATGAGATATTCGAGAGTTCGGATATCATTACGCTGCATTGTCCGGCGAACGCAGCATCGATTGGCATGATCAATCGGAAAACCATTGAATCAATGAAGGATGGCGTACTACTCATCAATACATCAAGAGGAAGCTTACTGAATGAATCGGATGTAGCTGAAGCGCTGAAGAGCGGAAAGATGGGGGGATGTGCAGTTGATGTTGTATCCAGTGAACCTATTTCAAAATCAAATCCTCTTCTTGCTGCACCAAACTGCCTTATTACTCCCCACTATGCGTGGGCACCAGTCCCCGTGAGACAGAAACTAATAGACATAGCTGCTGCAAATCTTGCCGCATTCCTAAATGGATCGCCAATAAATACGCTTTAGGATGATATCAATCCAATAACCTCTTTTGCACAGCCTTCGACTGTGCTTTTCTTTTTCTTTTCAGAATCGCCACTGTGATTTTTCATTTGCCACTTGCCAAAGGACTGATTTCACGATATCATAATCGTAATTATGTTCGGAGTATTGTGCGCATGTATCTGATTCGTGAGGAAATATTATCCAGATGCGGTATTTTGGATTCGGATCGCGTTCTGGTAGCGCTCTCCGGAGGAGCAGATTCTGTCGCTTTGCTATTGGAAATGAAACGCCTGGCGGACGAGGGACTGATCTGCGATGTCGCGGCAGCACATCTGAATCATGGAATCAGAGGAAGCGAAGCGGAAGACGATTTGCGTTTCTGTCGAGACATAACAAATCGCTTATCCGTTCCTTTCTTTGAAGAGTATGCAGACGTGCCCTATGTATCACAAATACGAAAAGCATCTCTTGAGGAAGTAGCAAGAGAAGTGCGTTATTCGTTTCTGGAACGGATACGTCGAGAACATGGTTTCACCTGTATTGCGACTGGACACCATGCGGGCGATCAGTCAGAAACTGTTCTGATGCATCTGATTCGTGGCAGCAGTCTGGAAGGACTATGCGGTATGCGCTTCAGAAACGGATCAATCGTACGGCCGTTTCTATCCACTTTCCGATCTCAGATTGTAGGTTATCTTAACGAAAGAAATCAGTTGTTTCGCGAAGATTCAACCAATACGAACACCAAATTTCTGCGAAATGCGATAAGATATGAATTGATCCCTCTTTTGGAAAAATGGAATCCAAGAATCCAGGAATCGATTTCTAGAATGGCAGAAAGTGCTCAGGCAGATTGCGGCTATTTATCAGAAATAGCGGATAAAGCTTACAAGGATGCAGTCACTCGCAGCCAAATAGCTTCTTTGGACATGCCTATCCGTATGCGAGTTCTCAGAAGATATCTTCCGTATGATTCTTTTGATAAAAGAGACCTTGACACCCTGGATTCGCTGCTGACAGCACAAACCGGTACCTGCCGTAATCTGAAGGAAGGCTACTGCGCATGGGTCACCTCAGATCAGCTTCATATCGGAAAACCGGAACAGATTTCTTACGAGATTCCGTTGCAGATCGGCGAACTCGTTCACGTTCCAACAGGAACTATTCTGATGGAAGATGCTGATCCGGATTCTTTCCGCCCTGATCCGTTCACGGCTTATCTGGACAGGTCTAAAATAAATGGGACATTGTTTGTACGTTCTATCCGTGAAGGAGACCGTTTCAAACCGCTAGGAATGTGCGGTACGAAACTGATCAGTGATTTTTTCACAGACAGGAAAGTATCCAGATTTCAAAGAAATGTGCCGCTGATCTGCGATGATAAAGGAATTCTGTATGTGGCAGGGCATACTGTGGACGAACGTGCTAAAGTTACTGATAAAAGCATTCAATTGATAAGAATAGTTTATAAGGAGGAAACGGAGCATGTGGGGTAAAGAATTCATGATGCAGGGGATCGAGAAGGTTCTGATCACTGAGGAAGAAATCGCCAGACGTGTAAAAGAACTGGGAGATCAGATCTCAGAAGACTATGATGGTGAAGAGCTCATCGTCATATGCGTATTGAAAGGTGCCAGCGTGTTTTTCGCGGATCTTTGTAGAGCTATTACCGTACATTTGAAAATGGATTTCATGGGCATTTCCAGTTATGGAGACGCACAGAAAACAAGCGGCATTGTAAAAATTACGAAAGACTGCGACACGAGCATAACCGGACGTCATGTTCTTATTGTAGAAGACATTATGGACAGTGGATATACGCTTTCGTATATGGTAAGAATGTTGCAGGAAAGACAACCTGCATCGATCAAGATTGCATGTTTGCTGGATAAACCGGAACGCAGGGAAGTGGATATCACTCCGGATTACTGTGGTTTTACAGTGCCGAATGAATTTGTTGTCGGATATGGTTTGGATTATGTCGGACTGTACCGAAATCTTCCTTATGTTGGCGTACTGAAGCCGGAAGTCTATTCCGATTAATGAACTAATTATTCGCCTGGAACTGCTCTAGGCCGGAGGCATAACCTTGGAATATAATAAAAACAATAATTCTAACAACAAAAACCGTATAGGCAGATTGATCACATTCCTGGTATGGGCAGTGATCATCGGCATGATGCTGTTTATGGTCACAAACGGCTGCTCCCCATCTCAAACGAAGCAGATTAATTTCGATGAGTTTTCGGAGGCATATCAAAAAAACAATATAAAAGCCGTATACGAGGTGCTGGATGGCGGTACTTTCTATGGCTTGTACAGAACTAGTGATGCTGATGCAACGAATCTTCCTGACAAAGCAGATTTTGTTCTCTACATGAGCAACGAGTCTTTTCATGACAACATGAAGACGCTTGTTTCGATTCAGACGGAAAAAGACAGAGAAACGATTCTCCCGTCGGATTATGGATTCGTTATGGTTAGCGCGCTGCCAGAGGGAACACCGGCATTTCTTGTTTTGCTTCCGTATTTGATAGAATTCCTTCTTTTCGGATTCCTCATCTTTTTCTTTATCCGCCAGCAAGGCGGAGGCCAGCAGATGATGAATTTTTCAAAGGCCAATGCCAGGACCCTCGATTCCAACAATGAGCCGATCACATTTAATGATGTAGCCGGTCTTGTTGAAGAAAAAGAAGAATTGCAGGAAGTCGTTGAGTTCATGCGTGCTCCGAAGCGCTTCAGTGAAATGGGCGCAAGAATTCCTAAAGGAGTTTTGCTTGTTGGCCCGCCCGGTACAGGTAAAACACTTATGGCAAAGGCTGTTGCCGGGGAAGCAAAAGTTCCTTTCTTCTCGATCTCTGGTTCTGACTTCGTGGAAATGTTTGTCGGCGTCGGAGCATCTAGGGTTCGCGATCTGTTCAATACAGCAAAACGATCATCTCCTGCCGTTATTTTTATAGACGAGATAGATGCTGTCGGAAGACAGCGTGGAGCAGGCCTAGGCGGGGGGCATGATGAGCGCGAACAGACGTTGAATCAACTTCTCGTAGAAATGGATGGTTTTGCACCCAATGAGGGGATCATTGTCATCGCTGCTACAAACCGTCCAGACATTCTCGACCCAGCTTTGCTTCGTCCCGGCAGGTTCGACCGCCGTATCACTGTAGGTTATCCTGACGTGAAAGGCAGGGAAGACATTTTGAGAGTTCATGCGCGTAACAAAAAGTTCGCGCCAGAAATCGATCTTAAGACCCTTGCCAGAAGGACACCATATTTTACGGGCGCAGACCTGGAAAATGTGCTGAACGAAGCAGCAATACTTGCAACACGCGCTAACCGTAAGTGGATCATTCAACAGGATCTTGAGGAAGCGGTTACCCGTGTACAGATCGGTCCTGAGAAGAAAAGCCGAGTGGTTACTCCGGAAGACAATAAACTTACTGCTTATCATGAGAGCGGTCATGCTATTCTTGCAATCGAGCTAGAAAACTGCGACAATCTCCACGAAGTTTCAATCATATCGCGAGGATTTGCAGCAGGATATACGATGACTTTGCCCAAAGAGGATCTTCATCATACTTTGAAATCACATCTTTTGGATCAGATCTGTATGACAATGGGAGGTAGAGTTGCGGAAAAAGTAATCTTTACCGATGTCAGTACAGGCGCGATTCAGGATCTGAAACAAGCAAGTGAAATCGCACGTAAAATGGTCGAGGAATATGGTATGTCCGATGCTGTCGGCCCTGTATTTGTTGGCGGAGAAACAGAAGTATTCATCGCAAAGGACTGGGGACACAGCAAGAACTATTCGGAAGCACTGTCTGCAAAAATCGACATTGAGATAAGACGTATATTAGAAGAACAATTTGAACGCGCTGAATCCATTCTCCGTACGAACAAAGCTGGTCTAATTGCTGTTTCCGAAATGCTGATTAAATATGAACGCGTGACAGGGGAGCAGTTCGAAGCTGTCTATCGCGGAGCTGACGCGGATGATGTCATGATGGGAAAACAGCACGAGAAGGTCTATACAACACCCGAAGAAGACGTTGGGACTAAGGAAGCGCCCGACTCATCTGAAGAAGAGCCGACGACAAATTTACCGTTGTCTGATAAAGCGGAAGTTTGATAGATGAAGCCTGAAACCAAATATGATCTGCATTCACATAGTCTGATTTCTGACGGGACCTATACACCGGCGGAAGTTGTTGAATCGGCAGCAAAAGAAGGGGTGTCACTTCTTGCGCTTACCGACCATGACAATATCGGAGGAGTGTCTGAAGCTGTTGAAACAGGAAAGCGGGTCGGATTGGCCGTATTGCCTGCTGTTGAAATGGATAACGAGTGGAAACACGAACTCCATATCATAGGACTTGATATCGATCCATTGAATTCTACGCTCCTTACGTGCCTGGAAATCGCACGCGAGCGCAGACAAAAACGGAATAAGATAATCTACTCGCAGCTAAAAAATATCGGACTTGATGTTGAAACGCAAGTCAATCGTCCGGCTTCAATGACTACAAAGCTACATATCGCTAAAGCTTTGGTCGCGCTTGGTTCTGCGGTGGATGTTCGGGATGCTTTTTCCAAATATCTAAAGCCTGGGAAGCCTGGTTATTACCTTGAACCGAGGTTTACTCCGCGACAAGTTATCGATATGATACACATTGCAGACGGAATTCCTGTTCTTGCGCATCCTTGTCATATACGTGACAATCCAGTCGGTTTGGTACGTGAACTTGCAGAAATCGGCTTAATGGGGATAGAGGCTTATTACCCTTCTTCATCGCAAAGACAGACGGAATTATTTGAGTCTCTCGGCAGAAGGCTTGGATTACTTGTTACTTGCGGGAGCGATTTTCATGGAGACAACCGCCCAGGGGTATCTTTGGGATGCGCCTGGAGATGTGTTCCAACGCTGGAACATACATATGAAACACTTGTAAAGAGAATGAACACATAGATTAAAACGAAGCGCCGAATTATCGGCGCTTTTTTCAAATTGTTTTGAGATTAACGATCGGAAATGTCAGGATGAAAATATTGAAAGACTGACTCGGCAGAAGCACGGTTCATTCCTTTAACGGAAGCCAGTTGATCTACAGAAGCTTCTGAGATTGCCTGAACAGTCAGAAATCTATCAAATAAAGACCGTTTTCTCTTTTCACCGATCCCGCTGATCGTATCTAAACGGGAATAGAGTGCTGATCTCGATCTGAGATTTCTGTGGTAGGTGATAGCAAAGCGATGTGCTTCATCCCGGATCCTCTGTACCAAGTGCAGAATTGAACTGTTACGCGGAAGGACTATTGGATCTTCTCGGTCAGGAACATAGAGCCATTCTTCGGATTCTGCCAATGCCGCGATCGGAATATCTTCGTGTCCGGTATTCAGAAGCACTTCCTCACCTACGCTGAGCTGGGTTTTTCCACCATCCAACAACAATAGATCAGGAATAACGTCAGTGCTTGAAAAACGGCGTTGTAACACTTCACGCATTGATTCAATGTCGTCCCCGTCATGGACCGTACTGATTCGATAATGTCTGTATTCCTGTTTATCAGGTTTCCCATCGATAAAAACAACCATCGATGAAACTGTATTGGTACCAAACAAGTGTGAATTATCAAAACATTCAATCCGATTAGGGGTATTAATCAATCCGAGCGCATCGGCGAGACCGGAAAGGGCACCTTCATCGCGCTCCCAAGCTCGTTTGCGAAGCTCGGCGTTCTTGGCCAGAACATCCTCACAATTGCGTTGGGCGAATTTTGTCAGTTTCCGCTTTTCACCGCGAACCGGAACACTAATCTCGACTTTCCGTCTGCTTTTTTCTGTAAGAAGAGCTGCAATTGCGGTTGAATCAGCACACTCTCCATCGAGCAGTATCAGCTTTGGGATTTCGATGTCATTGTGGATATAGTACTGCATTAGAAAAGATGAACGAAGCTCTTCGTGCGAGAAATCATTTAAGGATTCCATGGGAAAAGCATGAGTTCCTACTACTTTACCGTCACGGACATACAACGCGAACATGAGCATTGCATCGTTCAAATGACCTGCCGCAAAAACATCAGCGGATAGACCTTTTACAGTGATGGCAACTTGCTTTTCCTGAATTAGACGCAGTGCCTTGATTTTATCCCGGAGCACAGCAGCACGTTCAAAGTCCATACTTTCAGCAGATTCACGCATTTTCTGTTCGAGCCAAGAAGATACATCTCCGGCCTTACCGTCAAGTAATTTGATGATTTCATGCATGTATTTGTGATATTCATCCCTTGAAACATTTCCACTGCAAGGTGCGCAGCATTTCCCAATATGATACATAAGGCAGGGGCGCTCTCTTTTTGCAATGGCATTGACGATGTTCTTTTTGCAATGCCGCACGGGATAAAGGTCATATACAAGCTTCAGATCCTCCTGAATCGAAGGTCCCATTATATGAGGGCCAATATACACAGCGCCATCCTGCTTGACTTTCCGAACAATTTCAATTCGCGGAAAGTCCTGCTTCATGTCAATTCGAAAATAAGGAAAATGCTTATCGTCCTTGAGAAGAATATTGTACTTTGGCAAATAAGCTTTGATCAGATTGCTCTCAAGAGATAGTGCTTCCATTTCACTGCTGACGACGATGGTTTCGAAATCAGCAATATGAGATACCATAGCCAGCACCTTTGGAGAATGGTTCTTACTGTTCTGAAAGTACTGACGTACGCGGTTTTTTAGAATTTTTGCCTTGCCGACATAAATCACTTCACCGTGATCATTTAGCATCTTATAGACTCCAGGCTTTTCAGGAAGAAGTGCAATTTTATCAAGTAGTTTTTGATTCATATACTTTGACGGGAAGCGGAAAGAAATCTGGATTTCAGCAGCATCTCATAAACGACAGGCGCTGGAAGGCCGATTACGTTAAAATAGTTACCCACAATTTTTTCTACAAACACAGAGGCCAATCCCTGTATTCCATAAGCACCAGCTTTGTCAAGGGGTTCGCTCGTTGAAACATACCAATCAATCTCTTCCTGACATAAATGTCGAAATGTGACATCAGTAGCATCTGATCTGATATCTTCATAATTACCATGCAGGAGTGCAACTCCTGTATAAACAGTATGAGTATTACCAGAAAGCCTAGAAAGATAAACTTTTGCTTGTTCGGCTGAAGCAGGTTTTCCTAGGATTTCACCATCGTGCATTACGATGGTATCGGCACCAAGCACGAAGGCGTCAGGATGATGATTTCTAACAAAAGAAGCCTTATGATAGGCAAGCACGCATACTGCCTCCGCTGCAGAAAGACCTGCAGGTGCGATTTCCGGTTCAGGGCACACCTCTGCTTCGAAAGGTATGCCCATCCAGTTCAAAATATCGTGCCTTCTGGGTGATTTTGAGGCCAGAATCAGTTTCATAATTCCTCCGTAACGATCCCAATAGGGCAATGATCACTTCCTTCAGTTTTCGAGTATATGATATGATCTTTCAGTAAATGAATATCCAAAGCTCGCATAAGAAAATAATCGATTCGCCATCCTGCATTACGTTCTCGGGCACGGAACCGATAACTCCACCATGAATAAGCATCTTTTGTTTCTGGATACAAGTAGCGGAACGTGTCAATGAAACCGCTCTCAAGAAGTTCGGAAAACTTCGCTCTTTCTTCGTCTGAAAAACCAGCGTTCATATGATTCGATTGGGGATTCTTCAGATCAATCTCCTGATGCGCAACGTTCATATCACCGCATATGAAAATCGGGCCGTGTTTTGCAAGAGACGAAACATAATCGCGGAAACAATCATCCCATTGCATTCGGACAGGAAGACGACGGAGCCCATCTTGTGAATTTGGGGTATAGACGGTAACAAAGGTAAAACCAGGATAGAATAATGTTATGCACCGGCCTTCTGAATCAAGAGTGGAATAACCAATGCCGGTACGTATTTCACAAGGATCATTCCTAACTAGAACAGCTGTTCCGGAGTATCCATTTTTTTCAGCGCTGTTCCAGATCATATGATAGCCTTCGATCTGAAAATCAGCCTGCTCGGGACGCATTTTGATTTCCTGCAACGCCATTAAGTCAGGCTGTTCAGATCGGACAAATTCAAGAAAGCCTTTGTTTAGGCAGGCTCTGAGGCCATTAACATTCCAACTGATCATTTTCATATATAGATTATATCATCAACGCATTCTACTTGACAAGCATAAGAATGGTTTGTATAATGTCTCAAATGAAACATTAATAGAGGATTTATGGGCAAGCTATTTGCTAGGCATCTCGAAACACTTAGATCATCTGTCCTATTTGAAGGATTTGGTATTGAAGAAATCAGTGAACTAATGAAGCGGTCGGAATTTGCGGTTGAGACTCATCGCTCCGGTGAACTTCTTATGAGCAAGGATACGGCTTTGCATATTCTTGGTATTTTGATAAAGGGGAGCGCAACTGTTACGAGATATCAAGGAAACGGACAAATGCATATGTCACGTTTGGCAAAAAGCGATATTTTCGGCGCAGCTTCTTTATTCAGCTCTGAAAAAGAATATGTTGTTGATATCCGGTGTACAACTGATTGCAGGACGATTCTGATTAGCGAGATACAACTTATACGGTGGATGCAGCTTGATTCACGGATCCTATATAATTATTTGAAATACTTGACCGGCAGAATCCGGTTTCTCAATCGGCGCTTAGATGCTCTGACTGAGACTTCCGTCTCTTTGAGAATCATGACATTTCTGTCAGGTGCTTCAAAAGATGGAAACTGTCGCGTAAAAAGCTGCCAGGAACTGGCTCAGGCGTTATGTCTGAGCCGTGCTACTCTATACCGCGCTTTAGACACACTATGTTCGGAAGGAAAGATTTCTCGTAAAGGAAAACAAATCATCTTATTGGAGGAAATATGAAAACAATTCGCACACTATTATCTGCAATTCTATGTATGATGCTTCTGATTGCCGGAGTTGCATGTGGGAAGCAACAAACACCTGCTGTATCTGTTGAAAGTAACGCTTCCATTCCTGAAGCAAAAACAGAGATAGAGTCTTTATCTACCGCTGAAACAGCTCTCGCAGTCGATACCACTCCTGAGCCGGCAATAGATTCAACTTCAACTGAAAAAACAGAAAGTCCATACAATGAAGTTCACGGTGAGAATCAAATCCGCGTTGCGGCATTAGTAGGCCCTACTGGCATGGGACTTGCGTATTTACCTGTTTTGTCTGATGCCTATCAGTTGGATCTATATACTGCTCCTGACCAGGTTACTGCAAAGATTATCAATGGCGAAATCGATATTGCTGCAGTACCTGTGAATCTCGGCTCTGTTTTATACAATAAAACTAACGGAGGAGTAACGGCAATTGCAGTAAATACACTAGGAGTACTTTATTTCGTCGAAAATGGAGATACGATAAATACGGTCAATGATCTGGCGGGTAAAACTGTATATGCGACCGGGCAGGGAAGTACACCTCAGTACATTCTTGAGAAGATTCTTGCGGATAATGGACTTGCTGAAAACGTCACCGTTGAATACATCGCGGAGAATTCTGAGTTAGTAGCAAAACTGATTGATGGCAGCGATGTCAAGATTGCTTTCATACCAGAACCGCAGGTTTCGAATGCATGCATTAAGAACGGAAACATCCACGTTGCTTTATCCGCTAATGATTTATGGATGGAAAGCAGCGATACAGATATCGTTCAGGGAATCTATCTGGTTAGGTCGGATTATTTACGCGATCATTCTGACGAGGTAGATCGTTTTCTTTCGGACGCAGCAATATCCGTGAATCGTGTTTTGAATGATGAAAACGCATCTGCGATTGTTGTGGAAAGAGGAATCCTCGGCGCTGAACCGATTGCCAAGAAAGCAATCCCCAATTGCAATATCGTTCTTATAAGTGGAACCGAGATGAAAGATCTGATTTCAGATATGTTAAAGACTCTTTTTGACGCTAATCCGAAATCAGTAGGCGGAAAGCTTCCTGAGGATAGTTTCTATTATGTTCCTTAACGAAAGAATCAGGAGAATCGTAAAGGCTCCTTTGCTGATTCTTTTCTATATAACAATATGGCAGCTGCTGTCGATGACCGTCGGCAGCAGCATGCTGCTCCCTACTCCGGGTGAAACTGTGAAAGCTCTGGTTTCGATTCTGGCTGATATCAATAGCTGGCAAAACATAGGAGCTACGTTTCTTCGGCTTATAATCGGATTCGGAATTGGTTCTATCATGGGGATAGCCCTTGCGGCAATCACTGCAAGCAATCGTTTTTTCTATACGATACTTTCACCTTTACGTCTTATCATTAAATCTACACCGGTCTTATCCTTTGTATTGATTCTTCTCGTGTCACTTTACTCAAACATTGTACCTATAGCTGTATGCGCAATAATGGTAACCCCTATGCTTTGGGCAACAACAGAAACTGCAATTCTATCCATAGACCCTAAGCTTACTGAAATGGGCAAAATCTATTACAAACCGTTCAAACGATTGTTTCTTGTTGATGTACCGCAGATGTTTCCACAGATTGCAACTTCAGCAGTGACCGCTCTCGGATTTGCTTGGAAAGCAGTCATAACAGCCGAGGTTCTTTCTTTGCCGCGCTTTGCGGTAGGAAACAAAATGTATCTCAGTAAACTTTATCTTGAGACGCCGGATATGTTCGCGTGGACACTGCTTGTTATTGCACTATCACTCTGCCTTGAAATGGCATTGAGAATGCTCACATCAAGATTGGAGAAATAAATGATAGAGCTAAGAAAAATATCGGTTCACTTTGGGGATAAAACAGTGTTTATCCGTTATTCTTGTGAGCTTCCTGATCAGGGAATAATTATAGTTACAGGAGAATCAGGCATTGGAAAAACAACATTCCTCAGACTGCTTGCTGGGCTTCAGAAAGCGGACGATGGAATAGTCTTGGGAACGCAAGGCAGGAAGATTTCTTTTGTTTTTCAGGAACCTAGGCTGTTGGAATGGATGACTGCTTTCGAGAACGTTGAATCTGTCTCAGACCAGAGAACCGCAGCGAAACTGCTTGAGCAACTTGATATGGGATTGGAATCAGATCGAAAATGCTCATTGCTCTCAGGAGGCCAAAAGCAACGCGTGGCAATAGCAAGGGCTTTTGCTTACTCGTCGGATCTCGTTCTTCTGGACGAACCCTTTACAGGACTGGACGAAGAAAACAAGCACAGAGTTGCGAAGATGATCAAGACTGCAACACTGGCGATTATAGTTACGCATGATCCGTCGGATGCTGAACTTCTGAACGCCGATTGTATCATTCATTTGTCTTAACTGGTTTTCATTTAGATATAATAAACTGAATTCCGATTCTATTTCACTTTGGAGAGATGCCGAATGAATAGAATTGGTTTTTTTGTATCCTGATAAAATCATTATTATATGTAGGAGCGCTATATGTCGAATTGGAAAATATAGCGTTCTTATTGCTATTTGATCCTGTTTATAGTATAATGAACTAACTTATGTGCTGAGGAGTACTGCTATGGCTGTGACCGTACGTGAAAAACATTTTCCGTCTTCTACTGGTATTTGTGAGATTCGCTTCAGAATCTGGCAACCGGATGAGCCAAGGATCTGTCTTCAGATCATACACGGGATGGCGGAGCATATTGCCCGTTATAATGATTTTGCTTCTTATCTCGCATCGAATGGTGTTCTTGTGTATGGAATGGATCTGCCAGGACATGGAAAATCGATCCGTGAGGGTGAGGCATATGGTTACTTTGGTGAAAAAGATGGCTGGGATCATCTGGTTGAAGACAATATGACTATGCATGACACGGTCTTGAAAGATTATCCTTCGCTTCCCCGGGTGCTTATGGGACATTCAATGGGAAGCTTTTTGGCACGTACATATGCGGGGAGACGAGGAACCGATTTTGATGCATTTATATTCTCCGGCACAGCAGGTGCAAATCCTGCTATTCCAATAGCGAAAATGCTTGCGCGGCATGCTATTAGAAAAGGAAATGCAAAAAAACCTGATGAACGGCTGAACAGCCTTGGCTTTGGCGCGTACAACAAACAGTTTCAGCCTGCGCGAACGGATTTTGATTGGCTTTCTCGCAATACTGAATCTGTCGATGCCTATGTATCGGATCCCCTTTGCGGATTTGTTTTCCCGTCAGCAGGTTTCTATGACTTGTTTACCGGACTCGGGCAGATTACTGGAAAGAAATGGGCAGAGTGTGTACCGAAAAGACCGATCCTTCTTTTCTCGGGCGATCACGATCCTGTTGGTAACAACGGCAAAGGCGTACGACAGGTTGAGAAATGGCTTGTGCAAACGGGACACGAACCATGTGTGATATTGTATCCGGGTGGAAGGCACGAGATGCTGAATGAGATAAATCGCGAAGATGTATACAGAGATGTTCTTTTGTTCCTGGAATCTCTTGCTGCATCAGGAGAAATCGAATGAGCGTATTGGTTTATTCAGATGTGGAGATGTGCGGCAGAGTCCTTTCCACGCTTGTAGCAGCTGCTCTGATCGAGAATCCGTACAGCACCATTGGTTTAATGTACGATTCTGCTCTGTCACCGACATTTAAAAACCTTTCGAACATGACGAAAGATGGTTTTATATCTTTCGAAAAAGCCAGAATTTATCAGCTGTGTGAGTTTGTCCCTTCAGATGAGCTTGCAGTCAGCGTTAAGGAACTCCTTTTTGAAGAAATTCTGTCACACGCTGATATCTCAGATGATCAGTACATCGTACCTTTTTCACAGGATAAAAACTGGGCGCAGATGTGTAGTGACTTCGAAGATGATATTCTGGAACACGGTGGATTGGACATATCAATTCTCGCTCTTAAACCGGACGGAAGCCTTCTTTACAATCTCCCTGGAAATGACCTGGCACCGATTACTCATGTTGAGAGGATCGGTGATGACAGAATTGTATGTGCAGGTACAGCAACTGTTCTGCATTCAAGGAAGATATATGTAGTCGCTACCGGATCAGATTGTGCGGAAGCGGTACAAAAGACACTCAAGAACGCTATTTCGGATTCAAATCCGGCTAGCTTTTTACAGCTGCATCAGAACATAACATTTATTCTCGATGAACAAGCTGCTTTAAAACTTTGATTTTCATGAATATTTAGGAGGAAGCACCATGTCCGGACATTCCAAATGGGCAAACATTAAGAACAAGAAAGAAAAGACAGACGCTCAAAAAGGAAAGATATTTACCAAGATTGGGCGCGAGATTGCGATTGCAGTGAAAGAAGGCGGCGGCGGAGATCCAGCCAACAATTCAAAACTCCGCGATGTTATCGCAAAAGCAAAGGCAAACAACATGCCTAACGATAATATCAGTCGTTCCATAAAAAAGGCAGTTGGTGAAGGCAGCAATGCCAATTACGAAGAAATCACTTATGAAGGCTATGGCCCCGGCAACATAGCCGTTATTGTGAATGTAGTTACGGATAATCGTAATCGAATTGCAGCTGAGATGCGTCACATATTTGATAAGAGCGGAGGAAACATGGGTAACTCAGGCTCAGTTTCCTGGATGTTTGATAAAAAAGGACAAATCGTGATAGAACGAACGGCTTTGATGGATGAAGATGAGGTCATGATGCAGGTTCTGGATGCTGGAGCAGAGGATTTTATTGCATATGACGATACTTTTGAAGTGTTTACCGCACCAAATGACTTTTCTGCTGTACGTGAAGCTTTAGAACCGCTGGGATATACATTTCTGACTGCAGAGGTAAGTATGATACCGCAGAATACCACGGAGATTACTGATCCTGAAATGATTGAAAAAATTGAACGCTTTTTGGAAAGATTGGATGACAACGACGATGTTCAGGAAGTATTCCATAATGGTTCCTGGGAAGAAGATGAATAAGCACAGTCTTTTTATTGCTTAGATAGGAGGTTTAATATGGCTCTTGCTATTGCAACAGAAATCGGAAAAATAATAATTTCAGAAGATCTGGTTGCTACAATCGCCGGATTTGCAGCCATGGAGAATTATGGCATTATCGGAATGTGCTCACGTACAGCCGGAGATGCATTTGTTGAACTGTTCGGCAGAGATAACATGCAAAAAGGTGTCAAAGTCGAGAAAGTTGGTGATTCCATGGTCGATGTAACATTGCATGTTGCGCTTCAGTATGGTGTATCATTGCCCGCTGTAGCGGAAAATACCCAGAAAAATGTCAGATACCGCATTGAAGATATGACGGGAATCCCCGTTCGGAACGTGAATATCTTTGTGGAAAGCATTCGCGTAAGTTAATTACGAACGGAGGATATAGAATTGAGCATATATATTATTGATGGCTCTCTGTTGAGGAGTTTATTCATAGGCGGTGCTGCTAATCTGGAACTAAATCGCGAATATGTAGATTCGTTGAACGTGTTTCCGGTTCCGGATGGTGATACAGGCACCAATATGTCCATGACAATGCAGGGAGCGATTAAAGAATTAAATTCGATACCTGCTGACGCTTCAGTAAGTTCGGTTATGGACGCAGTTGCGATCGGCGCATTGAAGAGTGCCAGAGGTAACTCGGGTGTTATTCTTTCTCAACTTTTCCGCGGATTCTCAACAGCACTGAAAGGTAAAGATACTTTCTCTCCTTCAGATTTCGCGCAAGCACTTGATAGCGGCTCTAAAAAGGCTTACAAAGCTGTCATGCGCCCCAAAGAGGGGACAATACTGACGGTATCTCGCAAAATTTCTGAAGGTTCGCTGGAAAAACTGCAACAGGATCCCAACCTCAATTTTGAGGATCTGATGAAAACAGTGCTCTCTGTCGGAGAAAAAGCATTGAATGAAACTCCGGATCTTCTGCCTGTATTGAAGGAAGCAGGGGTTGTAGATAGCGGTGGAATGGGATTGCTCTGCGTTTATCGCGGTTTTATGGCTGTTTTAAGCGGAGAGCAGATAACTTCCATACAGGAAGATAAGGGAGAAGAGCAGGATCCTTTCCTGAAAGAAGAACAGGGAGAGGCAGCTAATCTTGATTCATTTACAACAGAGGATATTGAGTTTGGGTACTGCTCGGAGTTTTTTATCATACATTTAAATGACTCCTTTAACGAAGCTTCTTTGGAGCAGATTCGTGATCATTATAACAGAATCGGTGATTCTCTAGTTCTTGCGAGCGGGGATGATTTTGTGAAGGTTCACGTGCATTCAAACTGCCCTGGCGAAGTATTACAGTTTGCACTTCAGTACGGTGAACTTGATAAGATTAAAATTGAAAACATGCGTGAACAGAACCGGCAGTTGCTGGCTGCACGGAGAGAATCTGAAAAAGAGTATGCGATTCTGGCTGTTTCGGCTGGAGTCGGAATTGACGAAGTTTTTAAGAGTATAGGTGTTGAACAGTTGATTTCGGGCGGTCAGACCATGAATCCAAGTATCGATACAATTGTGAATGCCGTTAAGAACTGCAATGCTCGGAATGTTTTCGTTCTTCCTAATAACTCAAATATCATTCTGGCTGCGCAGCAAGCACAAGAACTTTGCAATTGCAATGTGATCGTTCTCCCGACTAAGACCATTCCGCAAGGGATTACTGCGGCAATGGCATTTAACCCTGAATCAAGTGCGGAAGAAAACCAGCAGATGATGGAAGAAGCTGCTGCGAATGTCGTATCCGGCGCAGTGACTTACGCAATTCGCGATACCTCCTTTAATGGTACAAAAATCTGCGAAGGCGATATTATAGGATTGATGGACAATGAAATCGTGACTGTGTGCGGAAATGTCGACGATGCAGTTCGGGATTTGATTGGGCGCATGAGAGAGAAGGCAGGGATAGAGGATCCGATCGTGAACCTGTATTACGGCGAATCTGTTGAAGCTGACGATGCGGATTCATTACTTAATTCTCTCAGTGAAACAATGCCGGAATGCGAGTTTATTCTTACACCCGGAGAACAGCCACTGT
>JAEEGL010710999.1_pt1 | contig 42900 bp, 28 predicted proteins | sample 9134231 | NCBI WGS metagenome assembly JAEEGL01 (sample SAMN16246548, study PRJNA631951) | gut metagenome | biome: gut microbiome; feature: rumen; material: fiber-attached | host: Bos | place: Iran: Karaj | collected 2018-10 | reverse complement strand
CTGCTGCTCGACGAGATAGAGAAGGCTCATGAGGATATATACAATATATTGCTGCAAGTGATGGACTATGCGCGCCTCACCGACAACAAGGGACGCCATGCCGACTTCCGCAACGTGGTGCTCATCATGACTAGCAACGCCGGGGCGCAGCATGCGGGCCAGAGTGTGGGCTTTGATAGCCGTGGCAGCCGTGGCGGCGACATGCTCAAACAGGTGAAGAAGACGTTTAAGCCCGAGTTTGTAAACCGCCTCTCAAGCATCGTCGTATTCAACGATATGGATGAGACAATGGCGGGAATGATTCTCGACAAGCGACTGCGCGAGCTGCAAGAGAAGCTCACTCCCAAGAAGGTGGCGCTCAAAGTGGATCGAGAAGCAAGGGCTTTGTTACTTAAGGAAGGTTTTACTGCCGAGTATGGTGCACGCGAGCTCGACCGCGTGTTGCACCGTGAGCTTAAGACACGGCTTATGCGCGAAATCCTCTTCGGCAAGCTAAAACGCGGCGGCACAGCCCACATAACCCTTAGCGACGGCAATATAGCCCTCGCATAGATTTTTAAGACAAGTTGGACAAGTATTATTTGCGCTAGAGACAGTTTTGTTGAAGACAATTGTCGCCCCCTTTCACTAACAACTTACCACTTATTTTTCACTGCTTACATTTACTACTTAACACTTAACACTTATTACTTAACACTTGTTTTTTGTGGTTTTTGAGCTCGATGATAATATATGGTTTCCGCATCCTGAGATGCCTATTTTTAATGACCCTTATGGGATGGTTGCCATAGGGGGAGACCTCAGTGTGGAGCGGCTGCTGCTTGCCTATGAGCACGGCTTCTTTCCGTGGTATGCCTTTAAGTATAAACAGATTCAGTGGTTTTGCCCCAAGCGGCGTTTCGTGATTTTTCCTGATGAGATCCATGTGAGTCACTCGATGCGCTCTTTGATGAACAAGCATCAATACCGCGTGACTTTCAACACTGCCTTCGACCAGGTGATTAGAGGGTGCAGCACAGTAGATAATCGCATAGATCAGGAGGGGGCATGGCTCGGTGATGACATAATAGCGGCCTATACCAAGCTCCACCAGCTGGGACGTGCTTGCAGCGTGGAGGTGTGGCGCGGTGACGAACTCGTGGGCGGCCTCTATGGCGTGACCAGTGGCTCAGGCTTTGTGGGTGAGAGCATGTTCTCGCATGAGCCAAACACCAGCAAGTTGGCGCTTATCGCCCTAGCGCGGCAGATGCAGGAGCACGGTGGCACGCTCATTGACTGCCAGATACACACCCCACACCTTGAGAGCCTTGGAGCGCGCTTTATCACCTATAAGGAATATATCACCACCCTGAAAGGCGATGACGCCTACCACACTTGGGAAGAACAACTGTTCTTTGAATAACTATGATTATGCTATATGTGCTTTGCACATGTGAATAATAGCTCTAGAGTCGTTGTTAATTTTTACTCCTTAGGAGTGGAAAAAGTTTCGCAGGTCAGTTGTTTTTGCAATGTACAGACACAAAAAAAACCACCCAAAAGATGGGTGGTTTTAGTTTTTTGCATGAGCAGTTAATTACTTAACATACTTCTTGCCGTTCTGGATGTAGATTCCGTGCTCGGGAACGCTCTTGAGCTCGCGGCCCTGGAGATCGAAGATGCGGTTGTCAACATTATCGATAGCGATAGAGTCGATGCCAGTAGTTTCCTTCGAAACTGTCATTACGAGAGGCTCAGCAAGCGCTTTGCCATCAGGAGTGGTGGGTTGCATAACTGTGATGGTGTACTTGCCGTCACCAACAACCTTGAAGTTAGAACCGTCAACGAGCTCTATTGGTTGGTTGAGCACGCCATCGTTGATCTCGAAGTATCCAACCTGGTTCTCGTCAGCACCACCGAACCACTTCCAGCCATCCTCAACAGGAGCGATAACCTTAAACTCGGCACCATCCTCAAGCTGTACTTGGCCAATGTACTGAGTGCCTTCTTCATTTCCTTCGAGCTGAACCATACCATCTTCCTGGCTCCATTCATTGAATGTACCTACTACATAGAACTCGCTGTACTCTACAACAGGTGGTTCTGGAGTTTCTTCCTTCGTAACAGTCATAACGAGAGGCTCAGCAAGTGCTTTGCCGTCAGGAGTGGTGGCTTGCATAATTGTGATGGTGTATTTGCCATCACCAACAACTTTGAAGTTAGAACCGTCAACGAGCTCAATTGGTTGGTTGAGCATGTCATCGTTGATTTCGAAGTATCCAATCTGGTTCTCGTCGGCACCACCGAACCACTTCAAGCCATCCTCAAGAGGAGAAACAACCTTGAACTCAGCGCCATCGGTAAGTTCGAGCTCACCAGAGAATTGGGTACCATCCTCGTTACTAACGAGCTCAGTCATGTTAGCAACATCCTGGCTCCACTCGTTGAAGGTACCAGTTACATAGAATGCATCATACTCAACTACTGGTTCAGGAGGAGTTTCAGTAATCTGAGTAATAACATCACCCTCTTTCTTAAGAGTCATAACAACTGGCTCGTCACTAGTCCAAGCGCGAGTACCCTCTGGGCCACCAGTGTAAGAGAACGAGCAAGTCGGTGGAGTAGCCTCTGCTCTGAACTCATACTCGCCATCAGCAAGGGCTGACATGTCAACTTTTGCCTTGCCTACAGCGCCGGCATGGTCAGGATAGAAGCGGCATTCATTGGTAGAAAGAATCTGGATGAAAGCAAGAGTTGAACCTGGATCACTTGCGCTACCGTTCTTTACATTGCTCTTGTTGTCGAGGAAGTCGCCAAGCATATCCTCTAACTCATCATTAGTGAAGTCAGCAGCAGTTGCGCCGTCGATGTTGATGCGCTCTAAGATGTAAGAAGCATAACCCTTAGCGGTTACCCAGTTGGCGCCTTGAGCTCTCTTCCAGGTTACACCATCAGGCTTAGTGATCTCCATGTTGAAACCATTGAGGTTCAAGCTGTTGTTCTGAGTGATAACAAACTCAAAGAATACATTTGCAGGATCTGATGCATCCTGAAGCTGCATTTCCATCTTAGTTGGGCATGGTTCCTGTGCAAAAGCAGCAAGACCTACCAATGCAGCTGCAAAAAGTGTAAATAATTTTTTCATTTTAAAATGATTTAGATGTTAATTAGATAAATAATTATTTATTAGTCACGCCACTCAAATTGATAGTGCTGAATCAATACAATTATGCATTGAATAGAAAACAATACAAAAATAGTAAAATTTTTTTTATTTCCAAACTATTTTAAAGAAAAAAAGATGTAAAAATAGTTGATTATATTTTATTATAAAATTATAATTTAGTGTCCTGGAAAAGTGGAGATAGCTGCTCCATTAAGATAGGGGAGCTGTCACGAAGTGACTGAGGGGTATGAAAACAGTTTGAAAAACAACACCTTGACTCAGTCATAATCCCCCCTTACCCCCTCTATCTTAGAGGGGGAGCTGAAGAATACAACGAAAATAAAAAAACCAAGCCCACCAAGAGCTAAAATGACGTTGTTAACTAATTATCAGCAAATTACAAGGGTTGTTATATTTTTATCGGCCACCAATGATAAAATTATTATTTTTGCTTTATTCATAATAATAAGTACCTTAGTTTAAATTGTACATATTTGTTTTTAGTTATTCGTTCTTAGTATTAGGTTTTCGCTGCGTCTTGGTGTGGTTCAAGTTGCTTTGTGCGACTTGTCCGTTTCCTGTCGTTTTTTTCGGAAAACGCACGCGTTGTCCCCACATTACATCAGGGGCATAAAAAAACCACCCATTGGTATAGGGTGGTTTTAGTTTTTTGCATCAGCAGTTAATTACTTAACATACTTCTTGCCGTTCTGGATGTAGATTCCGTGCTCTGGAACGCTCTGGAGCTCGCGGCCCTGGAGGTCGAAGATGCGGTTGTCAGCTGGCTTGTCAACAGCGATGGTGGTGATGCCAGTAACTTGGGTGATAGAATCGCCCTCTTTCTTAAGAATCATAGAAACTGGTTCGTCCATAATCCAGTTGCCTTCCTCAGGGTGTACGCCTGCAGGAACCTCAGGACCACCTGTGTAAGAGAACGAGCTACCTCCGGCAGTAGGTGCGCCTTCAGCATCAACCAAAGTCTTGAACTCATATTCTCCATCAGGAAGAGCAGAGATGTCAACTTTACCCATACCTACAGCACCGGCATGGGTTGGGTAGTAACGGCATTCGTTAGTAGAAAGAACCTGGATGAACATAAGAGTTGCACCATTGTTCTTAACACTGCTCTTGTTGTCAAGGAAGTCACCGAGCATATCCTCTAACTCATCATTAGTGAAGTCAGCAACAGTTGCGCCGTCGAGGTTGATGCGCTCTAAGATGTAAGCAGCATAACCCTTAGCGGTTACATAGTTGGCACCTTGAGCTCTCTTCCAAGTTGCACCCTCAGGCTTTGTGAATTCCACATTCCAGCCATTGAGCCACTCGCTGGTGTTCTGAGCGAGAACAAACTCAAAAGTTACATTTGCAGGATCAGCGGCATCTTTAAGTTGCAATTCCATCTTTGATGGGCATGGCTGAGCAAAAGCTCCTAAACCCAGCAAACCTGCTACAAAAAGAGTAAAAATTTTCTTCATGTCAAATCGATTTTAATGTTAAAAATTCAATTAATATTTATAAGTCACGTCTTTCTATTTATAACAATTTGTTCCATTTAAAGCTCTCAGATGACAACTTCGCATAGAATTCAATGCAAAATAAGTAAAAGTTTTCCTAATGACCAAACTTTTTTTTAAAAAAACACGAAAAAAGTGATTTTTTAATAGTTCGCGGTTCACAGTTAAGAAGCCTTAGTTCATATCAACCAAAATATAAGGTAAGTCAAAATTGAAATTTTTAAATAATAATGTTTATGAGTCATTGCACCTGATATGATGTGTTAATTCCATTTTGACACATCTGTTAAACAAAAAACCACCCAAGATGGGTGGTTTTTTGTTTTTTGCATAAGTAGTTAATTACTTAACATACTTCTTGCCGTTCTGGATGTAGATTCCGTGCTCGGGAACGCTCTGGAGCTCGCGGCCCTGGAGGTCGAAGATGCGGTTGTCAACAGCCTTGTCGGTGCTGATAGTGTTGATAGCACTTACAGTTGGCTCAACAACTTGACCATCCTCTACAGTCAAAGCATACTCAATAGGAGCGTCGGGAGTCCAAGCGCGAGTGCCCTCTACACCACCGGTGTAAGAGAACGAGTAGCGTGAAGGAATAGCTGGTGCAGAGAAGGTAACGGGCTCAGTATCTTTTGCATCTACGAGAGCTGACATGTCAACTGCGAAATAGCCAACAGCTGTTGGTTCCTCAAGAACGGGGAAGAAACGAACATCGTTGGTTGAGAGAAGCTCAATAATTACGAGATGATCGCCTTCCTCTGTAGCTTTCTTGTTGCTCTTAATGTCGGCCATGTCAGGAAGCATCTCCTCAAGATCAGCATCGGTAACCCAGTCAAAGTCAGGATTCTCAACAAGGCGAGCCAAAATTACATTAGCATAGCCTTTACCAGTAAACCAGTTAGCGCCTTGTGCTCTCTTCCAAGCAACAGCTGCATAATCTTCTCCGTTAGCATTAAGCTTAGCGAGCTCAGTGTTGAAACCATTAAGGTTCAAGCTAGAGTTAACAACCATAACTTCTACTGTTGCCTTAGCGGGATCGCTACCATCGAGAAGTTTGAGGCTAAGCTCTGATGGGCAAGTCTCTGGCATTTGTGCGAAAGCACATACGCCTACCAAAGCAGCTGCAAAAAGAGTGAAAATTTTCTTCATTTTAAAAATGTTTTTTTGGTTAAAGTTTAATTATTATTTATTAGTCACGTCGTTCTCTTGTTTATTAGTGGGCGTAAAATTATCGCTTCACTAGAAAGATTGTGCAAATTAAGGAAAAAAAATTCAAACAAACAAGTAAAAATGAAAGAAAAAATGAATTTTTTTTATTAAACGCCTTTAAATATTGATAAGGATACTTGTAAACAATGCACAAGTAATTATCCTTTTGAATTGTCAACTAGGCGCTTACTTAATACACATGATATTTTTACTTTTTTTGTTTCTATATTCTTCATTTTTTATTTTATCATCGTGTTGAAATTCTCGGGCGCTGGGGATGTAAAGGTGACGGCTTTGCCTGTGGTGGGGTGCACCATGGTGAGTGTGGTGGCATGAAGTGCAATGCGGTTGATGGGGCTAGGGTGGCCGCCATATTTGCGGTCGCCGCTCACAGGGTTGCCCAAGTCGTGCATGTGCACCCTGATCTGGTTTTTACGTCCAGTTTTTATCTCCATCTCCACCATAGCGAAGCGATTGCCCTGCTTGATGACGCGGTAGCGAGTGACGGCGAGTCGGCCTAGTTTCTTATCGTCGGTAGAGTACATCTCAAAAGTGTCGGGGTTCTCGGCGAGGAAACTCTTGACGGTGCCTTCTTTCTGCTCCACCTTGCCCTCAACGATGGCGATGTACTTGCGGTCGAGGACCATATTGTTCCAGTTGCTGATGAGTTTGTCGCGTGCCTGCTTGGTGCGTGTGAGTAGCATCAATCCTGATGTGTCGCGGTCGAGGCGGTGCACTACATACACGTTGGCCTTGTCGCTGAATCCGCGGGCATATTTCTTTACAATATTATAAACCGTGTCGTCGCTGGGCTTGCCGGCAGCTGTGGACAGCACGCCGTAGCCTTTATCGACTACTAAGATGTCGTTGTCTTCATACACGAGCTTGATGCGGGGGTGGTTGAAGACCTGGAAGGAGCGGTCGAAGTTGACCCACAACTGGTCGCCAGCGTTAACTGGGAGGTCAAATTGTGTGGATGGCACTCCGTTGATTGCCAACTGGTTGTGGCGCAGCATGGACTTGAGTTTGGTGGGCTTGTGGTCGGGCAGCAAAGCAGCTGCGGCAGTGAGCAATGTTCCGTCTTCTTTGATGGTGAGTTTTGCCACATTATCGGTCGCCGGTCCACGGCGAGGAGATTTTTTATAGTTCATAGTTTATAGTTAAGAGTTCATAGTTTTTTCGTTAGATGCTTCATGTGCGCAGCACATGTTTCTCTGTGCTTTTTGCACTCCTTTGGAGTGAAAATTAGAGAGCCTGCGGCTCTAAAATATATATGGTGCTTTGCACTAAAATTTAACGGCGACTACGTCGTTAAAATTGCTATAAAGTAATATAAAAAATAAATTTTAGCGCGTTATCACAATAACAATTTTAGCACGTAGTGCTTTGATTTTCACGTTTGAAGCATATGTCTCTCGGTGTTTTTCCCACTCCTTTGGAGTGAAAATTAGAGAGCCTGCGGCTCTAAAATATATATGGTGCTTCGCACTAAAATTTAACGGCGACTACGTCGCTAAAATTGTTCAGAATGTGTTACATAAGTGTTACTTTGTCAATCTCATTGGTTGCTGTATCTAACTCATACCACTCAGAATATAGACCTGGCATTCCAAAATTAATTAACATGCCGTATGGGATATGGGTTAACCTCATGTAGTTATGTAATTGTCTCCTATGTTCAGATATGACCTGCTTGGTGGCTTTTAGTTCAATAATGATGCTATCATTAACTAATAAGTCAAGTCGATAGTATTCGTCCAAAACTACATTTTTCCAATACATAGGAACAAGAACTTGTTTTTGTACTTTATATTGCTTTTGTGTTAGCAAATATTTTAAAGCTGCTTGATATGCTTGTTCTAACAGACCAGGGCGATATTCACGATGAATCTGCATTGCAACACCAGTAATTTCCTTAAAAAAAGCATACTTTTTATTATGTTCTTCAATTAAGTTCATTGTTCTCTTATATAAAATTTTAGCGCGTTAGCGCAATAATAATTTTAGCACGAAGTGCTTTAATTTTCATGTGCGGAGCACATGTTTCTCTGTGTTTTTTCCACTCTTGCGGAGTGAAAATTAGAGAGCGATTGTGCATTATGAATTATGCATTTTATTGCGTGGGTGGTGGGTGAGGATTTCTTGGCGTAGGGTGGAGCGGTCGATGTGCAGGTAGATTTCGGTGGTCTCGATGCTTTCGTGGCCGAGCATCTGCTGGATGGCGCGCAGGTTGGCGCCTCCCTCGAGCAGGTGTGTGGCAAAAGAGTGTCGCAAAGTGTGGGGACTCACCGTTTTGCGTATGCCAGCCAACTCACACAGTTCCTTAACGATATAGAAAATCATCACGCGGGTGAGTCGGTTGCCGCGTCGGTTGAGGAAAAGGATGTCCTCACAACCACGTTTAGCCACCTGGTTGCTGCGCGTCTGCTCCAGATAGAGATTAATCTGCTCGAGAGCCTCCTGCGAGATGGGCACAAGTCGCTGCTTGTCGCCTTTGCCGATGACTGTGATATATTCTTCTTGCTCAAAGATTTGCGACATGCGCAGTTCCACCAGTTCTGATACTCGCAGCCCGCATCCATATAACACCTCGATGATGGCGCGGTTGCGCTGTCCCTGTGGCTTGGAGAGGTCGATGCAAGCTATCATGCTGTCGATTTCGTCGATTGTGAGCACCTCGGGTAGGTGACGCCCTAAACGTGGCGCAGGTAGCAGCTGGGTGGGGTTGACGTCGATGACGCCTTCCATCTTGAGGAATTTGTAGAAGCTTTTGATGCCTGAGATGATGCGCGCCTGGGAGCGTGGCGCGATGCCTAGATCGTGGAGTGTACCCAAGAAAAGTTCAAGGTCGTGGCGTGTTATGTCGCTGGCACTCTTGCCGTTGTCGCTGGCAAACTGCAACAAGTGCTCCACATCGCGGCAGTAGCTTGCTGCGGTGTTTTGCGACAGGCCTTTCTCGATGCGCAGATAGGCGTCAAATCGCTTCTTGAGGATGTCGATGTTTACCTGTGTCACAGTTTATCGTGATGTAAACTTTCTTGAGTAAAAAAATGTCATCAAAAGAGATGTGAATTCCCCTTTGATGACACACGTTTTTTACTTTTGCACCAATTGTTATTTTGCACCTTGAGCGGGAGCACCTTGCTGTGCAGGAGCACCAGTTGGGAATGCGTTAGGTGCGCTCTCATTTTGAGGCTTGTCGGTGAAGTTCATGTCTTTTAATTCTTTAGACACGTTATTGTTGTCACCTTGAGTGTTTAAAGTGCGGTTAGCGATAAATGCACTAGCGATGCTGAGCACGCAGATGAAGATTGCAAGTCCCCAAGTAGCTTTCTCGACAAAGTCGGTAGTCTTGCGTACACCCATAAATTGGTTATAATTGCTAGCGCTAGCGGCCAAACCGCCACCTTTTGACTTCTGAATGAGCACAACACCAATGAGCAGAATTGATGCTAAAAAGATAAGAATAAAAATTGTAATTGTCATTTTATCAAATAGTTATAGTTTGTTTTTAATGTTTTCGTTAAGCACAATTTTGCGCAAAAACCGAATTTGGTCTGCAAAGTAAATACTTTTTTCTGGAAAATTCAAATTTATGCTCTCAATAATTTCAAGCGCTTTAGAATATTTATGACGTGCGATGTACATTTTAGCCAGACTTTCGCTGAGCATAGAGCTATCATTTTGAGTAGATTCATCCACTGAGTCGTGAGCTACTTGTTCTACCTCTTCCTGCTCAATGTGGTGCTCTGCTTGTGGGTTGCTGGCGATTGCCTCCTGCTCCTGCTGGCGCGAGTGAGCGATAAAGCTGTCGATGAGCTCATCTTCCTTGTCGGTGCTGCCAGTGGTGTCGTCACCATGTTGTGCAGCAAGGATGTCGGCATAGTCGGGGGTGGGGTTGAAGATAGCGTTGCTCAAGGCGTCAACTTCCTTTTGATTGCTGCCGCCAGCAAATGTGTTGAGAAAGATGTTGATGGCTTCCTCGTCGTCAGGTTGCGAAGCTTCTTCGGAGGGGTAGAAGTGTGCAAAGGCGGCGGGGGCTTTACCCACTACTATGGCGAGGTCCTTGCGGTCGGGACTCATCACTGCGAGGCGCTGCATAGCTTCGTCATCGCTGCCGTGCTTGAGGTGCAAGAGCAATGGCAATGTGAAGTAAGGATATTGGCGAGACATCTCGTCAATCCACTGCTGCTCAGGTGTCTTGGCCTCACTCAGAATCTTCTCTATGTCGTTAAATAATTCCAATATTTAATATTTTCTAGAGGTTCTAGATTGTGCATTAAGTAATTACCAGTTTCCTACCGTTTGGTTGAAGATGAGATCTACTAGTTCGGCGCTAATCTCTTCGCATAGCTGGTCTTGCACGTCGATGAGCAGCTGGTTGCTGTCGAAGTCTCGGTAGGCCGAGACGGTGACATCGTTGCTCAGTGCATCGTTAACGTTGTCGATATACTTGATTCTCACGCTGATGGTGAGTCGTGTGCGAGTGGCATAAGCATTTTCTCCCACGGCCTGTGGTGAAAGGCTGTAGTTGGTGATTTCGCCTTCAAATCGCAGGTCGCTGTTGGGGTTGTCAACCTGGTTGAGGCGTGTCTGCTGTGTCACCACATCTTGCAGTTTGTTTTGAAACAACTGTTGCAGAGGTGGGTATACTAGCGCGGCACGGATGGGAATGTTGCCAAACGACACAGTCTTGTACTTGTTGTAGTCGAGTGCCGCGCCGTTGAACTTATAACTGATGCACGACTGCGTAATCAGTATTGCCAATAACGAGATTAGTATTTTACTTGTGGTGCGCATAGTGTTACTTGCGGTTGTTGCGGTATTCGAGACCATATTCTTTAATCTTGCGGTAAAGGGTGCGCTCACTGATGCCAAGTTCCTCTGCTGTCTGGCGACGGCGACCGTGATTGCGCTCTATAGCATTGATAATCACTTCTCTTTCGGTGTCTTCGAGGGTTTTAATTTTGTCCTCTTCCACATCGATGGCAGTCGCCTTGATATCGCTGAATGAGTGGCGTGGCTGCTGGCCGCGTGTCGTGTTGTCGATGTCGTAATCCTCAGCGACGTTTTGCCACACCATGTCGTCATCGTTTTGATGGGTAGATGCCAGTTGCGAACTCTGCCGCTGCAGGTCGTTGATATTGGAACTCAGATGTAGCTTGCTGCCTTGCTGCTTAGCGGCAATATTGGCGTTGGCAAGGGCGTCCTTAAGTTCTTTCAACTCGCTCTGCATCTGCATGATGAGTTTGAAGATGAGCTCGCGTTCTTGAGTGTAGTCGTGCTGCGCCTTGTCATAGACCACTGGCAGGTTGCCGCTGTGGTTCTTCTGGTTGAGGTATTTTTTCACCACGTCGCCAGTGACGATGCCGCTCTCAAACGATGACATCTCCCTAACCAAGCTCTGCAACTCACGCACATTGCCGCTCCAGTTGAACGACATTAGTTGGCGGTAGGCACTCTCGTCAAACATCAACGGCGGACGGTTGTGCTGCTCGGCATAGTCGTAGCTGAACTTAGTGGCAAGCATCTTGATGTCCTCGCCGCGCTCGCGCAAGGGTGGCACCTCGATTCGTATGGCTGCGATGCGGTAGAACAGGTCCTCACGAAACTCGCCCTCATTTACCATCTGCAGCAGATCTTTGTTGGTGGCTGCCACCACACGCACGTTGGTCTTGCGAACCTCCGAAGAACCAACGCGCAAGTATTCTCCCGACTCGAGTACACGCAGCAGTCGTGCTTGTGCGTCGAGTGTTAGGTCGGCGACCTCATCGAGGAAGATGGTGCCATTATTGGCTACCTCAAAGTAACCGGCATGTTCCTTCTCGGCATTGGTGAACGATCCTTTTTCGTGTCCAAAGAGTTCGCTCGAAATTGTGCCAGCAGGAATAGCGCCGCAGTTCACGGCAATATATTTCTTGTGCTTGCGTGGACTGTTGTCGTGTATTATCTTGGGAAAGAACTCTTTACCAGTGCCGTTCTCGCCATTGATGAGTACCGATATGTCGATGGGTGCAATGATGAGCGCTCGCTTCACGGCGTTTATTAATGCCGGCGCTGAGCCAATGATGCCGTAGCGCTGCATTACGGTGCGGATGTCTTTGTCGGTTATTTTTGCCATTTCTTTAAGTTGTAGGTTTGTTGTTTCAAAAATGCTCCTAATTCTTCGGGTGTGGCATATTTTGCCTGCTCTTCGGGAGTGATAATCTCGCCCACCGAAACGCGGAAGTCATAGCCCTTCTTGTTGAATACCTCGGTGGGGAGGCGTAGGGTGCGCAAGCGCCAGTCAATCATGCCTAGAGCGGTGAATACCCAGCTGTTGTGGCCGTGGAAGTAAATGGGGACTACTGGCACTTTTAGTTTCTGGATGATACGTATCACCGATGGCTGCCAGTCGCGGTCCTGAATGCGAAATCCCCATGTGAGTTTCGACACTGCGCCAGCAGGGAAGAAACCTAGTGGATGTCCTTGCTTGACGTGACGCATGGCGTCGGTGATGCCTTTTACCGACACGGCACGCTTGGCGGGGTCGTTGCTTGCAAGAGCGTCAACAGCGATAAAGTTGGGCCGCAAAGCGCCAATGTGGTTGAGTATCATGTTCACCATCACCTTGAAGTCGGGGCGGTGGTGTCCCACAATGTTGATGAGCGACATGCCGTCGAGTGCTCCGTAGGGATGGTTCGACACAGTAATGAATGGCCCGTCGGGCAAGTTGTCGAGGATATGTTCGTTTCTTATGGTAACAGGTGCTTTGAGCTCCTCCTCAAACATCATGTGTGTGAAATCGGGGCCTGGGAGGTGCATGTAGCGCTTGTGGAAATCGTTGGTCTTATCAATTGCTAACCAGTGAAAAAGCCTATTGACCAGTTTCTCCTTCCCCTGAAAGAACGGCGCCAACTTGCACACGTCATTATAATCGAGCACTGCGGGCTTAATGGGCTGTTGCTCTTGTATATCTTGTGTTTTGTCGTTGTTTTCCATTATTTGCTTGATTTTTAAGGCGATAGGGGTATGTCTGCATTCCTTGTCGCCATTAGCGGCTACAAAGATACAGCAAAAAACTGAAAAAATGTCAGTTTTTTGATTTTTTTAGTATAGGATTCTTGAGGATTGAGGTTGGGGATTGGAGGTCGTGAATCGGGAACGTAAACTCTCTATTCTCCACTCTTAACTCATGAATCTTAACTGTGAACTATTTCGGCCAGTTGATGATGGTTTTCAATTTCTTCTGATAGTAGGGCTTGATATCGTTCCAGCGGTAGTAAGGGAAGATGTCGGTGTGGAAGGGCAGGGTGGCTTCGTGCTCGTTGAGCAACACTTTCACGAGTATGTCGTTGCTGATGTTGCGGTAGAACACCATCTGGATGTTGCATCCCATTGGGAAAATCTCGTAGTTGCGCCAGGTCTCGTGCAGGGTGTTGAGGTCGTTGCACGAGTAGTTCACGTTGTCGAGCTCCAGCAGGCATGCTAGAGGCAGCACGCAAGTCTCGTGACCAAAGCGCAATGTTGCGCCTCTTTTGCCCTGAGCTATAGCATTGTCGGCAGTCTCTATCATATTGGTTAAAAGTGCCCTCTCAATAAACGGCATGCGATTGCCGCCCTGTGGTGAGTTAGCCCATTGCAGATACCAATATATGTTTTTCACTCTCCACAGTTCAAAAATTTCCTCATCGGTGAAGTATTGGAACAGGTTCATGCCGTCGAAAGCGTGATGGTTCTGCAGGCTACCTGCGATGTCAAATACGGCCTCCATAAATTTTGCGCTCTTGAACTTGCCGCTGATTGCCGAGGGGTCCCTTACAATCTGGCTCATGAAACGCGAGGCGTTGATGCTCACATTAAAAATACTGTCGCTGATGTGACGAATGGCCTTGCGTTGTGGATTGGCAAGAGTGTCCTCGCCGTAGCCCCATCCCGTGTAGTACATGTCATGGTAGCTGGCATCGGTAAATATCTTGAGTTCAGGGTTGTAGGACTTAAAGATTTGGGTCTCATTGCCCATCGAGAGTATGCAGCGAATCCACACCGTAGAGCGCGCGTCGATAGTTGCATCGCCATCAAACACCTCGGGAAAGTTGTCGCACATTCGCTGAGCTATGCCCTGATGCTGTTCTGCGCCAATGTCGCTAAGGTCACCTACTCGTCCCTTGGCCTCGATAGCAACTTTGCGCAGATTGTTAAGGAGAATCTCTCCCTGCTTAGTCAAATTGCCTTCTTTCTGAAATGTCTCGAGAGCCTCAACTGGGTTATCATAACTGCTCTGCTTGGTGAGCCATCGACTGCCGTGGCGACCATAGTGATTGATGAAGAATGGAGTATAGCCATCGGGTGCCGGAGTGAGCTTGGGCAGTGCCTCACTAGGATATGGATAAGCATAATGGTTGCTGGCGCTACGATTGTGGTTTGCTGCCAGTTGCTGCTGTGCGAGTTCAGGCTGTGCTATCGCCACCATTGTGGCGACACACATTATAAAAAATATAAAGACTTTGCGCATGTTTTTATTAGTTCATAGTTAAGAGTTCATAGCTCATAGTTCATAGTTAAGAGTTCATAGCTCATAGTTTGTTGTTCAGAGTTGTGAGCCCCGATCTCCGATCCTCGACCTTTGATTCACGATTTTTTGCCCGTGATGATGCCCTTGATGTCGTTTAGCTTGTTTAGAGCTTCCATTGGGGTGAGGTTGTTAATGTCGGTGTTGAGGATTTCGTCACGCACTTGGCTAAGGACGGGATCGTCGAGCTGGAAGAACGACAGCTGCATGCCGTTGCGGTTGTTGGCGACATCGTCAAGGTCTTTGCTCAGCGAGTCGTTGTTGCTGTTTTGCTCGAGTCGTTTCAGCACCTCATCGGCGCGGTGCACGATGGTCTTGGGCATGCCGGCGAGTTTCGCCACGTGAATACCGAAGCTGTGCTCGCTGCCGCCACGTTCGAGTTTGCGCAGGAACACCACCTTTCCGTTCATCTCGCGCACACTCACGTTGTAGTTCTTCACGCGCTTGAAGGTCTTCTCCATCTCGTTGAGCTCGTGATAGTGGGTGGCAAATAGCGTTTTGGGGCGAGCTTGCGTTTCGTGAATGTATTCCACTATTGACCAGGCTATTGAGATGCCGTCGTAGGTGCTTGTGCCGCGTCCCAACTCGTCGAAGAGTATGAGACTTCGTTCGCTCAGGTTGTTGAGGATTGACGATGCTTCGGTCATCTCAACCATGAAGGTTGATTCTCCGAGCGAGATGTTGTCGCTAGCGCCCACGCGTGTGAAAATCTTATCGACAATGCCTATGCGGGCTGCCTCGGCAGGGACAAATGAGCCAATCTGTGCCATGAGCACAATGAGGGCAGTCTGGCGCAGCAGTGCCGACTTACCGGCCATGTTTGGACCAGTGATAATCATCACCTGCTGCTCATCGTTGCTGAGTTGTATGCTGTTAGGCACATACACCTCTCCCACAGGCAGTTGTTTCTCGATTACTGGGTGGCGGCCCTCGGTGATGTCGATGTCTAGGGAATCATCGACAATGGGGCGGTTGTATCGGTTCTCAAGGGCTACACGTGTGAACGATAGCAGGCAGTCGAGCTGCGCTATCAGTGCTGAATCATTCTGGATGGCAGGAATATAGTCGCTCACGGCAACCACCAGCTCGTTGAAAAGCTGGTTTTCGATGGTGAGAATTTTCTCCTCGGCCCCGAGGATTTTCTCTTCCAGTTCTTTGAGTTCAGGAGTGATATATCGCTCGGCGCTTACCAGAGTCTGCTTGCGAATCCATTCCTCGGGCACCTTGTCCTTGTGGGTGTTGCGTACCTCGATATAGTAACCAAACACATTGTTATATGCAATCTTCAAACTTGGTATGCCTGTGCGCTCACTCTCACGTTGTTGCAGCTGCATCAAGTAGTCTTTGCTGCTTGAGGATATGTTGCGCAACTCGTCGAGTTCGTCGCTCACACCGTTGCGTATCACGTTGCCGCGGTTCACCTGGCTAGGCGCGTCGGGGTTGAGCTCGCGCTCTATGCGGTCGCTGATGAGTGGGCAGGGGTTGAGCTGTTCGCCAAAGCTGTAAAGCACCTCGCTGTTGCTCTGCTCACACATGTGCTTTATGGGTCCAATGGCTTGCAGAGCGCACTTTAGTTGTACCAGTTCACGTGGTGAAATGCGAGCTACGGCGACTTTTGACACCAGTCGTTCAATGTCGCCAATCACCTCAAGCTGCTCCTTGAGCACTTCTCGTCCTTCGGTGTCTTTGAAGAAATGCTCTACTACGTCGAGGCGGCGGTTGATGGCTTTCACGTCCTTGAGCGGGAACATCATCCAGCGGTGAAGCAGGCGTGCGCCCATTGGAGATATTGTGTTGTCGATGACGCTGAGCAGGCTTTTTCCGTCGTCGGCCATCGGCGCTATTAGTTCGAGATTGCGCACCGTGAACTTGTCGAGCCTCACATATCGCTCGGCCTCGATGCGCGAGAGCGAGGTGATGTGCTTGATTTGGGTGTGCTGAGTCAGGTCTAAGTAGTGGAGTATAGCACCAGAAGCGACTATGGCGCACGTCATGTTTTGGATACCAAAACCTTTCAAGTTCTTGGTCTCGAAGTGCTTGAGCAGGCGGTCGGTAGCCGATTCCTCGGTGAAAATCCAGTCCTCCATCTCAAAGGTGAGGTATTTTGATGATGCCGATTGCTGGAAACGGGTGCGGTTGCTACGTTCTATCAGCACCTCTTTTGGAGCAAAATTGCTGAGCAGTTTGTCAACATAATCGACCGAACCTTCGGCAGCAAGAAACTCGCCTGTACTGATGTCGAGGAACGCCACGCCAGTTGCTTTCTTGCCAAAGTGCACAGCAGCGAGGAAGTTGTTCTCCTTGCGGTCGAGAAGGGTGTTGCCCATCACTACGCCAGGGGTCACGAGCTCGGTGATGCCACGTTTCACAAGTTTCTTGGTGAGCTTAGGGTCTTCGAGCTGGTCGCAGATGGCGACACGTTTGCCTGCGCGCACCAGCTTGGGCAGATAGGTGTCGAGGGCATGGTGCGGAAAGCCTGCCATCTCTAGATTCTTGCCACCAGTGCCATTTGAGCGCCTCGTGAGGGTGATGCCTAAGATTTCGCTGGCCACGATAGCGTCGTTGCCGTAAGTCTCATAAAAGTCGCCCACACGATAGAGCAGCAGAGCATCAGGATGCTTCGCCTTCATCTCGTAGAACTGTTTCATCATCGGGGTCTGACCCACTTCCTTTGCCATAGTGCTTTTTATTTGTGACTACAAAGTTACGGCTTTTTCTTTAAAGGTTGGTAGAAAAATATAATTTTCTTTCACTGCTTTTACGGTGTAATATGTGAACAACTCCCACAAGTGCTATATCGCTCGAAGTTTTGTGTTATTTATGACAAAAGACAGGTTGGCACTCACGCCAACCTGTCTCATTATTCTCTATTTTTCGGCGTTGCCGATTAGTAAACGAGCGAGATGTTGTCAATCCACAGGGCCATGCCGGGAGTGCCAGTGTAGGCAGTGCCGCAGCCCGAGGATGCCATCACGACGATGTGGGTGGGAGTTGCGTTGGGATCATCCCATTTCTCCTCAATCACAGGCACCAACTTGCCTTTGCTGTTCTTGGCATAGTAGTTCTTGTCCTTTGGAATGAGTCCCATGTAGGACTGGTATCCTGCGTGCTTGGTGATGTCACCATACCAGATGGGGATGCGGTGCTTGTTAACCCAGTTGCTTACAGTCTTGCCAAAGCGCTGGCGTCCAGTGCCTACGCGTGCTGCGTGGAGGTTGCCATTGCTGTCTTCCCAGCGTCGCTGCAAGAGGATGAATACCTCGGCGTAGTCTTGACCAGGCAGGTTCTTTTTGCTGCCGAAGCCAGGGCAATAAATTCTTTGTCCCGAAGGTACATTTACCTTGTAGTCAAATTGCAAGAACTTAGGTCTCTTGGTGAACGGCACACCCATATTCATCTTGCTGTAAGGGTTCTTGGTGCTGCTCACGGGCTCAATCATTTGTCCCATGAATATAGATCCTGATACCAGCACGTCAATGTTGATGACTCCCACTGCCTTGCAGTGCTCGATCATTGTTGTGAGTTTAGCGCAGAATCCGTTTCCGTGTACGTCGGGGAATACGGCGTTACTGGTTTTTACAATACCCATCACCTTGGCAAAGACGTTGCTTGTTGCCCATGGCGAGCCTCCCATGTTGTTATAGGCTTTAGCACCATTGATGTTTTGTTTTGGTCCAATCTCAAAAACCTTTTTTTCTTGACCGCCTATGACTCCCGACTCCTTAATGTGACGGGTAATCCATTGGTCAAAATTGCCATAAGATAGAGGCACTACAGTTTCGGCGTGGGCATTCATCAGTCCAAAGCAAGCCATAGTTGCCATCAATAGAAGTTTTCTCATGTTTTTGTAAGTTTAAAAAATAGTAGTTATTAATTGTTTGTTAATGTGTTATCGATGTGCGCTCTCACTCAGCAGTCGATGCCCAATCTTGCAGTAGATGCACTTGCGGGCGTCGCAGTAATTGCGTCGGAGCTCAATGAGAGCCTGCGAGGTGAGTGCGCTGTCGCACTCGATGCCTGCCGCCACAAATGTTTTGACTATCGAATTGCTCTCAGGTTTAAGACTCTCGAGCAAACTTATTGCCTTGTCGGTGAGGGCGTAGTTGCCTGTAATCTCTCCATAGGCGTAGTAGAGCGGCGCTACGGTGTTGATGAGCACAATATCTATTGATTTATCGCTCAGTGCTAGGGTGGGGCGCTCGTTGGGCTTGCCAAAGGAGAAATGGTTGCTCCAGTAGCCTGTAAGCTCCACCTGAAAGAGTTTGCGCAGCTCTTTCTCTCCGTTGGCGTTGAGAATTTTGCTCATCAGGTTGAAGCCTCCCTCTATATAGTGTGCCAGCATCGCTATGCGGCGGTAGGGGAAGTTTTGTGGCCTGATGCGGAACATCTTCCACGCCTCGCTCTCCATGGGGCGGAGCGAGAATTTATTAGCGAGAAAGGCATACTCCGAGCACAGGTGGCGGTAGTAGTCGTCGGTGCCAGTTGCTGATGGGTCAAGCAACCCTGCCTGCCCAAAGAGCAGCGCCTCTACTTGCAGCAGCGAGTCGCTGTGCTTGTGCAGCAGTCGCAGCGGTGTGCGTCGCGCTAGTCGTTCAAAGGCCTCGTTGTTGATGCCAAAACCCAGGTTCCTCGCTACAGTGACATAGCATACATCCTCCCAACTGCCGTGATAGAGCTCGAGGATGTCGCGCACTCGTTCCACCTTGTTGTGCAACCGCTCAAACGCCAATCTCTCTATCCATTCTGTGATAGTAAGCTGCGGCACTGTGGCAATGGTGGCGGCACACGGCAGCTCCTGGTGGCTGTTCATGAGCTGGTCGTAGCTCATGTTGAACAGTGGCGACACTTGCAGCACTAGTTGTGGAATGCGCTCACCATTGGTGCGATAGACTGGCGCGTCATCTTTATCCACCACATGCAGTATTACGCTGTCGTAGGCGCTGTCACTGTCGTGGCCGTGACGTTTCCAGTCGCTGGCACGCACATGGATCTCGATGTTGCCCACCCACTTCTGTCCGTCAATCTCCACTTTTGCGTTGAAGAAGTCGGGACCAGCATCGGTGTTAAGTAACCCTGGGTCGAGGATTCTCACATGGCGACCATCGTTGGTGACCATGTCATCGGCGCGCCACAGTCGGTGTTGCCATATGTATTGCATCAGCTGTTCCATAGTCTTGCCGCTCGCTGTTTTTGTGCAAAACAACTTGCGAAGGTACAGATATTTTCTTATATAGAGTTGGCTTATATCCGTTTTTTTCTATTTTTGTGCGTTTTTAGAATATAATTTGATTTTTTTGCTCAAAAAGTTTGGTCATGTCAAAAACTTGCCGTAACTTTGCAGTCGCAAATCGCAAAACCACGATGGTGCCTTAGCTCAGGTGGTAGAGCAATGGACTGAAAATCCATGTGTCCCCGGTTCGAATCCTGGAGGTACCACACAAGAAAAACCGCAAGTGACTTTTACAGTTGCTTGCGGTTTTTGTTTTTCTGTATTCCCCCGATTGGAGCCGAAGATGATGTATTTACACCTGCTTTGTCGCATCAACCACTTATATTTGCGAATTTTTGGCAACATAACAACAATTAGTGAATAGGTGGTTTGAAAATCATAATAAAAGGGGATTGCCCGCGCATGCGGAGGGTGGTAATTTTGCATCGGTAAAATGATGACATACGATAGACTGAATCTATTTATTTAATGTATAAACAGTCTATTTATGAAAAATCTTTTGAGATGTGTCATATTGGTTTCGGCACTTATGTCAATGGGAACGCACGTGGCGGCGGCGCAGATTGACAGAACTCAAACCGATACAACACAGATTAAACGAAGCAGGTTAACGCTTGGCGGTTATGGAGAAGCCGTGGCAAGCCGAATGTTCTACAGCAATAATTACAAGCGTTATACCGATGCCTCGCTCTACAAGAATGCCAACTCTTTCGGTCAGGTGGATTTGCCTCATGTGGTTTTCTATGTTGGTTATGATTTTGGACGCGGATGGTCGGTTGGCAGTGAGATAGAGTATGAGCACGGTGGCACCGAGAGTGCCATAGAGATTGAAGAGGAAGAAACTGGTGAATATGAGAAAGAGATAGAGCGCGGCGGTGAAGTGGCACTTGAGCAATTCTGGATTCAGAAGTCGTTTAGCTGTGCGCTGAATATTCGTGCTGGTCATATTATTGTGCCTGTAGGAGCCACCAATGCCGCTCACGAGCCCGACAAATTCTTCACCGTTTATCGCCCTGAGGGAGAGAACACCATTCTGCCGTGTACTTGGCATGAGACCGGTATCAGTATTTGGGGGCGTAAAGGCGATTGGCGTTACGAGGGCATGCTCATAGCGGGTCTCGACGGTGACCGATTCAACAACAAGAACTGGATTCACGATGGCGCGGGAAGTCCTTACGAATTTAAAATGGCAAGCGCCCTCGCCGGTGCAGCTCGCATCGACAACTATTCGGTCGATGGTCTGCGTTTGAGTCTCAGCGGTTATGTCGGCAACAGCGGATGCAACACGCTCAACGCTTCGGGAAAATATGCTGACGTGAAGGCGACGGTGACGATTGTCGCATTTGATTTTCTGTATGACAACCACAATTTCATTGCACGAGGAAATTTTGACTATGGTTTCTTGAGTAATTCGCTGGAGCTGTCGATTGCCAATAAAGCAAGCCGCAAGGATTCACCTTCACCCAAAAACAATGTCGCTAAAAACGCGATAGTTATGGGTGTGGAGGCAGGCTATGATTTTGGCAGTCTGATGTCACCGTTGCACTCTAGAGGGCAACGCCTCTATCTGTTTGGGCGTTACGATTATTACGACGCCATGTTCAAGACCGTTCAGAACATGACAAAGGAAGAAGAATGGGGCCGACAAAAAATCACTTTCGGCTTTAACTATTATCCCATCAAGCAGGTTGTGGTCAAGGGCGAATGGAGCAACCGAATCTTCAAATCGCAGTTCAATAACGAGCCCACAGTCAGTCTCGGCATCTGCTATTACGGAATGTTCAATATATAACGATTTAATTATTAAAAACACATAAAATAATGAAAATCAAAGATTTAACAAAACAAGGACTACTGCTTGTAGTCATGACATTAACGCTTGCTGCGTGCAGTGACAGCAAGAATGATGAACCCGATCCCGTCGATTCACAGAAAAAGGCCATTCTTACTCAATATGTGAACGGCGTCGTAGTACCTACTTACCGCTCGCTTGCCGATAATGCTATAGAACTTAGTGATCTGTGTGCCGAACTGAAAGAATCACCCAGTCAGGCACTGCTGCAAGAGGCGTGCAACAAGTGGATTGAGGCACGCAGGTATTGGGAGTTGAGCGAGGCCTTCCTTTATGGAGCAGCCGCCGACTATTACATTGACCCACACATTGACTCATGGCCACTTCAGAAGAACCAGCTTGACAACGTTCTTGCTAACAGTACGCTTATCACTGAGCTGAACGAGGATGGTGCCGGAGCCGATGGTTTTGCCACACTGGGTTACGGATTGCTGGGATTCCATGCGGTTGAGTATGTCTTGTTCCGTGACGGACATGCACGCAACATCAACGACATCAGCGAGAATGAACTCATCTATAATGCTGCCGTCGCTGAGGATTTGGCATGGCAGACTGTGCGTCTTGAAGCTGCTTGGGCAGGTATTGACAATTTGAGTGCTACCAAACGCAAAATCCTTGAGGAGAATGAGCTGGAGCCTAGCCTCAATTACGGCGAACAGATGATTAGCGCCGGACTCGCCGGCAATAGTGCCTATAAGACACAGATTGACGCTATGATTCAAATCCTGCAAGGAGCAAGCGACATCAGCGATGAGGTGGGCAACACAAAGATAACCGATCCGGTGAATTCAGGCAACGTGCTGGATGTGGAATCGTGGTACAGTTGGAACTCCATCGCCGACTTCACCGACAATCTGCGCAGTGTTCGCAATGCCTATTATGGCAGTCTTGACGGTTCGGTGAACAGCAGTTCGCTCGCAGCCTATTTGCACAAGAATAACCCCACTGTTGACACAGAGTTACGCAATGCCATTGACAATGCAATCAAAACTGTAGCTGCCATGCCTGCTCCGTTCCGCAACCATCTCACAAAAGCCGAGACACAAGCGGCCGTTGATGCCTGCAACAAGTGTATGGAAGCTCTTGACGCGGCAATTGAAGTACTACAATAATCAAAACACAAATGGTATGAACATTAATAAATCATTCCCACTCATTCTGACTGTTGCTTTCCTAGTGGTTTTGACTGCTTGCAGCGACAGTAACGGTGACACGCCGAATCCCAACACCGTGCTGCCCGATGATTACTATACAGGAGGCAAGTTGGGAACAACATTCAACACTACCGCATCGGCCTACGAGCAGTTCACAGAGTCGGTGGAAAAACAAGGACTTGTGGCATCGTTCAAGCGCGGAGAGCGCATCTTTGAGTCTCCATTCGACACCGATATTGATGAACAAACGCCCATGCGTGGTTTGGGACCATTATGGGTGCGTTCAAGTTGCATCGCTTGTCATCCGGGATATGGCCACGGAGCAAGGCAGACTTCCTATAACTCCAACAACATAGGCAATGGCTATCTGCTTGTGCTCACCGATGAGAACGACACTTATCTGTCGTCATTGACAGGTATGCCACAAACTAAAGCAGCACCGCCATTTAAAGCTCCCATCAACGAGCGCATGATAAATATCAACTGGTTACCATATACCGATGAATGGGGTAACCGTTTCCCCGATGGCGAGGCCTATGAGCTGATTTATCCCGAGGTAACCATTCCTCTAGAAGCGTTTTATGTGCCGCTGCAAGTGGGCGGCCAAGACATCGCTTACAGCCAATTGCGTGTGCGTCTGGAAAGTACCATCGGCATTTATGGTACTGGCTTGCTCGATGCAATTGATGAGGATGCTATCCGTGCACAGTATCTCGCCGAGGAACAGGCTGGGGCAACGCTCAATCCCGCCATTTGGAGCAATGGAAACTTTGTGAGCTATTATTCCAATGCTCTGCAAGGCGACGGCACAAAATATGTCCGCCGTTTCACCTACGCCCTGTCGCGAGGTCCGCTTCAAGACGCTGCCGGAGCCAATGCCATTTGGAACATTACTAACGTTACACGCAGTGACCGCCGTTATCACTACATGACTGCTGCTTATGCCACGGTGGCATCAAAAGACCCCGATGTGCAGAGCAGTTTCTACACTTACTATCCAGCTTGGAACAAGACAGGGAATGTGGAAACCGACATTTACAACTACTTGATGGGAAAAGACCTCCCTGCCGAGATGACCGACCAGGAATATATCGACTTGATGGTATGGCACCGTGGACTAGCTGTACCTGCCGCACGCGATGTGGAGAGTGAGGATTTTCAGCGTGGTAAAAAAATCTTCAATGAGATAGGCTGCGCCACCTGCCATCGTCCATCATGGACTACTGGCAACGACGAAATCGTTGATCCGGCCAAGTTTTTCACTGGTGAGCGCGCCAACCTGTTGCCACGCTATCCCAATCAGACGATTTGGCCCTATAGCGACCTTATTCAGCATCGCCTGTTCATGAAGAATGACATCCGCACAGGGTGGTGCCGCACAACACCATTGTGGGGACGAGGCTTGAGTGCGAAATGCACTGGTGCCGACGACCGCTTGCATGACTGCCGTGCCCGCAATGTAATTGAAGCGATAATGTGGCATGGAGCTGCAAATAGCGACGCGCGTTTCACTGTGGAGAAATTCCGAAAACTGAACAAAAGCGACCGCGATGCCGTAGTGAAATTCATTAATTCTATTTAATATCCCTTTTAATGAAACGCATCCTGCCACGAATCCTGCTTTGGTTAGTCTTGACAATGATAGTCTGGCTCGCTGCCGCAACCGTGATAGAACGGGTTCGCGGCAGTGAGGCGGCTTATGCCTTGGCCTATCATTCGTGGCCGTTTGCGACTTTGTGGGCAGTAATTGGCGCGCTTGGCATAGCACTTTGTCTCATGCTCCGTTTGTACCGCAAACCTGCTGCTTTTGCCATTCATGTCGCCCTGCTTTTGATTCTTGTCGGTGCTGCATTGACATGGACAACAGCGACTAATGGTGAATTGCAACTTGAGACTGGCAACACTGCTTGTTCATATGAAAATTGTGACGGCAGCAAGATAGAATTGCCATTCTCGATTTCATTGGAACGATTCGACATGCAGTGCTATGCTGGCACACAAACACCCTCGGCCTTTGTGGCGCATGTTTTATTCAAAAGCCAAAACGGAAGTACTGAGCGTGCCGAAGTCTCGTTAAACCACATTGGTTCGTTTAGCGGATATCGTTTTTGCCTGAAAGGATATGAGCAAGGTGGCGATGGAGTTGCGTTTTCAGTCACGCACGACCCTTACGGCATAGCGGTCACGCATTTTGGTTACCTGTTGCTTTTGGTGGCTATGATTGCTCACTTGCTTAGCCGTCACACTCGATATAGGCAAGTCATAAAACGGCTAAACACAAAAAATGCTGCGCTGCTGTTATTGTTTCTAGCACTGCCTTCTTTGGCCCAAGCCGAGCCAAAAGTGTTGCCTGAGGATGTGGCCAACGATTTCGGGAAAATATATGTGATGCACAATGGCAGAGTATGCCCCTTTGAGACAATGGCTCGCGAAATTACCACGAAGCTCTACGGCAAGCCTTCTTATCAAGGCTATAACGCCTGCCAAGTGGTGACAGGCTGGTGGTTTTTCTATGACGACTGGGCCAAAGAGCCTATGATAAAGGTTAAGAGCGGAGATGTGCGCCAAATCCTCGGTGTGCAATCAAAGTATGTGTCACTCGACGATTTCTTCGATGAGCGGCACAACTATCTTCTTCAAGAATCCCTAGTCACACCATCGAAAGATGTGCTTGAAGCCAACGAGAAATGTCAAGTGGCTACAGCTCTTGGATTGGGAAGTCTTTTTCGTGTAATGCCATTGCGTCGCGAAGGACAATTGCAATGGTATGCCCCTGGGGCATTGGACATCCCTACTGATATTGAAGAGGGTAAATGGGCATTCATGAAAAACGGCATGAATTATTTCAACGAACTTGTAATCAGCAACAACTGGGAAGATTGCCGCATTTTCATTGGCAAACTGCATCAATTCCAACAGCAGGAAGGAGGTGATTTGTTGCCACCAAAACATCGAATCCAAGCAGAATTGCTATATAACCGTATGGAGGCTAGCTTGCTTTCTGCAATTTTGCTTGTGATAGTCGGTCTGCTCTCTCTCGTAATTTCGATAAATAAATTTGAATATCGAAAACGACTGTTCAATATCGTCGTTATTGTTGCGCTTGTTGGCTCGTTCCTCTATCTGTCATTGGTATTGGTTTTAAGATGGATCGCAAGTGGGCATTTGCCAATGAGTAACGGTTATGAGACCATGCAACTGATGGCATGGTGCGCCCTGGTTTTCTCGCTGTTGTTGTATCGCAAGTCGCATTTTCTTGCCTCACTTGGCACGTTGGCTGCGGCATTTACCCTCTTAGTGTCTCACATCAGCGGGGAGAATCCTGTCATCACGCCTCTGATGCCGGTGCTCAATTCGCCATGGCTATGCCTTCATGTGGCAATCATAATGTTGGCCTATGCTTTGCTTGCCGTTTTGACCTTGAACTCAATAGTCGCCTTGTTGCTGCGCAAAAAAATAGAGATCGTTGAAAGATTGCAGATTACTGCGCAAGCAGTGCTGTTGCCGGCTGTATTTTGTCTGGCTGCGGGCATCTTTATCGGTGCCGTGTGGGCTGGTGTGTCTTGGGGCAGTTATTGGTCATGGGACCCCAAAGAAACGTGGGCATTAATCACCCTGCTTATTTACGCCATGCCACTGCACGACAATTCACTGCCGAGATTCAAGCGACCAATGTTTCTTCATACATACATTGTACTTGCATTTCTTTGTGTTATTATCACTTACTGGGGAGTGAACAATCTCCTCGGTGGCATGCACAGTTATGCTTGACGTTACAACTCGTTGTCGGGTGCCGTTCATCATTTTACCAAGATTTTCAATCTATCGTTCGGCACCTGCACGAGTTGTTTTTTTCTTATATCCTCTCTCTTCTTCACCTGATTGAACGCTCTACTACCTGGTTGCGGTTGTTGATAAAAACTCTGTTGCAAGAGTATAAAAATCTGATATATGCTATTTTTCGTGATTAGTGATGTGCATGTGACAGTAAATCATAGATCTGGAGGTACCACACAAGAGAATCGCAAGTGACTATGTCAGCCGCTTGCGATTTTTCTTTTTTTGAAAGTTGCCTAAAAAATAACAAAAGAAAAGCCTGGTCATCGTGGTGATGCCAGGCTTTTCACGGTTATATAGAAGTTTTATTATTTAGAAGCCTTGCGGTTGCCAAGGGCTTTGGTAATTGCATAAGCCACTGGCGATGCAATGAAGAGTGATGAGCAAGTACCGATGATCACACCGAGAATCATAGCGAAGATGAAGCTGCGGATAGAGTCACCACCCAGGAAGAAGATAACGAGCAATACCAGCAATGTGGTGATTGAGGTCATCATCGTACGAGCAAGAGTGCTGTTCAACGCCTTGTTGAAGGTGAGGTTCAGCTCTTGCTTTGGATAGAGTTTGCGATACTCACGCACGCGGTCGAATACAACCACGGTATCGTTCACCTGATAACCAATCACGGTAAGGATGGCGGCGATGAACGTCTGGTCAATCTCCATAGCAAATGGCAGCAGTCCGTGCAAGGTGTAAACACCAATCACGAGGAATGCGGTGAATGCTACAGCTGCGAGGGCGCCTACTGAGAATGCCACGTTGCGGAAACGGAGCAGGATGTAGAGTGCCATAGCGATAAGTGCGAAGAATACAGCCCATATAGCCGAGCGAGTCATGTCCTTAGCGATAGAAGGACCTACGTGCTCGATATCGATGATGCCAGTTGCGTCGTTTGCGGTGCTGAAGTCTTTATCAGTGATTTTGCTCTTGAACGAATCCTTGAAGCTTTCGTAGAGAACTTTCTCGATTTCATTATCAACAGCCTTGGTGTCGTTTCCTTCACCATTCTTGAAGTTGGTAGAAACACGCACGGTTCTATCGTTGTTGATAGTGATAATAGAAGTACTCGACTGTGGGAATTTGTCTTTAATCTGGTCCTTGAGAGTCTCAACGTTCACAGGCTGGTCAAATTGCACGATGTAGTTGCGACCACCCGAGAAGTCAATACCACGGTTCAGACCGCGTCCAGGAATGAAGAACATAGCAATAACGGCAAGGATGATGATGCCCACGATGGTGGTGCTCAACTTGCGCTTGCCCATGAAGTCGAAGTTAGTGTTCTCCATCAAGTGGCGTGTCCATGGGGTAGAGAAGCTGATGTTAGCATACCAACCCTTATTGATGAACCACTCCAGGATAATGCGGGTGAGATATACTGCGGTGAAGAATGAGCAGCAGATACCCACGATAGTAGTAATGGCAAAACCCTTGATAGCACCTGTTCCGAGGAACGCCAAGATGATCATGGTGATAATGGTGGTCAAGTTAGAGTCGAAGATTGCCGAGAAGGCGTTGCCATAACCGTCGGAAACAGCAGCCTTGAGGCCCTTTCCGGCGCGAAGCTCTTCCTTGATGCGCTCGAAGATAAGCACGTTGGCGTCAACCGCCATACCAAGTGCCAGCACGATACCGGCGATACCTGGCAGGGTGAGCACGGTCTGGAATGATGCAAGGATACCGGCAGTGAAGAAGAGGTTGAAGATAAGACCCAAGTTGGCGATAGTACCAGCCTTGATGCCATAGACGCATACCATGAATATCATCAGCAGAACGAGGGCCACGATAAACGAGGTGAGACCCTTGTTGATAGACTCTTGACCAAGCGAAGGACCAATCACGCGTTGGCTGATAACCTCGGGCTGAGCGTCCATCTTACCACTCTCGAGTACGTTAGAAAGGTCGGTAGCCTCTTCAGGGGTGAAGTCACCAGTGATCTCGCTGCGTCCACCAGTGATCTCTTGGTTAACTCGTGGGGCAGAATAAACTTGGTCATCAAGAACGATGGCTACTGGTTGGCCAATGTTGTCGGCGGTGACGCGAGCCCAACGTTTTGCACCCTCGTCATTCATAGTCATGCTTACGGTGCTACCTTTGAGGTTCTCATAGGAAGTTGATGCGCTAGTCACAACCTCACCAGTAAGAGCTGGGTTGCCTTCGTTGTCGGTCTTCAGAGCAATGAGAGTGAATCTCTCGGGCTCGCCTTCCTTAACCTTTTCGGGTTTTACCGACCAGCACAATTTGAGGTCGGCTGGCAAGATTTGGCTTGCAAGCTCACTGTTGATGATTTTGTTTACTGCTGCGGTGTCGGAAGCAAGCACATAGCCTACATTACACCATTCTGAGCTGGCGCCACCGAGCATGGTCATAAGGTTCTTTTTGCCTACGGTAGAGTCGGCAGCTGCGCTAGACGCATATTTGTTGCTCAGCTCATTGAGGCTTGGTGCAATAGCACTATACTTATATGTGGCATAGAACTCGAGGTTTGCAGCTTTCTTGAGCAGGCCGATTACACGGTCAGGATCTTTGATACCTGGGAGCTCAAGCAAAATGCGACCCTTCTTGGCCAGCTGTTGGATGTTTGGTGCGATCACACCAAAACGGTCGATACGGGTGCGCAGTACCTTGTAAGAGTTGTCGATAATCTTATCAACTTCTTCCTCGATGTATTTCTGCACATCTTTATCGGTAGCTTGTGGGTTATCTTTAATCTTTTGTACTCTCTTGGCAAAGAGGTTCTTGACGTTGCTGCCAGTGGCATTATACTTCTCACAGAACTCTGCAACGAAATTGTCGCTCTCTTCGTTGACTTCTTTGAGTGCCTTGTCGAAGTTCTTGTCTTGACCATCTTTCTTGATACCAGCAAGTGATTTAAGTACATTGGGGACTCTAATCTCGAGGGTTACGTTCATACCACCCTTCAAGTCAAGACCCAAGCCTAATTGCTTCTCGCGCACTTGCTTGTAGTCGTATCCGAGCCACACTTTTTGTTTCTCGATTTTGCTAATGAAGTTGTTGTAGGCATCTTTATACTTTTGGCTGCCCTCGTCTTTCACACCGCCGTTGGCCTGCATGGCAGCTGCGACGGCCTGATTCTCATATTTGTTGGCAACAAATGAGAAGGACAGGTAAAAAATGCATATCAACACTAAAGCAGTAGCAATAGTTAAAATAAAACCTTTAGTTTGCATTTCAAAAAATTATTAATTATGTTTGTTTATTTAATTCAATGGCTATCAGTGCTTTTTACATGTCGAAATGGCATGAAAAAAGCACATTTTTTAGTTTCAGCCTGCAAATATACAACAAATTATTAACTTGGAAAAATTTTTTTACCACTTGTTTAGATTTTTTGGTTTTTCAGTCGTGGTTTTGAAATAGTGCGCAGGATCTATTTCATCACTCCACGTTTTGTGTCGCGGTATTTGTCACCGCTGTAGGAGTTGTTGTTCATGAATCCGTTGCTGTTAAACTCGTCGTCTTCTTCCTCTTCTCCGTTGTTAGTTTTCTTTTCTTCTTTCTTCAGCTTGGTGTCGCGGTCCTCGGGGTGATATTTGCGTATCTCCTCAGGCTTCTGCTTATCGACGGGCGTGTCGTAGATGTGCCATGTGAGGGTCATGTCGCTGAATTTCTTGAGCTTGACAGGGTTGTGGTAATAAAACACGTCCTCAGGTTGCAGGTGCTGGCTGTAGTTGCCTGTATCCCATCGTCCGTTGCCGTTGGCATCAAGAACCATCATCACGTAGTAGGATTCGGGTGGCACGTCATAGAAGTCGGCATAATTTCCAAGCACATCAACAGTCCTTACTACAGATCCTTGCTTGTTGAGCAGCTGAGCGAAAGCTTTGCCCTCAAAACCTAGGCAGTTGACGTGCAGGTTGGCATATTCTTCCTCGCCTTTCACTTTGAAGTTGGCGCGAATGGTGTCGCAGGCGATACCGTAGATCGATGTCACAGCGAGTGAGTCGATTGTGAGGCGGTAGTCGCTATTGGGTTTAAGCGTCATGGGTGCCACATATCGATAGATGTCCCATTGGTTGCTTGGCACCATGGTAGGTAGTTGCACAGCCTGCCAGGTGCTGTCGGGGTTCATTATCTCGAGGTGTACGCCGCCAGGGTCGATGTTTCCTATTGGTGATTCTGCTTTTATGAATAGCGAGTCGGTGATTTCTGCCGAGCCGCTATTGGTGGTTATGGTGAGAAGCACGGGTTTCACATTGAGTGTCTCGCGTAGCCCTCTGATCTCATCTTCAAGGTCGGTGACGTCTTTTCCCTCCTGTTGTTGCTTGGCGAGTTTCTCTTCGAGTTTGGAAAGTTCTTTCTCGCGTTTCTCACGCTCTTTGGCGGCCTTTTCCTTCTCCTTTATCTCGCTGGAGTTTCGGCGCTTGGCAAAGGTGAGGGTGTCGGTCTTGAGCATGAGTGAGTCGTTGTCGGCGGTGTGCATGTAGGTCATCTCCAGCTTGATGGTGTCGGCCTTGATCATGGTAGAGTCGGTTAGCCAATATACCAGCGAGTCTTGTGCTTCGCGCGTCTCGAGCTTATACCAGTCGTCGTTGTAGATTTTGGGTTCCAATACCCGTGTGGTGGGCATCTCTGGCAGCGTGGCCGAGAATAGGGTGAGGAGTTTGTTGTCGCCTTGGCGCTCGTTTTTCCTGAAGTATAGTGAGCGGAAGTTCTCGTTAAAGAGACTCAGCAGCACGTCGTTAGGCTTGAATTCGGTGTGAACTGCTGTCATGATGGTGTCGATGCGGTGGTCGAAGGTGAAGATGGTGTCTTGCGACGTGAAATCGCTGGCGCTGGGCACTATCACCTTATCGAGGAAGGCGATGTCCTCGGTGCGCACCATCTTGTAGTCGTTGTCAACATCACGAAGCGCGAAGATGTGGTACTCGCCCGGTGGCACATTACGCAAAATGAACTCTCCGCGGCTGTTTGTGCGGCTCACGCGGTCGAAGGGGAGCGTGGTGAATGCCGAGTCGTTGAGGTTGCTGTGCAGGCCCACGAGGACGTTTTTCATCATCTCCAGGTCGTTGGCACGCAGCACTATACCGCTCACCTGCAGCGAGTCAAGGTGGTCGCCAGTAGAGAACGCGAAGCTGAAGCCGTCGAGCACGTTGCCCTCGTTGTTGTCTTCGATAGCGTCGGTGAAGTCGATGACATAGGTGGTGTTAGGCTCCAGGTCTTCCTGAAATTCCACAGTGATTTTCTTGCCTTGGGCACGGATGATGGGTTGCTCCTTAGGCGCAGGCGAAACTATCACTCGCATGGTCTGGTCTTTGAGGTTCACAATCTCATCAAATTGGATCTCTACCTTTTTCCCCTTGAAATTCACAGCACCAGGGATAGGATTACTGCGAAGCATCACGGGAGGTGTGTAGTCGCGTGGCCCACCCTCGGGAGAACCGATATTAGCGCATGCTACACCCACTAGCGCCACTAGCGCCAGCACAAGCATCGGCAGTATGTGAAACCGCATTCTCATCATTTCAAACTGCAAAGATAGTGATTTTAAGTGATAAGTGTTATGTTTTAAGTTTTTTTAGTTGAGAAGGAGGGTGGAGAGGAGAGAGGTGAGAGGGAAGAGGGGAGTGAAGTGAAGATGAGAGTGGAGAGAGGAGAGTGGAGTGAAAGGAGAAGGAGTGGTGGTCAAGTATTGCGCCGCAAGCGCGGCGTGCGAGAAGTAGTGAGGGGAGGAGAAGGGGGAGTGGAGAGAGAAGCTAAGCGGTGGTCAAGTATTGCGCCGCAAGCACGGCGTTCAAGAAGAAGGAGGGGAGGAGAAAGGTGGAAGGAGGGGCAGCGGCGTTCAAGAAGCAGCTAAGGCGATTTGCGTCTCATTCGCCAGCGGCAATAGCGGCTGCGAGGGCATTAAGGTGGTAGCATATCTGTTCGGTGAGACCCGTGTTTTGGTTCTGGTGTTTAAAAGGAGATATGAGCAGCAAGTCGCAGCGGGCGCAGGCGTCAAAATCTTCACCCGAGGGTTTCGACAGTGATGTGAAGCCGTTATCCACAATCTTTATCACCTTGCAGTGAGCAGCTTGTGCAGCTTTCATCACCCTCTTCTCGCCTGGGCTGATGGCTGGCGACACCAGCACCACGCCGTGCTGTGCCATCGTCAGGAAATGCTCTATTCGCTCTTTGATCTGCTCCTCACTCAATTTACGTGAGCATTGCACAGCTGCTTTCAGAGGGGAGTCGAGTAGGAATATGTTGCCTAGAGCCTCTACCTGCTGTCCACCAGTCTCCACTGTCTTTCTCACTTTAAAGAAATCGCTATGGTTCCTCTTAACCCACAACCGGCGCGGGTTGTCAACTATATAGTCTATCATGCGGTCAAGTTGGTTTTGGTTTTGCAAGATGCGGTCATGATAGTCACTCTCCCACAATGGCTGGGATATATTCATCTCGCGGGCTGCGAAACTGCACGCCTTCTTGAAGCTGTTAATGATAGTGCCAAGATGCACATCGGTCTTCTCGGTCACAAAGAGGATGCCATGGAAATGGTCAGGCATAAGCTGGCTTCTAAGCACTTTCACATGAGGGTGATGCGATGGGATCTCGTGCCAATAGCGTTTCACGGCATCACCAAGAGGAGACGCCTTCACCCATGCCACATGGTTCTCATCAGGACCACAGAGCGTGCCCAGCAAGTTGCGGCGGCCAGCGACAACAATCGTTATCATGTAGATGCACCGCCCGTAATAGTCATGACCTGCCATGCGGCGAGTCATCTAGGGCTTCTTTTGGTATTTTCCAGCATTCCGCTGCCACCACTGCTGTCGTTGCACATTGCGATTGTCATCCATAGGTGCAAAAATAGCAGTTTTTTGCATTTTAAGCAAATAAAGAGATAATTTTAGTCTTAGAATGCAATCACAAAAAGAACGAGGCGCTTGCCTCGCAACACATAAACCACCTCACATCCCCCATGAAGAGAGGAAAGAGGGAAGAGAAGAGAGTGGAGAGTGAAGTGAATGTGGAAAGGGTGGAGAATGGAGAGGGAGGAGGTGTGTGAATGTAGAAGTGGAGAGAATGGAGAGGGAGGAGGGGCGTGAAAGGAGAAGGAGTGGTGGTCAAGTATTGCGCCGCAAGCGCGGCGTTCGAGAAGAAGCGAGGGGAGGAGAAGGGCGAGAGGAGAGAGGAGCTAAGTGGTGGTCAAGTATTGCGCCGCAAGTGCGGCGTTCGAGAAGTAGCGAGTGGAGTGAAAGGAGAAGTGAGGGTGAGGGGAAGGGAGAGTGGAGAGCTAAGCGGTGGTCAAGTAATGCGCCGCAAGCGCGGCGTTCGAGGAGAAGCAAGGGTGAGAAGAGAGCAGCAAGGGCAAAAACAAAGGTGCCCGCCGTTGTGGGGCGAGCACCTTAATTAAATATAGGGCTTTCAGTATTTGTTTACTGAAAACAGATTACTTGCGGAGCATCTTGCTTGTGGTGCGAGAACCGTCAGTGTACTCGGTAACCACAATATTAACGCCCTGGAATGGAACATCACTTACCATACCAGCTACGTTAACGTACTTAACGCTCTTAACTTTGCCATTGACATTGATAACATTTATAGCAGTTATAACCTCATCAGGATTGAGGTCTGTTGGATATACCTCGTAAGGACCTGCCTTAGATGCGCTCTTACGGATGATGGCCTTGAAGTTATAAGTGCTGGTTGGGTCCAATCCAGAAGTAGAATATGCATTAAGCTCTGGATTGATAGTAAATGAACCAGTAAATCCGTAATAATTATCATCGCTGTCTGTTGGCATAATGAACTCAGTTCCGTTCCATACAGCCCACAAGATTTGAGCATACTCTTGTGCCTTTGGCTTAGAGAAGAAGAATGTGCTAGTTTCGCCTTGGCTGTTGGTGTAATTCTGGTTGCCAGCAAAGTTGACAGCCATATAAGGATTAAGTTCGTAAGCAAGACCACTAGCTTGAATCTCCTCGACATCTTTTTCCTCATCTACTGCTACGGTAAGAGTTAACTTGGGATTGCCATTCTCGCAAGAGTATGTACCTGTCAAGTTCCTTACGTATTTTTTGGTAAAGTCTTGCTCAGATGGGAACACAACCTCAATCCAGTTGTTCTGGGCGAAGTCTTTCTCACTAATGTTGTAACCTAAATCTTTTTCTACTACGGTATAGTATTCGTAAGTGCCAGTAGTAGCAGTTGGATTTTGATAATCAACAGCTTGATCTTCATCCTTGAACCATACTGAAGTGCCGTTCTTGTAAACACCAAGCAGACCATCCTCATTGCTGATCTTGTAAAGCTTGCCATCAGCCTCTTCACCTAAGGAAATAATCTCGGCGAGAGTAGCTGGTTTATAAAGATAATCAATGTTTACTTCATCAAGGAAGAAACGATCATTAGCGATTGAGGAAGCCCAAGTTATTTTCATTGATGTTGCACTTGTTTTTATATATACGGTATAATTAGTCCAGGCGCTATTAACGAGGTCATAACCAGTAACTTCCTGTGTGCAACCTTCATCACTGAAGATGGTTGCTCCTGTGGCAGATAGGTTCATATGGGTGTCGTCATTGCCCCAACCGCCAGCTTTGAATGTCATCTTGTGGACAGTATTGTTGTGAACAATTATTTCAGGAGTAGTTGCTGAGCCGGCATTCCTTGATGATCCAAGTTTTACACATTGATAACCTACACCAAGTTCTTCATATGTCCATCCAGCATTGTCGTCATAAGATGTTTTACTGCTAGCAATTGTACCGCTCCATGCTGGCTCACTGTCGTCTGGACTATTGGCTCCTGTTCCGTGAGTGTTCTTATTCCAAGTCTCAACGAATGGAATTTTGCATGGTAACACTATTGTATAAGTAGCTGTTGCAATTTCGCTGTCATACAAACCATCTTTAACTGCAATGGCTTTAATGGTTGTGGTCTCAGTTACAGAGATTGCGGTTCCATCATAAAGTGTTGAGCCAGTTGTTGGATCGGTGTTGTCAGTAGTGTAATAAATAGAAGCCCCACTAGTAGCACAGTTAATAGTTACATCCTGAACCTCGCCATAAGTGCCAGCCTCTGGTGTGAAGGTAGGGGTAGCAACTTTAATGGTGTAGGTGGCAGTAGCCATATTACTTGGATTCATGCCATCTTTCATGGCGATAGCATTGATGGTGGTTGTTGAGCTAACAGGAATTGCTTGTGAGTAAACATTGCTATTAGAAGTTGGCTCGCTTCCATCAAGTGTGTAATAAATGGTTGCGCCATCGGTTGCGCATGCAATAGTTACATTCTGTGTTTCATTATATGTTCCAGCTTCTGGATCAAAAGTTGGAGTTTCTACTCGAGAAACATTTGTGGCTTTCTTATAGAGATATACATCTTGTTGGCCACTTGTATAGCAAGAGAAGATATTGCTACTATTGTTACGTTTTAAATAACGCTTAGTTTCTGTTTGGAACTCAATAGTAGCAACATAGCTGATCTCACCGATAGAAATCTTCGCAACATAGTCATCAGAAGTGTTGTCACTTCCTGTCTTCAAATAGTTGTTGCCACTTACTGCATATAAATAACTATTGTCTCCAACCTTGAGATACCATCCATTGGAAGCTGTTTCAAGAGTGACAATTTGAGTGTCCTCAGTGGGGATAATTTTGTTATTAATAATAGGGATCAAAGCTGTCTCACCACGGTTGTTGCTGTTCTGAGTAGTGCTCATAGCGTGACCCTCTATACTTGGGTTAGCATGGTTTAGAATCACATATTCACCGCCATTGATAAGATCATCTTTGCTAGTTACAAGCTCATACTGACCTTCAGTAGGGAACTCAGTCACGTTATAGTCTGCAGTGGCAGTAGGTGTGATATAACCATAGGTGGCTTTACCAGTAACGGTTGCTGAGCCTGTGTTGTCAAGGGCAACACTACTGCTGAATGTGGTTCCGTCAAGACTTACTTCATTTGTAACAGAACTTTCAGTAATACTGCTATTAATAGCATGTAATAAAGTGTAAAGGTTGCTAGTTGCTGTTACAGTGGTTCCTTGATAAACGCTTCCGGCAGCTGGCGAGAAGGTTAACTCAACAGCAACTGGAGTTACAACGACATTATTACGGTCTTTGTTTACATAAATATCATATATGCCAGGAACAACACGGTAATTCTTGTCACTATTAGCATACAGAGGAACTTCTGTAGAATATTCATAGTCGCCATTTTCTCCAATCAACCAATATGCTCCTACAGCGCCTGATGCATAACGTGTGCCATCAGCTTCAAATTGGAATTCGCCATGGTCAGCAGCAAAATAGGTGCGAATGCTATATTCACGACCTGTATTGCTACTGTTATAGTCCATCTTATAGGTGGTTTGCCAATTTTGGTCATGGGCATTACCCATTAAGTACAAGTCTGGCTGATAGAATGTGAAATAAGCGCTAATGGTAACATTGCTTGCAGGCATGTTGAACTTGAATACAATACCCGAGTTGTCGCTGCTTACCACAGTTAAAGGAACGTTGTTGTTATTAACGTCTTTAGCTGTCACATTTTCGGCTAAGATTTTGTAACCCTCGTTATTCCCAGCCTTGAATTGAACTTCTTTACCATAAGTTGATGTTACAGCATAATCGTTGCCAACAGCACCATCAGGAAGTGTGCAGTTTTCATTCCAACTACCTATCCAGCCTCCTTGGTCATTGGAGTTCTGTGCGGTTATTGTACGGTAGATGTTGTAGTTGATAGCTGTAAATGTGGCAGTAACGGTAACATTGCTTGCAGGCATTATGAACTTGTTGTTGGTCACAGTAATAGCATTGTTACTTGCATCCTTAACGTCCCATGCTGAAAATTCATAGCCAGTTGCGGGATTTGAAGTAAGAGTAACTTCTTCGTTCTCATTAGCACTTGCAGCACTTGCGCTAATAGTACCACCCTCAGCAGGCTGGGTTACAGTGATTGTGTAAGCTGCAGCTTCACTGGCAGTAAGCTTTATTTCATCGAGGAAGAAGCGTTTTCCACTGAATGTAATAGTTGTATTTGCTGTGAGATCTTTAAGTGTCTCATTAAAGGTGTTCCAGGTGCTATTGGTAGCAGAGAATGATTTACTAGTAGTACCATCACTAAAAGTGCCGCCATTGTTGACAGTTACAGTTAATGTATTTGTGCCACTGTTCCAACCAGCTAAGTCGAAAGAAAGCTCAGCTTCTGTTGTTGCTTGACCAACAGCGGGAGATGTCATAGAGCCATTGTTAGAAGTTCCCATTCTAATACATTGATTAGCTCCAAATACTATAGAGAAATTGCTCCAGGTTAGGTCATTGCTATTGTTGGAGAATGTTCCACTGCCAGTGCTGAAGTTGTTATCACGGCCGCCTTGAGAAGTATATTTGTTAAATGATTCATACAATAAAGTGGAATTCTCATCTTCTCCACCACCTCCTTCACCATCAAATGTAACAACAATTTGAGTCATTCTCACTTGAGCATTGGCATGTAGTTTAACAATACTTGAACTACCTGTCCATGTGCCAACATCGCCATCATAGGTATAATATCCTATAGCATCAGTTAATGAGAAGTTGCCTGGACCATTAGAAGCTGTGCAAGTCAACTCGATTTTAGTGATATTACCAACGGTAGAGTTTATTGTCATGTCTGAATTTGCATAACAACGATAGTTGTCTGAGCGGCTCATAGTTGACATGGAAACGGTAATACCATCTTTTGTGACGCTTGTTTCACCGACATCGGTTCCAGCGGTGAATGATACTGTACCTGCCCACGAGACTCCTATGGATAGCGTGAGCAAAGTCAAAAAAGTTAGTAATTTTTTCATACGCATGAAATGAATGTTTAGAAGTTAGTAAATATAGTTTATTAAAATCTTTCTTTTTTATTTATGACAGAAGAACATAAGTTCATATTGCTCCATCGCTGTTGTCTTTGGACAAAAGAACAGAAGTACATAATTTTTATTTCTTTTGTTCTTATGTCTAATTTTTTGTCTAGAGCCTCTGTCCTTTTGGTCGATATATGCGATACTTTCTTTTAATTTGTATCTTCTCTTCGTTTCCAAAATTTATTATAAGTCCATTGTCAATCTCGGTGGCTGTGAGGTAATTTACTAGTTGAGTTTCATGAGCGGTAGTGATGTTGGATACAGCTTTGAGTTCAATTATGACTCTGTCCTCAACAAGAATGTCGACCACATAATCTCCGATAGATTGATCTTTATATTTTATGTTAATTGGAACTTGTTGCTTTGCCTTGATTCCTGCGTCTTTCAGCTCAATCATTAAAGCATTCTCGTAGACCTTTTCGAGGTATCCTGGAGCAAGTCCTTCTCGAACTACATTGGCCAAATCAAGAATTTTCTTTATCAAAGCTTCAATTTCCATAGATGTTCTTATGTTCTTTTGTCTTAAAATAGTCCTTAAAAAAGCACACAGCATGCTATAGTGCTCTGTTGTTATGTTTTAGAGCGCTCTAACATGCTGTGCTTGTGGCTATTATTATACATTTTATTACCTCAAATCATTACCACGGTGCAAAGGTATAAATATTTTTTGGAATACTTATAATAAAAATGTGTGGTATTTTTTTGAGCGAAGTGAAAAAGATGTTAATCGCGCAAAATGTCTTATGAGATGTGGTTTTTTATCAACGAAGTGCTATTCTTGCTCTCTTGGCGGTGCGCTAGATGCGCTGGGGCATAATAAGCAAAAAGCCGCTCCAGGTTGTGGGGCGGCTCTTTATGTCGTGAAGTGTTTTTATTAGTTCTCTACTCCGAGTAGAACGTTATAGACTACAGTGATATCACTTGATGTGATGGTGCCGTCGCCGTTTTGGTCGCCGTTGACCATGCCCTCGGTTTCGCCATTGAGGAGGAAGTTGTAGAGGATTGTGATATCCACTGTGTTAACCTCGCCGTCACCGTTCACGTCGCCATAAACGACGGGTGTAGCATTAGGAATGAGGGTGAGGGTCATGTCGTTGGCTTTAACGCGGAATGTGAACTTGCCACCATTCTCGATGCGGAAGTTAGAGCCGTCAACCATGGCGAGGGGTTGGTTGAGCAGGTCGTTGTTGATCAAGAAGTAACCAACGTTGTTCTCATCAACACCACCAAGCCAAATCCAGCCGTCGGCAAATGGAGTGATAACCTTGAACTCAGCACCTGCCTCAAGTGTGCCTTCGGTCTCATAAACGCTTTCGGTCTCGGTAGCGGCAAATACCAGACGGCCGCCATCCTCGGCTTGGCTCCAATCATTGAATGTTCCCACCAGATAGAACTCCTCATAGGCTGGGAGTTCTTCTTCGAGAGTAGTGAATGTGGCGGTTACCCACTCACTAACGCCTCCGTCGGCGTAAACGCTCTGTACTCGTGCATCATAAGAAGTGTTTGCCTCAAGATTCTCGAGTAAGTAGGTCAACTCGCTTGCTGTGCCAGCAGCTGTCCATGCTTCGTCGGCCGACTTCTTGTACTCTACGTTCCAAGAGGTCTCGTCGGCACCAGCCTCCCAAGAGAGTGTGGCTGCATTAGTCTCGATATTGCTAACCTGCAAATTCTGTGGCTCTGTGTAAGTTGGGAGTGTGCCAGGAGTGTAGGTGAAAGTGGTCTTAGGGATAAAGTCACACTGCTGCTTCCAAAAATAAGTTTCAGTCATTTGGTATCCTGCAAGGCCAGCATGCCACATCGCGCCCTGTCCTTGGAAAAGGAAGCGCTTCCAACCTGCAGTGGTGGTGTTCTCAAATCCAATGAGAAGATTGCCGCCACGATACTTGTAAGGTGCATTAAATGTAATGGTCATTTCGCCCCACTCTTGATTGGTTGGACCCACTCTTTCAACGGTTACTGTGCCTTGGTAAACAATGGTGCAATTAGCTTTTGGCTCAAACTCAAAATGATCGTCACCAAATGAGATATAATCGACCTCACTTACATAAACATCGGCAGTAGAAGCTGAAGTGTAAGGGGTGTTGTAACTGGTTGAGTAGAACTTTACAGAAGAAATGTCGCCGCCTTTCATTTGTGTCAAAAATTGGGCGGGAATAATGATTTGACTTTTAGATGGTTTGTTCCACTCGCGAATAAATGCAGGAACAAAGTCGCTGGTTTTCAAGGTTGTTGATGTTCCTGTTCCTTCGGTAGTGCCATCAAAAATTGTAAATGTCTCTTGGGCAAAGGCTGGCATGCACATTACCCACATCAATAAACAGATAAGTAAATTTTTGTTCATAACAAAGATTTTTTAGTTTATAAATTATTGTGTATTAGGTTGATAAATTTGTAAGTCAAGTTTGTTGGTTGTTCTTTATTTTTTTGAACCTACAAAGATAGGAAATTTTATGAAAAAAATAAGAATAATGACAATTAAAATTTGTTCTAGTGGCATTTAGTGACTAGTGGCAGAGTGATTATTCTTGGTATGAAAAAATGCTTGGCACATCGCTGCGCCAAGCATTAAAAAAATGTGCATTAAGAAATGTGCATTGCTAAAGTTCTTACTTGATCATCTTGGTAATCTTCTGTGAACCGTCGGTCATTTCAATTACCACGATGTTCACGCCATCAAATGGAGTAGCGCTCTCGATACCAGCTGCATTGATGTAGCGCACGCTCTTGATGTTGTCGATCTTGAGGTTCTCAACGCCAGTTGGGATGTTGGTCTCAGGCTCATAGAGTGCGTTGGCAATGTAGTTCTGGAAGTCAAAGTTGTAGTCCATTAAGTGGGTGCCGTCGGTGGTATGCCAGGGTTCCTTGAGAGTGATGGCTGCGCGCACTTTGTAGCGAGTGCCGTCAATGAGGGTTATGCCCCAGCCTGCCCAATCGGTTGTGAGGGTGAGGCTCTGGCCTTGAAGGCCATTTCCTGGAGCGTAGGCGCGCAGGGCACTGTCGCTTTCGTTCCAGTAACCAGTGACATCAATCACCTGGTTGGGCTTGAGGGTGAAATGATGGGCGAGGTTCACATTCTCAACCTCTACATCGTCGTCAAGTGGGAAGCCAAACTCTGCTGCCGAAACAACAAGGTATGGGTTGAGTTCCTTGTCGTGCAAGACGCCCTTGAGGGTGCCTGCGTCAACGAAGCTATCCTTTTGGAATATTTCGTATAATTCGTAGGGGAATACTACCTTAATCCAGTTGCCCTTGCCGTCGGAGAGGAAGGCAAATGGCTCAAAGTTCTGTGGCACGTCAACCACAGCGAGAGCGTCGGCGATGCGGTACATTTTATCGTTCTCGCCATTCTCGAGCACGTCGGCAAGAGTAGTGGCCTCCATTTCTTGGAACTCGCCAATCTTAGTGGCGTTGACTATTGCCACTTTCGTATCCCTTGCATGGTACTTGCATATTACCTGTAAATCATATACGCCATTCTCCTCAAGGACGCCTGAGAAGTAAGGCTGCTCATCAGTGAGTTTCGCCTTGCCATCAATCATCATGTCCCATGGGTTGTCACCGTCTTGGTTGGCCATTATGAGTTTGCCATCGCGGTAGATAGCATACTTAATGGTGTTGTACTCCTGACGTTTTGGACGCACGAAGAAGTAGTCGTTGCTGGGATAGTCGTAGTTGGCAACAAGGTATTGGTTGGGAGTGTATTCTATGTCCTCACTAGTCAATGGTAATGCCAACAATTCCAAAACGGGATTTTCGCTTCCCGAGAGTTTGCCAATTATAGTGCCGCCAACTAGGTTCTTGCCGTCAAGGTTGATATCGCTGCCTTCGGGCATAATGAGTTCTACCCAGTTGCTCTCGTCATAGGTCAAGCCTTGCAATGCGTCGGGCACTGGCATATCGCTCCAGTTCTCCGTTGGAGTAATTGTGTTGTAATCCTTTACGAAGACATGCCTTGAATCACCGGAGTTGACGGTGACCACGGCGGCGATGTCGTTGCTGATGACATATTCTTTATCTTGCCATCCCATCATAATATCGCTCAGTGGCAAGACGTTGTTGTTGGTAATGCCAACCAAACCATTGGTGGTGTAATAACCGCCGTTGACGAAGTCGAATCGTCCAGTCTGATTCTGTCCATTGTTGCTGAAGATGATGTCGCTTGGCATGTTGAACGAGTTGCTGTAGGTCCAGCGGTAAATGAGGTTGCCGCTTGGGGCAGTGCCCACAACTTCCATCAACGCCTCGCCAGGCCAGCCGTGCTCACCAAAGGTCTTGGTGCCACTGTAAACCCAAGCGTAAGGCGAGCCAAAACTGTCGTTCTCGAAGTAGCAGTACAGTTGGCCACCCGTCAAGGTGGTAGCACACGCTGGGATGGTGGGCTTAGGCTCGGGAGTTACTTCGCCCTCCTCAGGTTTCTCAACTTCGGGCAGGTATTGAGCATAGGTATCGGTTACGTTCTCACCTGTGCTCCAGTTGTCGTCGGCAATCGGGAACTTCATGAAGATGTCATAGTCGATGCCAGGCACTTCGAAGCGCTCATTTCCGTTAGCGCTGTTGTAGATT